>Ga0315903_10010298_pt1 | contig 11175 bp, 11 predicted proteins | sample LakEriMetagenome_7_FD_203524 | JGI IMG/M metagenome (GOLD analysis project Ga0315903, IMG submission 203524) | Freshwater fungal communities from buoy surface, Lake Erie, Ohio, United States - Buoy 2 MA119 | ecosystem: Environmental > Aquatic > Freshwater > Lake | place: USA: Lake Erie, Ohio... | reverse complement strand
TGGATCGTGCAAAATCTGATGCTAAAAAATTCAGGGAACAAAAAGAACAACTTGAAATTGATCTAAATAGCACCAGTCAAAAGATAGCAGAATTTAGTGGAAGACTTCTCCATGAGAAGGTTTTACAAAAGATTTCTGCTGAAGGAGTTAAGGATCCCAAGAGATTACTTAGGTTTATGGATATGAATAAACTTGAGTTTGACGAAAATCTAGAGGTTGTAGGGTTTGATGATCAGTTCAGCAAACTTAAGGAAGATCTCCCTGAGATTTTTGATCCTAAACTTCGTGTTGGCGGTCAGTCTGATGCTGGTGTAAAGGCTAGTGTTACTACTCAATATACCGCAACACAATTACAGGCTGCTAAGATACTTGGCAAGTTGTAATTAAATGATATAATAGACTCATATAGTGCTGGTGGACGCTTGCCCTATAATTAGTCTGAATTAGACGATTCAAACATATAATTTAATAATTTAAATATCCATAGGAGGATAAAATGACAATTAGTCGTGTTGATTTAACAGAGGCTAACGGCTATATCCTAGAAGAGCAAGGGTCCGCAGTAATTCAAGACCTTATTGCTAATTCTGCGATTGAGCGTTATGCCCGTCGTGAAGCAATGGCTTCCCGCACAAAGTCAGTACCTCGTTTTGTTGGCGATGCACCAGTAGTGGTTGCAGAAGGCGCAGAGATTCCTGCATCAAACCCAACTCTTGACGAAATCGTATTGACAGCAAGAAAGTATGCACAATTGATGCACATCTCAGAAGAAGATGTAAACGATTCACTAGTAGACACACTCGCTGTTTACAAGCGTGAATGGGCATCTCGCTGGGCTCGCAAGTTTGATAATGCTTGCCTTGGAGTTTCAGCAGCACAAGATGGCGATGATGGACAACCATATACATCCCTATATCGCTTGATTGGTGCAGCACAAAACCCAACAAATCTAATCCAGACAGGTGGAGCAATGTCTTATGATGATCTTAACAATGCCCTTGGTATCGTTGAAGATTCTTCAAAGTTTGATTCCGCAAATACTGTATGGATGGCACATCCAAAGATGCTTAAGGAAATCCGTGGAATGGTCAAGGGCAACTCTGATCTCGTTCTGCCAGATCCACTAGCAGGAACTCCAGGAAGCCTATTCGGCTATCCATTGGTAATTTCCTACGGTGCAGCAGTTTCCGCAGCAGCAACAGATTCACCAGCAGGTAACCCATTGCTCATCGTCGGTAACCGTCAGATGCTCATCAATGGTGTTCGTGGTGGCGTAGAATCAGTAGTTTCTCGTGATGCAGAATTCGCTCGTGATGGTGTAGTATTGAAGACTCGCATCCGTCGTGGATTCGCAGTTGCAGATGCAGACGCATTCGCAATCGTAGAGAAGACAGCGTAAGGGAGGAATAAATAATGCCAAGTAAACTATACGGACAATTCCTTTCACAGGCTCTTAACAAAGAGATTGATTGGGATACAGATACAATCAAAGTAGCACTTCTAAGCAATGCCTATACTCCAGATCAGGATGCACACAACTATTTTGATGATGTTGTTGCAAATGAAGTAACTGGAACAGGCTATACTCAGGGTGGTATTACTCTCGCAAATAAGACCAACACATACAACTCAGCAACAAATGTAATCGTTCTTGATGCTGATGATGTAACTTGGTCATCTTCAACAATTACTGCTCGTTATGCAGTAGTTTATGATGCTTCACCTGCAACCAATGCAACTCGTCCATTGATTGGATATGTTGATTTTGGTTCAGATCAATCCTCAAGCAATGGTAACTTTACCATCACTTGGGATGCTACAGGTATCGTAAGGATCACAGTAGCATAATGAACATTAGAGTAGAAGCAGGTCCTTTAACTTTGGGATTAACCGCAAATATGGTTGAGCCTACCGTCAAGGTAGAACTTAAGGCTATCCATGGCCACTCTCTCCGCTCAACCTGGACCTGCTTCTCTCTATCCACTCCATCTATCAATGGCCACAGTCTGTCTGGGATTAATCCAGAATTAACATTGATTGGAGGAATGGCTACGCTGTAACAGGCGTAGTCTTTTTTTATGGCATCATTACTTCACAATAAAATAAATAGTTACGCAATTGAAAACGGTATTGAGTTTGATCAAGCCTTTGCAATACCACCAACCCAAACTGGAACAATACAAGAAAATATATCTCAATATTGGCAAATGCTTGGAAGAAGTGCTGTTTATGAACCTACAGTTGGTCCACCTGGTGGAAGCGGTTCTTGGAAATTTTTAAGTAATTCATCTAATTTTTCTCGTTTAAGAAATAATGGTGGAGCAATTCTTACACTTTCTAGTGATGGAGATTATTCTATTGGTTTTTGGGCAAAAGTAACCCAATTAAGACAAACAAGTGAATATGATAATGCAATTGTACTTCTTGCTCTTCAACCAAATACAACAACAGGATTTAGTATTAATATTTCTGGTGGAGCAACTCCATTACCAAATAGAGTTGGTTTAACTGCAGCAGGAACAACAACTGTAACAAATACAGTTGTAAATACTACAAATTGGTATTATTTTGCTGTAACAAAAAATGGAACAAATTTAAATCTTTATGTAAATAATCAATTAGTAGATACTAGAACCAATATGCAGACTGCAACTAGCACAGTCCTTGGTTTTGGAGATAATGCTGCAGTAGATACATGCGAAATTAATATTTCAAATTTTTATTATGCATCAACATCAGTTATTGGAACTACACAAATTGCTGAAATATGGGCAGTTGGTTCTACTGCTCCAGCAACAGTAAATTATTCTGCTTCTCCAATGACAGCATCTGGAGAATTTATAGAACCAACACTAAAGATTGACGATATTTTTTCAACAACACCAGCAACAGCAACGGCATTAATAATGCATCCAACAATTATTACAACCATTGGAGATAGCACATATGTAACTACATCATTTATTGCATCAGCACTTTCTCCATCAAATGTTTCTGTTTTTATACTTAAAAATAATAATTTTACAGTAACAGAAATACTTGAAGCATCTGTAGAATTAGTTAATAATGTTATTGTTTCAACTGGCTCGGATGTAGATTTTTCTGCTCCCGAATTTACAGCATCTGGAATTTTTGTTGAGCCATTCATTGCTAGACAGCCAATGACAGCATCAGCCACAATGCCTGGTGGAAATGCTGCTGTGCAAGCAAATTACTACAATTTAGTTAAATCTTTAGATCCAGTATTTTATTATAATTTTAGAGAAAACACAATGCAAAATTATGGATCATGGAATATAAGTTCATATACTGTTGGATCAACTGTAACAAAAAACCAAACATCTCCAGGAGACTTAGCACAAATTGATAATGGAAAGTCTTGGAAGTTTACTGGTAATTATTTTAATGCACCAAACAGAGTAGAGGTATATCCTCAATCAGGTCAAAATTATGTGCCTAAAACTTATAACCCATATGCTCCACCACTAAATGGAAACCCAATTATAGATCTTGTGAGAAGTAGATCGTTTGCGGTTGAATATTGGTTTACAACAAATTCATTTGATGCTGGTGTAGGATTTAGAGTCGGAAATATTGATATAAGATTTAAAGATGGAATTATGGGATATGAGATTAACGCAACCCTACCAGGATGGTCAGATTCACCTAATGTTCCTGGACCAGCATATGAAAGAATTAAACTTGAAAATACACCAAAACTTTTAGTAAATGATTGGAATCATATTGTTATAAATGTAACTCCAGCAACTTCTGATACGCCTAGTGGTTTTCATCCAACTGATCAAACTGTACAATTCTGGGTTAATTCATATTTACAAAATACCGTTAAATACACAATGGATTACACCAGAATGAGTGACACAAATCGTGCAGACAATATTGATTTATTTCATACAGCAGATCCTAATATTGTATATGCAGGCCCACTTACCTCACCAACCCAAACTGTCAGTGAACAGGGAACTAGAGGCTTTTGGCAATCAGAATCCTCTACTCCAGCACAAGTATTTTTTGATGAAGTAGCAATTTATGATCAGCCATTAACAAGTTCACAAATCATAGACCATTATTCATTTATTTATAATCAAAGTCCAGATAGAAATATTTCTTCATTACCTTTAACGGCTTCAGCAACAAGTGGAGATCATGCAGTGCTTGCAATTGATAATGTTACTATTGCAGAAACACCAGCAACAGCAAATGCTTTATTTGTAAACCCTGCAATCTTGGCAGTTAAAAATCTTTCAACATCTGCAACTCCATTAACTGCTTCTGCCACAAACACTGATGTAACTGTTTATTACGGCAGAACAATGACTGCAAACATTGCAATTGCAACAGCAGAAATAAAAGAAGGTTTTGCATTAAATACAACATATTATGATTATATACAAGCAAATATTGCGCCATATAGATATGTTAATTTTGATACAGCAACTCCGCTTGCAGATTTTGGCTCTGATACAGATTATGCAGTAAGCCCAACTGTTGTTGGTGGAATTATTGTTAATCCAGATCTTGGTATTAATGGTAAATCTGCAAAAACTGCGGGATTAGATTATGTAACAGACGGAGTAATACTAAAAGAATCTGAGCATGATGATAATTGGGGCACTGGCAATAATTCATGGCATTCATCATTCTGGGTTCAAAGAGCAATAGATGATACTTCAACAACAGGTCTTCGTATATTATGGAATTTAAATGGTCATAACGATAATCAAAATGTTATTCTTTATCATTATCAAAATAAATTACACTTACAAATTAATAATCAGGTAGGTGCTCCAATAACAATAACATCTGCAAATAATGTAAATATATTTGATTATGACAGACATAATATTGTTATTAATTCTCATCACAATAATAATAAAAATCATGTATATGTTTATGTTGATACTGTTTTAGTCTTAGATCAGGATATAAATACTTATGCAGTAACAACAATTAACAACCCAATACATGTAGGTGCCAATGATGAGGCTAATAATTTTGCAAGACTTTCAGTTGGTTGTTTGATTACACCATTTGCTTATACTGCTTTACCAGTTATGCCAGCCAATACAAAACTTATTGTTGATGAAATTTATTGGGATAAAAATCAAATTTTACAAACACAGGTGACTAATATATTTAATGTGATGCCAGAAAAAATAAATAGCAATTTTGTTACATTGGCTTTTGAAGCATCGACAGAAATAATAATGCCAGCAATATCAACTACTGTTAACTTTGTTGCCGCTCCTGCAACGGCATCTGCACAATTCGTTGATCCTTCTTTATTTATAGTAAGACATGTAATTATTGGTGCAGAAACAACAACTGCTTCAGCACTTATGACTGATGCTATTGCATTTGCTCCAATTAATATTACGGCTGATTTATTCATTGCGACAGCACTTTTTAATGATCCTGGTGTTATTATTGCGATTCCAGCACAGCCAATGCTTGCCACTGTTGATTTAATAAATAGAAAGAATTTGTTTATTAATAATACTTCTGGACATGGAATTTCTATAACTACAAATGGAATGACATATGAATTAAGAGAATTTTCACCATACATAAGATATTTAAGAATTGTTGCAAGAAATCAAAAAATTTATAAAGATATGGAGATTCTATAATGAAAGAAATAATTTTTAATGATTTGCCAGGAAGATCAGAGCAAAATACCTTTTTAAATTATGATATTTTTGAAGCAAGAAAAGGTGTTGAGTTTCTTAGTGTTAGATGTGCATTTGACCTAAGTGATCCTTATGTTGGCGATGATTATGAGTCTGGCGGAGAATCAAGTAGCATTAACAAATATTGGGACAATAAAATGTATGGTGGAGGATATCCAAGTGCAAGTGGTGCTGGTGGAAATTTAGTTCCATATTTTTATAATAAAGGAAGAATAAGCAGAGAAACATATGAAAGCGACTATCCTAAAACTTTAACTTTTGATCAAGAAGGATATGCTCCAGAATTTAATGCAGATACTATACTTTATACAAATCAATATTTTGTACAAGATTTTGGCATAAGTGGTGGATCAAGTAAAATTAAAACAACAAGATCTGGATATTATGAATTTACTTTTAAAACAACAAAACAAAATTCAATAATTGGTTATGGAAATTCTGATTTATTTCAAGAAGTTATGCCGTATCCAAGTGCAGCACAAATTTCTAAAGAAGCCTCAGTTGCAAAAGAACCAGTTGTTATTGATTCAGATTATGCCTATATTCAAGAGGAAAATGTTGCAAGTAAAACATTTTCTATTAATTTAAAAGATGGAAAAATAAATCTTAAATATAAAGATAATCTTATCAATCACGAAGATGATTTTGAAATTACTGGCAATTTAAACATTGCAGATGATCAATGGCATCATGTTGTAATTAATCTTGGAAGACCAGGAACACTAAGAGAGCGTGGATTAAAGTTTAATAAAAAGTTTATTGAAATCTGGGTTGATGGCCAATTAGATTTTAGAACTACTGATTATATAAATAATAAAAACATTTTTTTCCCAATTATTGAGTGGATGTTAATGGATCCATTATTAGCAATTTCCTATGATGGAATTATTGAAAATGGATGGAACACTGCAGATAGAAATCAAAGATCAACATCTGGTGAATTTGATGAAGCAATTGGATTAAATGAGTTTGGCCCAATTACAACAAATGGAAGTTTTAGCGCTGCTGCAAGAGTAAATGCATTTAGTGGATCTTTTCATACTATTGTTAACGGAATAAATTATTGTTTAAATAAATTTGAAATACAACAAAGATTTAGACTTTGGCGTGGATATGAAAAACAACTGGCAAGTGTTTTAACTGCATCTGCCGAAATGGTTAATCCAACTGTTAATGTAAATAAAAAGAAAGCATTAAAATTATTTTGGAATGATTTAATTAATGATAAAGCCAAAGATGGAATTGAATTAGATAATAATTTTATTGTAGATTCTTACTCTGTTACACATAAAATTAAAAATTCTAAGACTGAAGTAAATAATATTGATATGGCAAATTCAAAAACAATAACTATTTTAGAAAATGTAAGAGTTGCTTTAATATCAAATGCAATTTTGTGGGGTCCAGGTGTTGATACTTATTATAATGATTCTACCGTTACTGGTATTTTAAATAAAGAAATCAACATTATGCCAGAACTTAGACAGTATAATCCTCTTGATTTAAATCTTGAACCAGGATTTGATGATTATGATTATATTGATTCTATTTATACTTCAGGAACATTTGCTCCTAAAGGAAGCAACAAATTTACTAGTTATGCTTATAACAATTTACTTCTTGGTGGAGTTAAATTAGAAAATGGCGACAGAATATTGCTAACAAATCAGTTTAGCAAAAGAGATAACGGAATTTATGTTTTTAATGGTCTTAATAAGCCGTTAACAAGAGCAGTAAATGCTTCTTCACCATTCCAAATTAACAGTGGAGTAGTCAGAGTTACTGATGGACAATTTAAAGATACATTCTGGACATTAGAATCAGATATAAATTCTTTACTTGATGATCAAAAATGGATTCAACTTGAATACAATCCAAATGCTGATAATATAAATGCTCAACCTATATTTTTAAATAGATGGGTAGATGAAAAGGGTATTGAAAGATTTATTGATTTACAGCAAGATATTGATATCACAGACTATGATTTAATTGTATTTATGAATTATCCATCAACTAATGAAGAAATAAAAGATGCTTTGGTTGGTTACTCAGATCTTGAAATTAAAACCAAATATGATAATTTTATTAAATCATTGGTTAATGTTTGTGCTCAAGGAGCAAGTCTTTATGTTTCAAGTCCAAAACTTGCACAAGATATGGGCATAGTTAAAAAGTTTACAGAAATTAGCCAACAAGTTGAAGCATCTGATGCTCAATCTGCAGCAATTAGTCCTTTTGAATTCTCAGAACCAGCAACTAGTTATTTTGATACACACAGAATAAACCAGCATCATTTAACAACACCTATTGCAGGATTAACAAATAAAGAAACATATATTCTTACTGATTTTATTAACTATAATAGTAAAAATGCATATGATTATGAACAGTACCACGCAAAATACGCATATCGTCAGTTTGGATTACAAGAAGGAAATGAATTCTTTATTGCAGGTCTTGCATTAAGAAATATTACAGAAAATTCTAACCTTCCAGGATTTAAATCAAATCAAAAAGGAACGCACAATCTATTAGTAATTAATCCAATTGATATAATCACTGGAACTGTTGTTACAAAACTTGCCAATAATTATTATGTTGGTTCAACATTAACAGGCAATCCATACGATGATTATGCAACTACAGTCATTGTTCATAATAATCAAATGTTGGCTGGACAATCAATAACTGGTAAAATATTTGTAAACTGTGTTGAAGATGGTTATACATTTAGCCGTCAAGATTATAACAAGGCAGTAATTCAGGTTTTGCCAAATACAGATATAAATGAAACCGTAGCAACTCGTGCTTGGCAATACTCAACAACAAGATTAAATAGATTGCCACAAAAAACTACCATCACTCAACTAACTGAATTTGGACAAACAACTCCAACAAATGGTGGTGGTGGACCGTTTATTCAGGCACCAACTAATGCTTCTAATGGTATTATTAGATCTCAATCAGATAAAGATAATCCAGATTATCAATCAGATTTTTATCCAACAATATCTGAAGAAATATATCCAATACAAGAAATTCCAGTACTAAGCATGACTTATTTAGGTCTGCAATGGCTGGCGGAATAAGGAAAGGAGTAAAAAATGTTTACTACTACAACACAAGTAAAAACAATTACAGGTAAAATAGTAAATGCTGGGCTTATTGAAAGAGCACAATATGCTATTGAGGCTTATGTAGGGAAATTTGAGGCTGATGTTACTGATACTAAAGATCTAGAAATTCTTAAAAGAGCAGTTGCATACCAAGCAGCATACATGCTTAACAATGAGGATATTGTTTTTGAGCAAATGGCTGTTTCTACAACAATGCAAAACGAAGCCTCAACAACATTTAAATCAGGAGATTCTGTTTCGCCATTTATTGCACCAATGGCTGTGATGGTTTGCTCTAAGTTGTCTTTCATGAAGTCCCGTTCAATTAAAACTGGCAAGATTGCACCCACGCTTTCCTTTCCAGATTGGACAACAATATGAAGCCATCAGCATATAATCGTCATAAATTTTCAGCAGATTTGTATAAATTTGTTGTAAAAACCATAGGATCTGAAGAAATAATTGAATATTATTTTGCAAATACTATTTCTTTGACTGCTGGAATTGATCAGAATCAAAGACTTAATATTACTACAGACGAACCAATGGTGATAGGCAATTTATTGGCAAATATAAAAGACAGAGAAAATGTTCCTATTCTTGGTGACATGGTTTGGCAAATAAGTACTGCTATTCCAATGTTGAATGCTTTTGGCAATGTTGATTCATATAGGTCTAGAGCAGTTAAATACCAGGGCGAAATTGAATAATGGCATTTTTCGCAAGGGCAATAGGAAGAAGTGTAGCCAGAGCAGTATTATCAAGATCCGTATCAAGAATTGCTAGTAGAGGTGTACAAAGAAGAGCATCATTTTCAAGAAGTGAAATGAGAAGCAGAGCCAGATCAGTTCTTAGAACCGCAACAAGAGGTTTCTACGGTCTTGCAGACGAATTAGCAGAAGAAATTGGTGAATTATATGAGGAAGCCTCCGAAATAGTTGAGGCAGCCTTTTACACGGCTATGGATACCATGTATGAAATGTGTGGAAATGCTGGACAAGAGACTGTATTTTTTGATGCAGTAATTCCAGCATTTGCTGATGAAATGGATAATACTGAGATTGGTGAGCAATGGGGCGATGTGGATATAGGTGAATATATGGTTTTTATGGGTGAAATTGTTGAGGCTGGAAACGCCATTATGGCTGAAGCCTTTGATGAGGCAGCAAGTCTTAAGGATGAGGCTGATGATGCTGAGGCAGACTTAGAAGAACTTGAACAAGAAGGTTTAAGCGAAGATGAATTTTTCTAGGTTTGACAACTGCTTTCTGGTTTGCTATAATTAATACATCACCATCCTAGTGTGATATTGGGCCTCGCAGATGTTTTGGCTATCTCTTTCTACTGCGGGGCCCTAACCCTATTTGACAAACCCTTTAAGTATATGTTATACTTGATGGTATAGAAAGGGTGCATTATGGAATTGAATATTATTGTAGCGATAAGAGAGGCAAAAGGGTTGACAGTTTGTCAAAAGTCAATCCTCTATTCTTTGGCCAGTAGAGGCGATCAGGCATATCCAAATCAATCACTATTGATGGAAGATTCTGGCATAGGCAGTAGAAACACATTAATTAAGACTATTAAGGATCTGGAAAAATTGGGTTGGCTTACCGTTACCAAGAAAAAGCACGGTACCAATCAATACAAGAACAACCGTTATAAAGTCCATATCCCTAATATGAATAAAGTAGGTACCAAAACTGACGAAACATTAGTCATTTTAGATACACTAAAGATAAATAAAGATAAAAGAAAGATAAACATATCAACTAAAAACCAAGGAAAAGCAGTGCTTAAACATACAAGCATTACTTCCTTCCTGGCTGCAGCGCCCGTTTCGGGCGATATTAAGGAGAGTAATAATGGATAAAGAACAACAACGAATAGATTATTGTAATGGATGTGCGAGTGTTTGGGTAAGTATAATGGGCCTGACTAATTGTACATATTGCAATAAGCCAGTAAAAGAAATAGGATGGGTGGAAGAAAATGAAGGCTAGAGGACTATTGATAAGACCAATGTGTGGATGTGGCAATAAGGCCGTTTCAACGGGTCTGGACGAAAAGGGTAGACAGAATTACAGAACCAGATGTAGAACCTGTATACGAAAGGCACAGGCCCTTAGAAAGGACTTTTGTGAGTCTTGTGGCAAAAAGTGGGAAGGCGGAAAAAGGTTTGACACTGATCATATAGACGGTAACCCTTCAAACAATAACCCATCTAATGTACAGACATTATGCAGAGATTGTCATTCAGTCAAAACAACAAAGGAGAAACATGAAAAGAAAATGCTCAAGATGCAAGGAATTTAAAGAAGGAACCGAATTCTACTATTCCTTAA
>Ga0315903_10010294_pt1 | contig 11179 bp, 11 predicted proteins | sample LakEriMetagenome_7_FD_203524 | JGI IMG/M metagenome (GOLD analysis project Ga0315903, IMG submission 203524) | Freshwater fungal communities from buoy surface, Lake Erie, Ohio, United States - Buoy 2 MA119 | ecosystem: Environmental > Aquatic > Freshwater > Lake | place: USA: Lake Erie, Ohio... | reverse complement strand
GTTTGCCCGCGTCTTGAAGAGCCTTTGTTGCGGCCTCTGACCATGCGATGTCACAGGTGTCATCTGCTGTGCCATGCAAAATCAATAAAGGTTCGGTTGCTTTATCAAAGTAATTAATTGCTGAAACACCTTTCCAGAATTCTGGGTTTTCATCAGGTAACCCAAATCTTTTATCAATTTCTTCAGCAATATCAAAATTCATTCGTGTCCAACGGTTGTAGTTGTCTACCACGTTTGCGCTAACTGGTGCAAAAGCAACATATGCATCAAACACTCCGGGCTTAACTACCATTGAATTAAAAGCAACTCCACCACCCATTGATCTTCCTAGCAAACCAATTCTTTCTTTATCTACAAATTTAAATTCTGAATTCTTTAAAGCAAGTGCTGCATTTACTACATCTTCTGTGTAACCCAATCTAAAGTTAATGTCATTTTCAGGATCATCATCAGACTCGGCGTGATTTCTATAGTCTGTGTGCAGAACTACATAACCTCTTTCAGCTAAATATTTTTGTTCACGAGCAAGTCCACGCCCAGTCGTGTAAATTGCAGGATCGATATATCCATGAGCTAAAACTAAAGTTGGAAACGGTCCTTCACCTTTGGGAACATTCATGATTCCAGAAATCGTTAATTCACCTGATTTGTATTTAACAAAATAACGAGTGAACTTACTATTTTCTCCTAGAACTTTTTCAAGAGTTAAATCTTTTCCAACAAATTCTTTTTGACTCAATGCCATTAAGGAAACAGGATTAATGGTTTCTGCTGCTGTGGGACTTTCTGTGACAGAGGGTGTAGAAGTTGATTCATCTGACGTTTCTGATGCGCATGCTGATAGAAAAACAAGTGAAATCATTGAAACAAGGACTAGTATTTTCCTCATGTTGAAGTACTCCCGTCAGGCATTTGGTCTTAATGCCATTTTGGCATGGATTGGTGTTATTGGCTCACTGGCAGTGGACGCCACCGGAGTTGTGATCGTTCCTCAGTTTGGGCCTACTTATTTTGGTGGTAATGCCGATGGTTTAGCAGGTTCAATTCCTCGAGTAGTTGATAATTTAAGTTATTTCACAATCTGGAGCAATATTTTAGTTGGAATAACAATGTATATGCTTTATAAAAACCAAAACAGAAATTACTTTTGGTTTAAAGTTTTTCGACTTTCAAGTTTAATGATGATTACGGTAACAATGCTGGTTTATATCTTAATTTTGGCCAAAGATGCCAATCCTCAAAGCTGGAATATCTACACAAATTTATTTCTTCATTACATAACTCCACCGGTTACAATTCTGGTTTGGTTGATTTTTGGTCCAAGAGGTTGGATTAATTGGAAAATTGTTTTAAATTCTCTTTTAATCCCAATTAGCTACATTTTCTACACATTTGCTCGTGGTGCAGTTATAAATAAATATCCTTATGGATTTATCAATGTCGCAGAACTCGGTTATGTTGGTGCTCTTGTGGGAACTGGTCTTGTTCTAGTTCTTGGAATGTTCTTATTTTTGGTTTACTTCATTATCGATAAATTGATTTCTAAAACTGTTTGAATAATCCTTAGGCTGCCTTGAATTACACTCCTTTATGGGCCTAGCCCCAAATATGTCAATTTGGTCAGTCATACCAGGTATATACTCGAGTCAATTACTTGTGAAGAGGTTTAAAGAGCATGAAATCCGGTATGCGAGTTTTAGTAACAGGGGCAGACGGATTTATTGGTTCGCATCTCACCGAGGCTTTGGTAAGAAATGGGTATGAAGTAAGAGCGTTTGTTTATTACAATTCGTTTAATTCTTGGGGTTGGTTAGAACATTGCGCCGATGATGTTCAGGGTAAATTTGAAGTCTTTGCCGGTGACATCCGAGATCCACATGGTGTTAAGAAAGCAATGAATGGTTGCGACGCCGTAATACATCTGGCAGCATTAATTGCAATTCCATTTTCTTATCATTCACCAGATTCCTATGTTGATACCAATATCAAAGGCACTCTAAATGTTTTGCAGGCAGCAAGAGAATTAAATGTCTCTCGAGTTATCCATACCTCAACAAGTGAAGTTTATGGAACAGCGCAATATGTACCAATAGATGAGAAACATCCTTTACAGGGCCAATCACCGTATTCAGCTAGCAAAATTGGAGCCGATCAATTAGCTTTTTCTTTCTATTCCTCTTTCAACCTGCCTGTTGTCACACTTAGGCCATTTAATACCTATGGGCCGCGACAATCAGCTCGTGCAGTTATTCCGACAATAATTACACAAATAGCAAACGGAAATAACCAGATAAAGCTAGGTTCAGTAACACCAACCCGAGATTTTAATTTTATTTCAGACACGGTCAATGGATTTATTTCTGCTTTAACCAGCAAGTCAGGAATTGGAGAAGTTATTAATCTTGGGAGTAATTTTGAGATCTCGATACAAGATATTGCAAGTTTAATTGGTGAAATCATGAACCAGGAAATCAAGGTGATTGAATCTGATGAAAGGATTCGTCCAGAGAATTCAGAAGTTAATAGACTTTGGGCAGATAATTCAAAAGCAAAAGAACTTCTCTCGTGGAAACCCGAATATGCCTCTCTAAATGGATTAAAAAAAGGATTAGAAGATACCATCAATTGGTTCAAAAAACCAAATAATTTAAATTTGTATAAATCAGAAATATACAATGTTTAGATTTGAATCTAGTGATCAAATAATTGAGTTAAAGATTAATTTATGAATAAAGAAAATATCATTTTAATTGGTGCGGGAGGACATGCACTTTCGTGTATTGATGTCATCGAGCAAGAGAACAAATATAACATTCATGGCTTAGTCGGCTTAAAAGATGAAGTGGGCAAAAAAATAAGTGGGTATGATGTTATTGCAACACAAGATGAATTAGTAAACCTTTCAAAAGATTTCAGATACGCATTTATAGCAATTGGCCAAATTAAAAATGTTAAACTAAGAATTGATCTGTATGAAAGCGTTTTGAATACTGGATTCAAAATACCATCCATAATTTCGCCACAAAGTTTCATATCTCGAACTGTCCAGATTGGTGAAGGAACAATCATTATGAATGGTGTAATTTTAAATTCTGGTGTAAGAATTGGAAACAATTGTATTATTAATTCTAAGGCACTAATTGAGCATGGGACTCAAGTTGCTGATCACTGCCATATCTCGACTGGGGCTATTTTAAATGGCGATTGCATAGTTGAATCAAAAAGCTTTGTTGGAAGTGGTGCCATCGTCAAACACGGAATCACAATAAAAAGTAGCTCTTTTGTAAATATGGGAAACATTGTAACTAAAAATTTTGATAATTTAAATAATATGACGGGAGGATAGTTCAATGAGTGTCTTGGTTATTGCCGAAGCAGGTGTAAATCACAATGGCGATATAGAGATAGCAAAGACATTGATTGATGTTGCCGCTGATGCGAAGGCCGATATCGTAAAATTTCAAACCTTTAACGCCGACCAACAAGTCACAAAATCGGCCTCCAAAGCTGAATACCAGAAGATAACAACAAACATCAACGAATCCCAGCATTCAATGCTTAAAAATTTAGAACTCAGTGTCGAAATGCACAGCGAACTAATCAATCATTGTAAAAAAAGAAGTATTGAATTTATCTCAACAGCGTTTGATATCCAAAGTGTAAATTTATTACAAAATTTAGGGCAAAGACTTTTCAAAATTCCCTCAGGAGAAATAACCAATTTCCCCTATCTAGAACATATAGGTAAAATTGGTAAACCAATAATTCTTTCAACGGGAATGTCGACACTCAATGAAATCAAGACTGCGCTAGAAATTCTTCAAAGAGCTGGCGCTTCTAAAGAATTGATTACTGTGCTTCATTGCACGACTTCCTATCCTGTGCCGATGTCTGATGTAAACCTACTCGCCATGAGGACAATAAAAAATGAATTTGAAGTCAAAGTTGGTTACTCTGATCACACTTTAGGCATAGAGATTCCGATAGCGGCCGTTGCATTGGGAGCTAGTGTAATTGAAAAACACTTCACATTAGATAGGAATCTTCCAGGACCAGATCATAAGGCAAGTCTTGAGCCAAATGAGTTACAAGAGATGATAAAGACAATTAGAAATGTTGAACAAGCCATGGGTGACGGCATAAAGAAAGTGATGCCAAGTGAAGCAGGAAATCGGGATATCGTGAGAAAATCAATAGTTGTGATTAAAGAAATTAAAAAAGGGGATATTTTAACTAGTGAGAATTTATCAACAAAAAGACCTGGTAATGGCATATCCCCATTGAACTGGAATCTAATTATTGGTAAGTCTTCGAAACACAATTATGAAATTGATGAATTGATCAAAGATGAGTCGTAAAATTTGTGTAATAACAGGTAGCCGTGCTGAATATGGGTTATTAAGATGGGTAATGCAAGGAATTATGGATCATCCTGATTTAACTTTACAATTGATTGCTACGGGAATGCACCTTTCTGAAGACTTTGGAATGACGGTTGATGAAATTGAAAAAGATGGATTCAAAGTGGATTTTAAAGTTGAGATACTTGACAATAATGACTCGGCGGTTGGGATTGCAGGTGCTATGAGTCGTGGCTTAAGTGGAGTAGCTGAAGCTCTGGATGACTTAAAACCAGATCTTGTTTTAGTTTTAGGCGATAGATATGAGATTTTTGTTTCTGTTGCAGCTGCCTTAGTAGCGAAAATACCGGTTGCTCACATTCACGGAGGTGAATTGACAATCGGTGCCTATGATGACGCCTTCAGGCATGCCATTACTAAAATGTCTCATCTACATTTTGTAGCTACTGAAGAATATAAAAATAGAGTAATCCAACTTGGTGAAAATCCAAATTCGGTATTTTTAGTCGGTGGTCTGGGAATAGAAACTATAAAGAATCTCAAACTACTAGATCAAGAAGAATTAGAAAAAGCGCTTAACGTCAAATTTAAAGAGAAAAGTTTGTTGATTACTTTTCACCCAACCACTCTTGATGAGCAAACTCCAAGAGCGCAAATGCAGGAGCTTTTGAATGCAGTAGATAAACTTTCAAATGTAACCCTGATTTTTACTTTACCTAATGCTGATACGGGTGGGCGTGAAATCATAAAAATGATTCATGATTATGTGGGTAAAAATCCTAATGCTTACGCTTTCACATCTTTAGGTCAACTTAAGTATTTGTCTTGTATTGCTCAAGTCAATGGTGTTGTCGGCAATTCATCAAGTGGAATTTTAGAAGTACCAAGTTTTAAAAAAGGGACGGTTAATATTGGAGATCGACAAAAAGGAAGAATTCGAACTACTAGTGTGATTGATTGTGAAACAAACAAAAAGAGTATTAGTAAGGCAATTGAGACTCTACTTTCAGAACAATTTAAGAACAGCCTCAATTCAGTGAAAAACCCTTTTGATCAAGGAAATTCTAGTGCTAAAATTGTAGAATTGATTAGTGGCATAAATCTTCAGCAAATAGTAAAGAAAACTTTTTATGACTTATAATCACATACTTAAAAGGTGATGGAAATGAAACCCCGTATAGAACCATGGCGAAAAGCGGTACTGCCAGTTGATGTAACGATTAAACAGGCAGTAGAAGTGTTAGACGAAGTTGGTTTAAAAATTGTATTAATAGTTGATGACGTAAATAATTTAGTTGGAACGGTGACGGATGGCGATATTCGCCGTGGTTTACTTGGCGGTTTAAATCTGAATAGCCCTGTAATCGAGGTCATAAATAAAAATCCATTTGTAATTAATAGGGAGATAAATCAAGAAGAAATCTTACATCTTATGCATGTTCATAAAGTTCAACAGATTCCAATTTTGAACAGCGAAAATAAATTAATTGGATTATATTTGTGGGATGAATTGAATGCACCGAATAAAATCTCAAACAGTATTGTTATCATGGCAGGGGGTCAAGGACTTCGCTTGCGACCTGAAACTTTAAATTGCCCAAAACCGTTACTTCGAGTTGCAGGTAAACCTATATTAGAACATATCATTTTGCATGCAAAAGCTCAAGGTTTTTCAAATTTTATAATTGCAATTCATTATTTAGGACATATGATAGAGGACTACTTTCAGAATGGTGATAACTTTGGCGTAAATATTAAATATTTGCGTGAACCATATCCACTAGGAACGGCTGGGGCGCTGAGTCTCCTTGATACAAATCTAAATTCGCCTTTTATACTAATAAACGGTGACGTAATCACCAATATAAATTTTTCTGACTTTCTACATTTTCACAACCAAAATGATGCTTTTGTATCGATGGCAATAAAGGAATACGAATCGCAGAATCCTTATGGTGTAATCAAAACACAAGGATTAGATGTTGTAGATATTTACGAAAAACCTATAACTCGTACCAACGTTAATGCAGGCATGTACGTAATAACAACTTCTCTATTAAGCGAATTAAACAACTTAGTATACCTTGATATGCCAGATCTATTAAGAACTTTACAGAAAAAGGGTAAGAGAATAATTGCATTTCCCATTTATGAGTCGTGGGCAGATATCGGCACGCTAAAAGATATTAGAAAACTCGACTAATTTACGATATGGTGAGGTGGGGGGAAGGGATTTATGAAAAGAGATGTTAAAAATCTTTATAATTTGCCAAGCGATGTTATCTACTGTAAAAGATGCACAATTTCAAATCAGAGACCTCGAATTAAATTTGATTTAAATGGAATTTGCTCTGCCTGTAATTTTGCCGATATCAAAAAGAACAAGATTGATTGGAATTTAAGGGAAAAGGAATTAACCGATTTGTGTGATAAATTCAGAAAAAATAACGGTGAATATGATGTTGTAGTACCTTGTAGCGGCGGAAAAGATGGTGGATTCGTGGCTCATTTATTAAAATATAAATATAGAATGAATCCCTTAGCTGTAACTTGGGCACCACTAAAAGCCTCTAAAATAGGAAGATTAAATCTTGATTCATTTATCGGATCTGGTTTTGATCATATTCTTGGCACTCCGAATCCAATCATCACAAAGAAATTGACTAATTTATCCTTCAAATATATTGGAGATCCTTTTCAACCTTTTATTTATGGACAAACTAATTTCCCACTTAATATAGCAGTTAAATTTGGAATTAGCTTAATAATGTATGGTGAAAATGGCGAAGTTGAATACGGTGGAGATAATAAAAATGCGAATCGGCCTGATAGAGAAATTACAGATCATAAAAATCATTATTTCTCGGGATACCCTCCTGAATTTTGGGTAGAGCATGGAGTAAACATCAAAGATTTAAAACCATTTATGCAACCTCGTTATGAAGACATAATTCAGAACAAAACAACAATTCAATTTTTAAGTTATTACAAGTATTGGGACCCCCAAGAAAATTACTATTATTGCCAAGAAAATACAGGATTCTGTGCAAACTCTGAAAGAAGTGAGGGGACGTATTCAAAATATGCAAGTCTAGATGACGAATTAGATGGTTTTCATTACTACCTTTCGTATATAAAATTTGGAATTGGTAGAGCGACTAGTGACACTGCGCACGAAATTAGAGACGGCAAAATCACAAGAGAAGAAGGAATATCTCTTATTAAGCGATACGACCACGAATTCCCAAAAAAATATTTTAAGGAATTTCTAGATTATTGTTCAATGACTAGTGATGAAGTGCAAGAGATTATCGACAATTGGAGATCTGACCACTTATGGATAAAAATTAATGGAGAATGGATCTTAAAAAATCCAATTTGGAAATAAAATAAATGATTGGATTAAACTGAACGCAATTCGTCTTATTGCAAGATTAGATATTAAGGGCTCTAATCTTATTAAAGGAATCCAACTTGAAGGCCTTAGAATTATTGGAAATCCTGTTGAGTTTGCTCAGAAATATTATTTAGAGGGTATAGATGAATTAATTTTTATGGATGTTGTTGCTAGTTTATATGGAAGAAATCAGCTTCACGAAATAATAATAAATGCAACTAAAGACATTTTCATTCCTATAACTGTTGGTGGTGGAATTAGATCAGTTGACGATGCAAATAAACTTCTGCGCTCAGGGGCAGATAAAATAGCTTTAAATACGGCTGCTATCGACAATCCTAATTTAATTTATGAACTTGCAAACGAATTCGGTAATCAGTGTGTAGTTCTCTCTATTGAGGCCAAGAAGGTAAAAGAAGATACTTGGGAAGCATTTACAAATAACGGTAGAGAACCTTCTGGTCTAAATGTGATTGAGTGGGCCGAGGAAGCTGTCTCCAAAGGTGCTGGGGAGATACTTGTAACTTCAGTAGACCGCGAAGGAACAAGAGCTGGATTTGATATAAATCTAATTAAGCAGATCGGCTCTAAGGTAAATGTTCCAGTGATCGCTAGTGGAGGAATGGGTAAGCCTAAAGATCTATTATCGGTTGTAGTTGAAGGGGGGGCAGATGCCGTGTCCATGGCCGATATTTTACATTATGATCGGTTCAAAATAGAGGAAATTCGAGAATTTGCAAAAAATAATGGATTAGAAGTTAGGGATTTTTAATTTGAAGACAATTACAATTATTGACTATGGTGCTGGTAACTTATTGAGCGTAAAACGTAGTTTTGAGTTTCTTGAATCTAATGTAATTGTTACTTCAGATCCAAAAACGATTCTGAAATCTGACAGACTCGTATTTCCAGGAGTTGGGGCATTTCCCAAGGCAATGAACTCGTTAAAAAGATTAGATTTGATTAATCCAATTATTGAGATGGTACAAAACCAAAAGCCTTTGTTAGGATTATGTCTGGGAATGCAATTACTTTTTGAACAGAGCGAAGAATTTGGAATAACTCAAGGTTTGGGTCTTATTAAAGGCCAAGTAATTTCCATACCTAACTTAAACGCGTCTCGAGAGTTAATAAAAATTCCACATATTGGCTGGAAATCCCTAAAGTCTTTAAATGCAGGAGAAGATTGGTCAAGAACTATACTAAGTGATGTCAATCATGGAGAATTTACCTACTTTGTACACTCCTATATGGCCGAACCCACAGATAGAAGCCTCATATTAGCGGAAGTTATTTATGAAGGAGTGCAAATTCCAGCAGTTATAAAGAAAAACAATATAACTGGATGCCAATTTCATCCTGAAAAAAGTGGAGTAACTGGGCTTAAAATTTTAAAGAAATTTCTAGACCAATGAGGATCCTTGCCCTTATACCTGCGCGAGGCGGATCAAAAAGACTTCCCCGGAAGAATATTAAATTACTTGGTGGAATACCACTCGTTAATTGGTCAATTAATGCTGCGAATGGAGTTTCCGAAATTTGTGATGTACTAGTTTCAACAGACGATCAAGAAATTGCAGAAATTGCAAGAAAGGCAAATGCATTAGTTCCTTGGCTACGGCCTGAGGGTTTGGCAAATGATAATTCGAGCACAGTAGATGTTGCACTTCATGCTTTAGATTGGTACGAAACAGCAAGGGGGCAAGTTGATGGACTTATATTATTACAACCCACTAATCCATTTAGAACTAAGGAATTAATTATAAAAGGAATAAATCAATTTAAAGAAGAACCAAACAAACCAATTGTTGGAGTAACTCAAAATCATAATCACCCTTTGTGGTCTCTCGAGATAAAGGGTGGCTATTTGATACCACATAAGGATTCCAATAGTCACAATATGCGATTTCAAGATTTACCTCAGTTATACAGTATTAATGGAAGTTTTTATTTAATTTCTCCCCAAGATCTCAGATCTAATAGGAGCTTTATCGGTAAGCAGAATGTACCTTTATTCTCATACTCACCAAAGGAAGATTTAGATATTGATACTGAATGGGATTTTGAGATTGCTAAATACATTTTGAGAAATCTTGAATGACTAAATTTAAGAAATTATGTAAATTACTCAAAGCCTTAATTTTATCAAAAAAAATACTTCATAGGCCAAAAAATTGCGATATCTTAATTTACGATATCACTTTTCCAAATATATTACTTGATTATTTTAAAAACTATAGCCTTGAAGTTTTACCAACGCGAGGGGAATCTCTCAATCTATATATATTATTAAAATCGGTTTTTAAAAAAGAATTTTGGGAATGCGGTATTTTATGGTCCTATACAGTGACATACATTGCAGAGTGTAATCCTAAAATAATAGTGACATTTATCGATAACAATCAAAAGTTCTATTCATTAAGTTCTAAATTTAAAGACATTAAAACCATATTTATTCAGAATGGTACCCGTGGAATGTCTGGAGATATTTTTGAGTACCTAACTGGGGAAGAAGATTTTTTTGTCGATTTTATGTGTGTTCAGAATAGAGAAATTGGAGAGAAATATAAAAAATTTATCAAGGGTGAAATAATAATCATAGGAAGTTTGATTAATAATTCTTTTCCAATGGACTTAACGTGTTTCCCAAATCGAGTAGTTTTTATTTCACAGTTTACCCCCAAGAAAAATAAAAGTGATATTTACTACTCTCAAAAAGATGGTACCCTGGTTTTTTGGAAAGATTTCTATAATGCAGAAGTAAATTTTTTAAAACTTTTACAAGAATGGTGTGTTCTTCATAAGAAAGAATTAGTGATATGTGGCAGATATCCATCTGGTTCTTCTGAAAAAGAATTTTTCTCAGAAATATTAAAAGATTTCTATTTTGAATTCGTTCCATGGTCTGACATTTTCTCTTCGTATAAAGTTATATCAACTGGAGAGATAGTTATAACGATTGATTCCACAATGGGATTTGAAGCATTGGCGCAAGGCAAAAGAGTTGCATTTTTTCCTGTTCGTCACACTAAAGGTACAGTCCAATACCAATTTGGCTGGCCAGCAAACCTGCCCACTCGCGGGCCTTTTTGGTCAAACAATCTTGCTGAGGACTCTTTTAGCGATATTTTAAATTTTCTTGATTCAATACCAAATGACATGTGGTTAGAAATTGTAGAAAGTTATAAACCCATACTTATGGAATTTGACTTAGGAAACAAGAAATTAACGAGTTTACTCAAAAATATTTTGATTCAGTAGATTTATTGGCAAAACCCGCCATCACAACATGGCTGGATGTAGAAACATTTAGGGCACATGTCTTTTCCTCCGCGACGTTCTAGATCGCATTTTTCACAAGCAGGACATGGTCCGGGTGCGCCCATCATGATTCCTATTACACTTAATATTGAGTAGTTTT
>Ga0315903_10010293_pt1 | contig 11180 bp, 27 predicted proteins | sample LakEriMetagenome_7_FD_203524 | JGI IMG/M metagenome (GOLD analysis project Ga0315903, IMG submission 203524) | Freshwater fungal communities from buoy surface, Lake Erie, Ohio, United States - Buoy 2 MA119 | ecosystem: Environmental > Aquatic > Freshwater > Lake | place: USA: Lake Erie, Ohio... | reverse complement strand
TAGCGCCAATATGATGGGCTATATTAACAATTATAGACACATTCATAGATTACCTCAGAATTGTATAAGAGTACGAATTGAACATACAGTATAAGTTATGAAAACAGAACAACAAATCAGAGAAAAACATCTAGAGATGTTAAAACATACTGAAGATTTAGATGATATGGTTAAAAATCCTCATAACTATAAGAGTATTAATCTTGAAAATATTCAAGACCATATTAGAATAAGGGAAGAACAGTATAAAATGAATGCTCTGATTGAGTGGATTTTAAATTAATAAATTAATAAATTATGAAAAAGATTTTAGTAGGATTAGTAGGATTAGTAGGGTTATTAGTAGGATTAGGATGTGCTGATAGTAGCAAACAAACACCAGACCCACATAAAATGGAACTAGATGAGACATCAAAGTATTATGACCAGAATTATAGAGTATATACTCTAGAAGGTTGTGAATATATTGCAGTCGGTAATGGAACAGGCCGATGGGGTTCACATAAAGGAAATTGTAAAAATCCAATTCACTATACAAAATAGTTATGACACTAAAAGAACAATTCCTAAAAGCTTCTGTAATAGAAGGAGTGGTAGATAATAGCGAAGTAATTGCAGCAACAAATGCAATGATAGCAGATGAATTTGCTATTGGATTTGCAGAGTGGCATTTAAATTTATCTAAATCAGATGATTGGGAAAAATTTGATTATAATACAACAGAAAAATTATTAGAAATCTATAAAAAAGAAAAAGGATTATGAAAAATAAGTTTGTAATAATAGACCTTAGAAATATGGATTTTTTTAAGGATGAAAAAGGTGAAATAATTTATTTAGACACTGAAGAAGATGCTAGTGTAACTTGTGGAATGTACGAGTTTGAAAATGCTTGGGTAATGAAATTGATTTATAATCACATAGAAAAAGAAATGCAATCATGGGAGTAACAAACAAATATGTAGACTTTATACTTGATAATTTCATTAAGGATTCTATTACAGTGCAACTTTACAAACCAATGGAAGACGGCGCTAGAATGTATGTTAAGTTAGGGCCGATTATACATTGCAAAGTTAATATTGAGGTAATTGAAAAATATACTCGCTCTGCTAAACTCAAATTAACTTTTGATAAGTATGAACACGAAGATATCTTTTTTATGCCTTTGAGTTCATCTCCTGATTCAATTGAAATGAAAACTCACAAAAAGATAGAAAATATTGTTAATAAGACTTTTATTGATGATGATAGAACTGAAGACATTAAACAAATGTATGCTGACAAATATACAAATTTTGCAGAGTCCTTATCAAAATTTATAAGTGAGAAAAAAGAAAAGTTTTATTACTGTCAATTACAAATAGAGCAAGATAAGTGGTGTAAAACACAGTGTGAACATTGCAAAGAATATTATAAATCATTAGAAGAAGAACGTAAAAAAGACGAAGAATTATGACACTAAAAGAAAAGTTTAAAGAAAGACTTTATAACCAATCACATGATGATTCTGAATGTTTAAGAATTAGATTTGAAAACATAGATAAAGTTATTGATTCACAAGAAAAAATAGCAGATGAATTTGCTATTGGATTTGCAGATTGGGTAAACGGAGAAGCTGAATATTTAGACTATAACGAAAAAGGAACGGTTTATTTATATAAACATAATAGATACAGAACATCTGAACTATTAGAAATTTATAAAAAAGAACAAGGATTATGAGTATTTTCCCAGAAAGATGGATGGGTAGAGGAGTCCCTACAGACAAACTTCCAAAGTACTATACAATGGATGGTAAAAAATACAACACAAGAACTAACGAAGAAGTTCCAAAAAAGAAAAAAAAGAAAAAGAATAATGACACTAAAAAATAGAATAAAGTATTTTATAAACGATTTTAACTTCTTAAGAGCATATAACTCTCCATTCAAACCACCAAAACTAAAATGGTATTGTGGAAAGATTGCTATAGGAACACCTTATTTCTTTCCAAGAAAATGGGTTAAAGCAACACCAGAAAGAGCCCATCAAGCTACGTTGGAACACATAAAGAATACTGAAGAATTTAACAAGCGTAATCCTGAATATGCTCGTAACATAAAACCTTATGATGAAATATTTGCAGATAAAATGAAATACTCATATGCTGTACCTAAAAAGATAGGTTTTGATATTGTTAGACTTGGTTGGAAAACAAAATACGATTCATATAGACATGAATGGAACCCAATCATTAGTTTTGTATTCTTTAAATGGCAAATAGCACTTATGTTTATACCAGAACATGATATGCATTATTGGGAGGCTTGGCTATACTACACAAGAGAAACAGATAAATCAGCACCAATAGCAGATAGAATTGCACAATGTAGAAAAGAAGCACCACAAACTTGGACTAGACACAGTGAAGGTAAAAAAGAAACCACAGATTATTATAACCTAATATTAAAAAGAAAGTGGTTAAAAAAATAAATAAAAAAGTTTGCAGGTAAAAATAAAAGTTAGTATATTTGCATAAATAATAAATAAATAAAACAAATTAAAATGAAAAAAGTATTTTTAGCATTAGCCATGGTGGCTTTAGTAACAGTAAGTTGTAAAAAAGTAGAAACAACTACAACAACAACAGTAGATTCAACAGCAGTAGCAGTTGATTCAGTGTCAGTAGATTCTACAGAAGTAGATACGGTACCAACAAACAACAAATAACAAAAAATAACCTGTACCCTTGAAATACTCATTAAGATAGCAGGTTAGCTCAAAATAAAGGGGTATTAGAATAAGAGCAAAAAAGGTTAAACATTGAAACCTTTGTAAATTATCATAATTAGTAACTGTCATGCAAAAGCGAGTAAAAATTGGGATTTACATAAAGATACTATCAGTAATGGTAGATGTGTTGTTCCCTTGAGAAAGGAAAGTATAATTGCGGTTCCTATGGTTCTAAAACTTACAACACAAATGAGTTCTCAGCAAGTGGTTTGAAAAGCAATGCAGATTTAAAACTCTAATGAGCCTTACAATCTAGAACTACGTGACCCTAATTCTTATAAAGAATGGAGAAAGCCTAGAAATAGGTACTTGCTAAAGTGATTAAACCTCGCTTTATAAGAAAGGGTGCTAATAAAAACTACTTGAGTAAGTGGGAGTGGTCAATCAACAACCCACAGAAGTTTCGGGTAAATATATAAACAGGACGGGCGAGCCTATTATAGAGTAAGTAGCAAGTTGATATGTTTTTAGAAGGATTGAACAGTTTTTAATATCAGCGAAATATAGTCAGGTGGCGTTATTGGAGTATGCATCGTAAATGAAGATTGTAGGTTCGATTCCTACCCTGACAACAAAATAATAAACTACCGTTCTTTTAAATAAAAACCTTAAAAACCTATGGAACAAATTTTAGCATTTGTTTTAGGCGTTAGTGCTGGTGTCCTAATATGGGCAGTTGTGGTAGCGTTTAGAACAACAAAAAAAGTTAATACACTATCAGAAAAATTAGATGGCATCTTATATCAAATAGATAGAAATGATGAATTACTTAATCGCAGAATCGATGGACATATCGACTTCACAACAAATCTACATAAAGATTCATTATCATATACTGATTCTAGAGTAGATAAATTAGAAAGTAAATTTATTGGTACAACTGGAGCAAAAGAAATCCAACAACCAATAAAAAAACAAACCAAAAAAATAAAATAACAATAATAAAAGAACGGTAGCTTTTTATTATCCCAAAAATATACATGAAAAAATTATGAAAGCAAAATTAATCTATAACTTAAATAACCCTGATGATAGAATGGCTCACTTGAGAGCAATTAAATCCTTAGATATGGCTTCCGCTTTATTTGAAATTACAACAAACTTGAAAAAAAGAATTGAAAACAGATTTGAAAATATCGATAACACAAATAATGATGTGTTTGATGGTATTGATGCAGCATTTGAAGAAATTTATAATGTAATAAAAGATAATGATATAGACATTGATGAGTTAATTAATTAAAGAGATAATTAGAAGATGAATAAAATAAAAAAAAAGACACAAATAGCCGTAATTGCTCACGATGGGAAAAAAGCGGATATGGTGGCCTTTATTATGAAGAGATTAGATTTCTTTAGAAATGTTGATGTTATCGCAACAGGTACAACTGGAAAACATATTGAACACGCAGGACTTGACGTGAATTGTCTTAAATCAGGTCCATTAGGTGGTGATGCTCAAATCGCTTCGTTAATATCTGAGGGTGAAATAGATGCTGTTGTGTTTTTTATTGACCCACTAGGTCTTCATCCACATCAGGTAGATGTGAATATGTTATTACGAATTTGTAATGTTTATAATATACCATTGGCAACAAATTATTCTACAGCGTCTTTACTAATAAGTGGAATAAAAAAAAAATAACAATGATAAAAGAACAGTAGGTTTTTATTGTCTCAAAAAAATCCATGAAAAATTTATTTAAAAAAATTATGACAATAATACTTTTATTAGTATCTTTGTCCTGTAATGTAGAAAAAAGAATAAAAGAATACTCATATACAAATTATTGGTACTACGAAAATAATCAAAGATACCAAGTGTATAAAACAAAATACGGAAAATATTACATTATAATAGTAAATAAAAAACAAAACAAACTAATAAGAAAATATATTAAACATGGAAGATAAATTACTTAAAGTGTTCTCAATCATATTCACAATAATATGTGTAACATTTCCAACCCTAATGATAATTCAATTATATAAATTTATAGGATACGGAATAACATGGATTCCATGGTACCAATTCCTATGGGTACTAGTAACACCATTAGTAGGACTAGCAATGATGACAATAGGTGAATATATAGACAACAACAAAAAACAATAATGATGAACGAACCAATATTCTATATTCTAATCTTTATAGCAATAACAACAGTAGTAATACTATGGGTTAACGGAATCGATTATATGAAAGAAAATCACCCAGACTATAAAGGTGAAGACCTATTCGATGAATATATAGACGATACCAAACACCTAATATCAACAACAAAAAATAAAGAAAGAATAATCAATTCAATTAATCAAATAAATAAACCATCCGATGAACAACTATTAGGAATATATCTACTAGGTTTCGAAGACCAAATAAACGATAAACCAATAATAACACTAAAGAATAAACTATCACAAAAAGCATACAACCTAGGCAGAACAAACGCAACAACAAACAATAATAACGAATCACCAATAAAAAACATTTCAACTAAACAAATAATAAATAAAATAAGACAATGAAAAAAATATTATTAGGAGCTCTACTACTATTGAGCAGTTATACATGTATTGCACAAGAAACATTCGTTAAGAAATATACCTCATTAATAGCTGTAAACAACAATGTAAAAGGTGAATGGCAAAGTGCAGATATCACTGTTGTATTTAATGCTGATGGCGTTAGAGATATTGTATTCTATTACCCAAATGGAAATACAAGAACATTTCATCAAATTGTAAGCATGACTAAAAACACTACAACTAATGGTGATGCATACCAGATTGTAGAATGTTTAGATGAATCAGGAAATAGAGTGGCAATTCAATTGTTTGAAGATGATACATGTCTTAGAGTAATTGTTGCTAAAGGATATTATATAGAATTTCATAAAGACTAAACCATGAACGTAATACAATATAATAATTAAAACAATAAAATTTATGAGACCACCTTGCCCACCTTTCAGCCCTTGCTGGTGTGAACAAAACCCAACCAACCCAAGATGCTCTGAAACACTACCATTATCATTTGAAATATCCGCAGTCATAATTTCTAGCTTAATAATATATGTGGTATTTAAATTCTTTAATAAAAATAAATTAGAATCAAAACCATAATAAAAAATACAATATAGTAATATCAATAAAAATAAATGTATATGAAAGTTAAACTACTTAAAAAAATTAGAAAAAGATATTCAATAGTATACTACCCTAACGGTACATACTTTGATGAAGATTTCTATAAAGGACCAATAACCGTTCTATACGATGAACAAAATACATATAGAACAAAAATAAGTAGCTCATATAAAGAACAAGCATATAGAGAACTATATACACTACTAATAAAATGGATTGATAAAGACTATAGCAAATATAGAAAAAGAAACAAAAATATAACACAAGAAATACTCTGGTATAAATAATAATATGAAAGTAATTGTAAGATATCAAACAGAATTCGGAGTTCGCGAATCAAAAATGAATGTAACCGAAATTGCTTCGTTCTCTGAAAAGTTTACAATCATGAACGTAATACCATATAAAAAACATATCAACAAAACAAATAATAAATAAAATAAGACAATGAAAAAATTAATCATGCTATTGGCGTTAGTATTACTAACAAGTTGTTCAGAATTAAGACACGTATCATCGGATGGGTTAAAATACGAGAATGGAAACATTTATTATAAGGGTGATGTAATCGCTAAGTTAAGTGGTGTTGAAGTAGCTTACGATAATCGTAAACTAGTTACTGAGGTAACATTTAAATTAACAAGTTCAGAATATAATCACTTGGCATATGGGATTATAAAATTAATTACGGATAAAAACCCTAAATGGGAAGTTGAAGTTGAAGTAGACCCAAAATTAATTAACCCATGAAACAATTATTCATAAATTGAATATCTTATAATTAATTGAAACAATGATAGAACTAAAACAGCAGAAGCTTTAACAATGTACACATTTGTGTACATAGGATATTAATAACGTACCTCATACAATCCCGCACAAGCTTTTTAAGAGACTTTTATAAAAAAACGGCATATGATATCATTTTTAAAGAAATCTGCCCTTAAATTAAATATAAAAATGGGAAATTGTGGTAATAAGTGGTAAAGTATGGTAAAAGACATATAGAAAATATAAAAATCCCATAGGGAAAAAATATTTAAAAATATCTAAAAAGCTTTATGCTCTGTAAAAACTCTTTCCACTTTTTTCTCCAGGAATTTTTTTCACGCGCAAATGTTTCACGTGGAACACTAACTCATTAAATTAAACAACCCGCTCCTCAGTGGGTTTTTTGTTTTTAGTGGATAATAAATTAAATAGTTTTTCCCTAGTGGTTTAATTTAATCAGTATGCAATATGCTGCTGGGCCATGGGTGGTTTTCTGGTATGTGCTGTAATGTACACAAATGTGTCTGCGGGCTGCCGCGTGTGCATGCGGGAAGGTTCTGAATAAATTAAATGTGCATGAGATGGAACCATTCATAAAAATGTAGATTAAATTTGATGCTGCAAAGATTCTAATAATATTTTTAAGATGCAACAGAAAAAACAATTGTTAACGATTATTTAAAATGTTATAAAAAAGTTTGGTGGTTACAAATATATGTATTATCTTTGTGGCCTGTTAAACTTTAAAAAAAATAATTATTATGGCAAGAGCATTTAAACCTACAGTATCTTACACAGATGAAAACGGAAAACAGAAAAGCTTCACAGTAAAAACATATGCTGAGGTAAAGAAGAGAATGAGAGCATTCCTGAATGACAGTTTTGATGAGAATGTTTATGTATATCGTCACCGTCGCGGCGAGTGGGGAGAATGGTTTGAGCACTGGTGTGTTATTGGGACCAAGTTAGAAATTTACAAACAGGGCTGGCAATAAAAATAATTTAAAAAAAAATGTTAAAATTTTTGGTAGATTAAAATATTGTTATAACTTTGCGCTGTTATTAATCATTAAATTTATTTCTTATGGATTACAAAAAACCATTATTGAGTTTCAACAATGCTAAAACTATTAAGGGTGAAAAATTGGGTTATAAAACCTATATTTTATATATGTCACCTTTTACAGCAAATAGCAAGGGTATTAATGTATGTAGCCATGCTTCACAGGGCTGCGCTGACAGTTGTTTAGTTGGCAGCGGGTTTGGTGGTATGTATACTAGTGTTATGCAAGGAAGAGTAAATAAGACAGAATTCTTTTTACGTGATAGACTTGCATTCTTAAATAAGCTTAGCAATGAAATTGAGCGGGCCATTAAATTAAATGAGGGTAAAAGTATTGTTACATTCAGATTAAACGGTACTAGTGACTTGCCTTATGAGAAGTATAAAATATTTGACAATAATACGAAAAATATTTTTGAAATGTTTCCTAATGTACAATTTTATGATTATACTAAAAACTGGAAGCGTTTCGAAAAACAATTGCCTGCTAATTATCATTTGACTTTTTCACGTTCAGAGACTAATCATGATAAAGCAATGGAGCTTTTGAATTCTGGTGTTAATGTTGCTATAGTATTTGACAAGTTGCCTGAAACCTATAATGGGTTTAGAGTTATCAACGGTGATGATAATGATTTAAGGTTTAAGGATGATAAGGGAGTTATTGTTGGTTTGAAGTATAAAAAGAATACTGGCAAAGGTGGTGCAGAAAAAAACATATTAGCTTATTCAAGTGGATTTGTTTTAAAATCGGATGAGGTTGAATATCTTAATTTTCCTAATCTTGCAATAAGTGAATAAATTAAATGGGTACCTTTTTTTTACGGGTACCCAATTTTTTTTAAAAAAAGTTTGGTAGATAAAAAAATTGTTATATCTTTGTACTGTTAAACAATTAAAACAAATTTATTATGAAAAACACTATTGATGAAGAACCTAAGTTTATGTGTAATTGTTGTCACGAATTACTTCCTAGAGAAGAAATGGATTTCAATGTAGACGACGACCAAGACTTGTGTAAGAATTGTAATTATGTATCATTTAATGACGCGCCATATGGGGAAGACTAAGAGAATTAAGGTAAGATATCATTTGGGAGCTGGTGAGCATTTCATGCACTGGAGAATTGAATACCCAAATAAGGAGGTTAAATTTATTCACCCAGATGATGTAAATTTCACAATGTTTGAATGTCAGCTGCATAACCAGAAGGGGACGGCAAAGAAGATTCATGACGGTTCAAATAAAACAGTATGTTCATGGATTTGGTGTACATCTCTTCATTTTGGAAATATACCAGATAATAAATTTAAGGGGTTGCCTATATCATATAATCCACGGGTTGAACCTAACTGGATTGATGTATTGGGACAGAATGTGGATGGCCAGAAGTATGGGGTGATTCAAACTTACGGTAAAAATTTATTTGTATATTTTGTATAAAAAAGTTTGCGGGATAAAAATAAAGTATTATCTTTGTCCCGTTAAACATTAAATAAAAATATTATGGCAGGGCATTTACCAATAGGCAAAGCAGGTTTCGATATGTTGATAGGCAAAGGGAAACCATTTAAAAGAATAGACATTTTAAGATTAAATGATTTTCAAAAGGAATTCAATGAAAAATTAGGATGTTACACTCAAAAGTTACCTACGAATGAATATCGTATGGATGAAGAGCATGGGTTAAAAGACCATTTTGTGATTTACTTTTATAAACCTGATGAAGCTGAATTTAGTTATGAGGTTCATTTGGATAATCAATTAAAAATTAATCAAGTTTATTTGGTTATGTAAAAATAAAGTATTATCTTTGTATCGTTATTAATCATTAAATCAATTTTATTATGGGAACACGTTCACTAACTAGAGTTATCGAAACATGGAAAGACGATGACGGAAAACAGAAACAAGAAATGCTGGTTACAATGTATCGTCAATTTGACGGTTATCCTAGCGGACACGGTGAAGAGCTGGCAGAGTTTTTAAATTCAGGCAAAGTCGTAAATGGCTTAGGCTTAGACGCTCTAAAACAAAGAGTATTTAACGGCGCAGGCTGTATGGCAGCGCAAATGATTTCCCATTTCAAGGGAGACAGTGCAGGTGGGATATACATATATCCAAACAGTACAAAAGACGCATGGCAAAATTATGAGTATCATGTACTCGTTGATTTTGACAGCAAAGATGTAACATTGATATGTTATGAAAGCGGCAAACGTAAAAAACAATTATTCAAGGGTAGCCCTGATAAATTTATTGAGTTTGTCCAGAAAGAAGAATCTAGTACTCCATAATAGATTTAATTGATTTAACGCTGAAAGTGGCTTCCCTGTATGGGAGGCCATTTTCTTTTTATACATGTATGTACACATTTGTGTACTAGCGAGCTGCGGCACCTGCATGTGAAAAATAATTTCAGAAATATTTGGTGGATTAAAATAAATGTTATATCTTTGTTGATGTATTAACAATTAAAAATAAAAAAATTATGGGACGTTATTATTCGGGAGACATTGACGGAAAATTTTGGTTTGGTGTTCAAAGTAGCAATGCTGCTGACAGATTTGGTGTAATTGGTGAAGAACCTGCTTATCTTAATTACTATTTTAGTGATGAAGATTTAGAAACAGTTGAAGAAGAAATCAAAGCTATTGAAGAAAGCTTGGGTGACAAGATACAAAAGCTTGATGACTTCTTTGCTAGTGTAAATGGTTATACAGATAAAGATATTCATGCTTTGGGTATAACTTCAGATGAATTATCCGATTATGCTGATTTGGGCTTGGGTATTAAGATACGTGATTGTATCAAAGAACACGGGCAATGCAGTTTTGATGCTGAACTATAAAAAACAATAATGGCAAAGATATCACAAAAAAACTTGCAAAAAAATTTTGTAGGTAAAATAATTGTTATATCTTTGCCGTGTTATTAATCATTAAAACAATTATATTATGAGTAAAATTTATTCACCACCTGTTAGCATTCCTGTTCCACAATTTGATTGGGAAGATTTTGAGGGTTACCAAAAGAGAGAAAATAAATTTATTGACGATTTAAAAGAGTTTTGCAAAAATAGAAATTCTGGTGAATATATTGGTGAAGTTATTAAATTTCCTGTTGCTGATAGTTATGCCTTATATATGGTTGCTTCATTAAGTCCTATTGAGTTAATTCATTTGCCGCTTATGGATGCTTGGGAGTTTGAATATATTGAAAGACTTACTGCCAAAGATATAAAGGAAAAAATTGACAATGAAAAAAAACTTGCCAAATTTTTTGGTAGATAAAATAATTGTTATATCTTTGTATCGTTAAACAATTAAATTTATTTTATTATGGAAAAAAGTTTTGAAGTAGTTTCGGGAAGTATTGTTTGTAGCGACCCTTGTTATTCGCTTGATGTATGGTGTATGGGA
>Ga0315903_10010288_pt1 | contig 11184 bp, 17 predicted proteins | sample LakEriMetagenome_7_FD_203524 | JGI IMG/M metagenome (GOLD analysis project Ga0315903, IMG submission 203524) | Freshwater fungal communities from buoy surface, Lake Erie, Ohio, United States - Buoy 2 MA119 | ecosystem: Environmental > Aquatic > Freshwater > Lake | place: USA: Lake Erie, Ohio... | reverse complement strand
TGACCATCACCGAGACACAGCTGATCAGCTTGCAGGCCCGCCTCGACAGGGTGGGCCTGCAACTGACGGTGCGCACACTGGCCAAGATCCACCAGCTCATCGATGACTGCCTCCCCGACACCCGCGCCGAAGGCTCCCAGCACGAGCTGGCACAGCTTGTCCGCGAGCGCATGGAGCGGGATCGGTAAATTTTTTTTGCCCTCGCTTGGAAATATGGCACTGTGCCATATATTTGACCCAACAACAACACGCCACATGCACAAGCACGACGACATCTTCAGCGCTAGCGGCACCTCCTGGCACGGCCAGTACATCATCACCACCGCAGCCCGCCTCACCGAGCTGTTCGGCGAACCCACCTTCGACGCCCCCTCCTGCGACGGCGGCCAGATGGAATGGACGCTCGAGCACGATGGCATGGCCATCACGGTCTACGACCGGCAGTCCTACTCCTTCGACCCATACACTCCCGTGCGGTGGCACATCGGCGCGCACTCCTCCTGGAATGCGATGGTGGCCCAGCACGTCCTCAACAACCTCATCAATGGACCAACGACCGAAGTACATCCTGCGCTTCCCCAACAAGCAGATGCGCGAGGCCTTCAAGATTGAGGCCAAGCGCCAGAACCGATCGATGAACGAACACATCATCTACATCCTCAAGTCCCATGTCGCTCGCCAACAGTATAAGGACGATGGCCATAGCCGTCCAAAATGGTGAGGCCGATCCGGCCGAGACCTACGCCTACCTCTACAACCTGCGCGAGGCCATCGAAGAGTGCCTCGCCGCGGTCAAGGAGGTGGCGGTGGACGAGGTGGCCAAGTACGGCACCGAGGGCTATAGCGCCCACGGCCTCAAGCTGACCACCAAGAATGCCGCAGGCAGGTGGTCCTATAAGGGCGTCGCCGCCCACGCCGAGCTGACCGCAGAGCTGAAGACCATCGAGCAGATGGCACAGGCGGCGCACAAGACCGGCGCCCACGTGGTCCGGCCCGATGGCGTCCTGATCGAGCCTGCCACCTACACACCCGGAACGACAACCATTTACGCAACACGTCAAAACCAATGAGCAACACGAAGAACAACGGTGGACCGGCATTCCCGAGGCAACATGACTGGAGCTACGGCATGACCCTGCGGGACTACTTCGCCGCCAAGGCATTGCAGGGCTGGCTGGCGATGTATGCAAACGATACGCTTGAGCGTACACCACCTCCTGAGTCCGCCGCGACCATAGCCTACGCCTATGCCGACGCCATGCTCAAAGCCCGTGAACAATGAAGACCTGGAGCAACACAATGGTGGTGGTCGAATACTGGCGGCGTCTTGTCCGCTTCATCGACACCTATGACGGCCCGCCAGAGAAGAGGCAGGCGCTGCTGGTGGAGGCCGAGCTGGTGCGCACGTGGTGCATACAGGCGATGGCCGAGCGCAAGACCGCCACGGGCGGCAGCGGCAGAGACTACCTGATCCGCAAGGAGCTGTACCGCTCCACGCCGCGACCCGAGACCAAGCCCAAGCGCCCCAACGTGGTCACCGTCTCCAAGTGGACGCCGGAGCAGAACGCCGTCCTCAAAAAGTTGCGCCGCCAGAACCGGGCCTGATGTATATTTGACCCATCCACACGGAGTGCAGACCGTGATGACCTTCGCCACCCCATACCGCCCCAAAGGGAACGCACCCGCTGCACCGGGTGTCAGTACCTGCGGGGCGTTCTTTTTGCCATCATGAGGGATAAGCTGTTCGAGATGCTGGGTGCCACAAGCCGCGTCCGCATCACCACAGACAGCCCATGGTATGAGTACCTGCACCAGATGATGCAGCGACATCCCATGGCGCCGGCCAAAATCGGTCCAGGCATCAAAGCATTCACCGTCCTAAAGACCACGCGCATGGGCAACACCTACCCTGAGCTGTTCATTGAGCGCGTGGATGGCACCACCATGGACATCTCGTGGCGCAAATGCGAGAAGGGCAGAGATCACAGCCAGGCCCTGCTATTCACCTCCGCGATGCGCATTGCCGTGGAAGAGCAGATCGCCTCCTTCCGAAAGAGCGTGACGGCCGGCAACCCATGTGGGTTCTGCGGACGTCCGGTTGGACCCATGGCGCACATTGACCACGAAAGGCCATTTGCGGACATCCTGCGCGCGTTCATGCAAGGGAAGAATGTCCCGGCCGTGGATGGGGAAGATGAGCGTGGGAGGCGGATCATCTCCGATGGTAGCTTCATCACCGCATGGCAGGCCTACCACCTGGAGCACGCCTCCCTGAGACCCGCCCATCCCACTTGCAACCTCAATCCCACTTCCGCTTCCCTATCTTCTATATATACAGAAAAGGGCACTTTTGAGGGAAAAAACAAAACGGCCAAAAAATCCGCTCCGAAGTGGGATAGTGGGATGGCCGGTGAAAATCAGGAAGTTAACCCATCCCACTTGCATCCCACTTCCGAAAAGCGGGATGCCTAACACGGCCACCATGGAAGAGTTCAGCGTCTATCGCAACATCAAAGAGGTCGATCAAGCCCACACCCGCACGGTGCCATGGGTGGTGGAACGCATAAAGCGGGGTGCCAACGCCGAGCTGGTTGAGCGCATCCGAGCTGAAGCGGACAAGTCCAAGCGCAACCAGCTGAAGAGGGGGCTGCTGTCCATCTGCTGGTCCGGCACGTTCAAGAAGCGCCAAGACAACCTCCTGATCAAGCACAGCGGCCTGGTGGGTGTGGACTTCGACCACCTGCCCGACCTGCAAGGGGTCAAGGACCGCCTCAAGGCTGATCCCTATGTCCATGTGCTTTTTACCAGTCCCTCCGGCGATGGCCTGAAGGCCGTGGTGCGCATACCGCCCGACCCAAAGACGCACAAGGGCAGCTTCGATGCGCTGATGGAGCACTTCGGCATCGATGAGTTCGACCCGAAGAACTACAATCTGTCCCGCGTCTGCTACGAGTCGTTCGACCCGGACATCTACTACAACCAGGACAGCGCCACCTTCGAGGTAATCGTCGAGGACCGGCACTATGACGTGGTCTACGAGATGCCCGACGTGCGCATCTCCAACGAGGAGGTGATCATCGAGAAGCTGCTCAAATGGCACCAGCGCAAGTATCCGCTGGTGGAAGGTCAGCTGAACAACAACAGCTACATCCTGCTCCGTGCATTCAACCGATTTGGCGTCAGCAGGCTGCGAGCGGAGCAGTACCTCATCGGCACGCTGGGCAACCACTGCAACCATGACGACCTCCGGCAGCTGGTGACCAATGCCTACAAGCACACCGATGAACACGGCACCAAGGCGTTCGAAGACAGGTCCACCATTGAGTACATCAAAGGCCGCGCGCTTTTCGGTGACGCTCCTGCCAAGATCAGTCAGGAACTGGCGACCCAAATTCCGGACAAGCAGGAGCGCGAGGCGGTGATCACCAAGATCATCGGCAAGGTGGACGGGTCACAATTCTGGTCCAAGACCAACAAGGGACAGGTCATCATCCATGACCACCGCTTCCAAGCCTTCCTTGACGACAACGGCTTTCGCAAGCTCTACCCCGAAGGATCCACCAACTTCATCTTCGTCAAGGTGGTGAGCAACCTGGTCTACAACACCAGCGAGAAGGTCATCAAAGACTTCACCCTCCAATACATCAAAAAGGAGGTGGGCGACATGTCCGTCTATGATAAGCTTGCCGGCACCACCAAGCTGTTCAATGCCGAATACCTGAGCATGCTGGAACCCATCAGCCTATCCTTCGCAGAGGATAGCCGGCTGTTCTGCAACCTGTACTACCGCAACAACTGCGTCCGGGTGTACAAGGACAAGGTCGAGGTGATCGACTATGCCAACCTAGGCGGCTACATCTGGGCCGATCAGGTGATAGATCGGGACTACGTGGAAGGAGCCTCGCCGGATGGTGAGTTCAGCGAGTTCGTGAACTTCGTGGCAGGGCCCGGCGAAGACACCAGCAACTCACGCTTCCGCGCTCACTGCACCACGCTGGGCTACCTCCTGCACGGCTTCAAAGACTTGAGCAATAACAGGGCGGTGATCTACAACGACAGCACCATCGATGAGAACCCCAACGGTGGCAGCGGCAAAGGCATCATGATGCAGGCACTCCGCAGCATCAAGCGCGTGGTGGAGCTTGACGGCAAGACTTTCAGCTTCGACAAGGGATTCCCCTACCAGACCGTGGGTGCCGACACGCAGGTACTCGTGTTCGATGATGTGCAGCGCTACTTCGCGTTCGAGCGCCTGTTCAGCATCATCACCGAGGGCATCACCTTGGAGAAGAAAAACAAGGATGCCGTGAAGATCCCGGTGTGGAAGTCGCCGAAGATCGTCATCACCACGAACTATACCATCCAGGGAGATGGTGGCTCACATGAACGCCGGCGGTGGGAGGTGGAGATGTCGGACTACTTCGGCGTGCATCACACCCCGGCAGAAGAGTTCGGCCATCAGCTCTTCCACGACTGGGATGACGAAGAGTGGGGGAAGTTCGATGCCTTCATCGTGGGATGCATCCAGCTCTACCTGAAAGAAGGCCTCACCACGGCCAAGTGGAAGAACCTGCACAACAGGAAGCTGGCAGGCAAGACCGACGCGGACTTCTATGAGTGGGCCAGCGAAGAGAAGCTACCGGTGAACACGCGCATCTACAAGGGGCGCAAGATGGAAGAGTTCACCGAAGAGTACAAGGACTATGGCCCACGTGGGAAGAAGACTCTGACCGACAAGCGCTGGAAGAAGTGGCTCGACGTCTATGGCGCCCACCACAAGTATGAGGTCGAGCATGGCCAGGACAACACAGGTCGCTACGTGATCTTCAAAACAACAAAGACCGAAGACGTCCCGGTCACCACGGACGCCAACCCATTCTGAACCAATGAGAACCACAACCACAGCGCTGGCCCTCGCGCTCACCATGACGGCCGCAGCACAGCCACGCGCACTCCTGACCGCGATCGGCGAGCCGTTCACCAGCGACATCCTCGAGAACAAGGCCTGGTACCGCATGGAGTCCGGCGACTACGTCATGCACTTCGGTCCATCGAGCATCAACATCATGGACGCCATGCAGCACGAGCAGCGCCTGATGACCAAGCTGGCGCCGTTCTACGTGGGCCGCAAGGTCAGCGAGGAGGTGCTGCCGCCGTACATGACGGGCCTGAGCGACACCTACACGCTCAGCCTGGCGCTGAAGGCGGACGAGGCGCGGGTGATACACTACGACGTGTACGTCCTCGGCACGGACACCGTGGCGCTGTCGCTGATGTTGAACAAGCACGGGGCTATGATGTACTGCATACAGCCATGAACCACCTGAGCGCGAACCTCAAGAAGATGCGCATGCACCACGGCATGACGCAGGCCGAAGCCGCAGAGCGCCTTGGCGTGCAGCGGTCCCGCTACTCCGGCTGGGAGAACGGCATGTCGGAGCCGAACCTCGACATGCTGCTGGCGTGCATCCACGCTGATGAAGATGAGCGTGGGCATCATGCTCACCAAGGACCTGGCCCAGCTGACAAAGGAGGACATCAACAGGCTGCTGAAGCTGTGATGGGAGATGTCATCCATCGTGATGCAAGAGGTCGCACTACTCGCAAAAAAGAAAGGCCCTGTACAACTGACACTGTTCGACACCGATGATACAACTGAGGAACTATCAGACTGAGGCCGCGCACAAGCTGTGGTCCATCCTCGCCACCCACCGCATCGCCTACCTGCGTGGCGAGGTCCGCACCGGCAAGACGCTCACCGCGTTCGAGACCGCCCGCCTGCTGGAGGTCAGCAAGGTGCTGGTGGTCACCAAGAAGAAGGCCATCGCCAGCATCATCAAGGATGCCGAGGCCATCGGCGTGGAGGCCACCGTCACCAACTACGAGCAGCTGCCCAAGCTCAAGGGCAGCACCTGGGACCTCATCATCGTGGACGAGGCCCACGGCGTGGGGGCCTATCCCAAGCCGTCCAAGCGCTTCAAGGATCTGCGGCAGCTGCACTACAGCATGGTCCTGCTGATGAGCGGCACGCCATCACCGGAGAGCTACAGCCAGCTATACCACCAGTTCGCCCTCGGCCCCGCCCCGTGGAGCCAGTACCGCAACTTCTACAGGTGGGCCGAGCGGTATGTCAGGGTCAAGGATAAGCGCGTGGGGACCGGCACCGTGGTCAAGGACTACAGCGACGCCATCGAGGCGCTGGTGCTGCGCGACATTGAGCCGCTCACGGTCACCATCACCCAGGAGCAGGCAGGGTTCCAGACCACCATCGTGGAGCAGGTCCATACGGTGCGGATGAACGTGCGCACGTACCGGCTGGCGCGGCGCATCATGCGCGACGGCGTGGTGGGCAAGCCCGGGCGCAGGGTGGTGCTGGCGGATACCGCCGTGAAGCAGATGAGCAAGCTCCACCAGATCTACAGCGGCACGGTCATCACCGAGCACCATGGCCCGGTGACCTTCGACAGGTCCAAGGCGGAGTACTGTGTCAAGAACTTCACGCGCAAGACCGCCATCCTTTACAAGTTCAAGGCCGAGGGCGACATGCTCAAGGCTGCGTTCGAGGGCCGCTGGACCGACAGCCCCGAGGTGTTCAATGCCACGCCGGAGGCCGTGTTCATCGGGCAGGTGCAGTCCAGCAGGGAGGGCGTCAACCTGTCTACTGCCGACGACCTGGTGTTCTTCAGTATCGACCACGCCAGCTTGAGCTACCTGCAAGGTAGAGACCGTGCGTCGTATCTTGGCCGGACCACGCCGCCTGTGGTGCATTGGCTCTTTGCCGAGCGCTCGATTGAGCCGCGCATCTACAAGATGGTGAAGGAGAAGCAGGATTACACCGTCAGCCATTACCGACATGACCGAGCAGGACTTCCAGGCCAAGCTGATCAAGACCTATGAGGCGCAGGGCTGGTACGTGGTCAAGCTCATCCAATGCAACAAGACCGGCATGCCCGACCTGATCTTGGTCAAGCCCAACGAGGTGAAGTGGGTGGAGGTGAAGAGCGCCAAGGGCAGGCTGTCGCCCGTGCAGGAGTACCGCCACGCTGAGCTGCGTGCTCGGGGCTTCAACGTTGAAACCGTCAAGCCATGAGCAACACGCCACGACAATACTTGTACACTGCCGAGGATGTTTACGGCAAGGACGGATTAGACGATGGCATGAGCCGCGATGAAATATGGCACGCCTACGAAGCCGAACGCGCCAAGGATGCCGAGCTGATACAGATGGCCGTGAACGCCTGCACAGATCCGCACAAGATGAGCCTATCACGTGCGTTCCTTTCAGCCGCCGCCGCCGCAGGCTTCAAACCTTCCGAGCCATGAAGCTCCACCTGATCCAGCCGCGTGAACTCTACGGTCCCGACAGCCGCCAGGCCGAGCTGGCCGAGGCGTGGGCCAACAACAACGCCCTCTTCAACGCCGTCACCATCCCCGAGGGGCGCCCCACCTTCACCGACCTCTTCGCCATGTGCCGCGCCGATGCCGTCAACGTCATCGCCAACAGCGACATCTACTTCGATCACACCCTGCGCGACAACATCCACAAGCTCGACGAAGATGAGGTGTGGGCGCTGTCCCGATGGGATGACGCTGGCACCACGCTGGTGCCGTACCACCGCGCCGACAGCCAAGACGCATGGATCGTGCGCGGCGGGCCTCACGAGGTGGAGGCTCCCTACACGATGGGCATGCCCGGCTGCGACAACGCCATCGCCCACGAGCTGGTCAAGCGCCGCTACATGGTCACCAACCCCTGCATGACCGTCAAGGCCATCCACCTGCATCGGTCAGGATATCGCACGTACCGCACGGGACCGGGCAGGCCCAAGCAGTATGTGGTGCCTCCGCCGTACACCCTTGTCCTACCTTGCGCGCTATGAAGGTCCTTCTCCCCATCATCTGGCACGAGCTGACCCACTGCATCGCCCGCGCCTTCGAGGAGCGTGGCCACGAGGTGCGCGTGGTGGACTGGCGCCGCTATGCCAAGGAGCAGAATCGCCACAAGATCGAGCCGCTGTGCATCCGCGAGGCGATGGACTTCCATCCCGACGTCGCCTTCTGCCAGTTCCAGGCACCCGGCCTGATCACCGACGCGCTGCCCCGTGCGCTCAACTCCATCGGCTGCTACTCCATCAACTGGAGCGGCGACGTGCGCCACCCCCTGCCCGACTGGTACAAGCAGCTCGCGCCACACTTCACCGTCACCTCCTTCACCAACTGGCCCGACGTGCAGGAGATCCTGGCGATGGGGCACGGCGCCAAGTTCCTCCAGATAGGATACGACGAGCACATCTACTACCCGCCGCCGCCCGACATCGAACGCAGCGGCGTGGTGTTCATCGGCAACAACTACGGCGGGTACAAGTACGCCGAGAGCCAGTCGCGCCGCGAGATGGTGGCCGCACTCTCCGAGACCTTCGGCGACCAGTTCAAGGTCTATGGCATGTCGTGGCAAGGCATCGCCCGCCACGAGTCCATCGGCGGCTACATCGCCGAGCCTGGCGACGCCACCATCCTGCGCAGCGCCGCCGTGGCCGTGGGCTGGGACCACTTCCACCGCCCCGGCTTCGCCTCCGACCGCCTTACACGTGCCACCGCGTGCGGATGTGCCGTGGTCAACCAGTACTATGATGGCATCACCGACGAGCACCCGTGGGTGGTGCCGGTGGATACCGTGGAGGCGATGGTAGAGGCCGTCGGGCGCATGCTCGAGGCCCCACACGGAGGATCGGAGAACGCACGCAACACACTCGCACAGCACACATGGACGGACAGAGTAAAACAGATCGAGCAATGGTGGACTACAGCCAGAACGGAGAGCAAGAGCACATCCTGACCTTCCTCAAGGACATGGGCCTCGACCAAGGCCACATCCTGGAGTTCGGCGCTGGCGACGGCGTCACCATGTCCAACACCAAAGCCCTCCGCGACATGGGGTGGACCGCAGACCTCTACGACGGCAAGGCCTCCGGCAACGTCAAGCAGGCGTGGATCTCCCTCGACTGGTTCAACAAAAAGCAGAGGCTGGCCTGCGACCTCTTCTGCATCGACATCGACGGCAACGACTACCACATCTTGGAGCGCTGCTTCCTCGCCCTGTCGTTCAAGCCGTCCTTGATTGTGGCCGAGATCAACCCCATCTTCGAGCGGCACGAGATAGCCATCATGCCATACAAAGCAGACCACCAGTGGGCCGAGGACACGTGGTACGGCATGTCCCTCGCCGCAGCCGAGCGCCTCTGTGGCGACTACGGCTACCGCCTCGCCTACCTCCACGCAGGCATCAACGCGTTCTTTGTTCCCGAGCAGCACGCCCACCTGTGCCGCCCCATCGCCTACCGCCAAAAGTGGGACCACCGCCCGCACCAACACCGCACACCATGGATCCGCTGAAGCCATACCCCTTCCCCGCAGGCATGGACATCCCGCGCCTGATGCCATTCCAAGAGTACCCGTGGAACAACGACCACCACCTCGCTGCCGAGGTGCTGCGGCTGAAGAAGACCCACGCCCTCAAGTACGCCTTCGAGACCGGGACATGCCTCGGCTCCACGGCGCTGTGGCTGGCTGAGCACTTCGAGCACGTGTTAACCTACGAGATCCACGAGCCGTCGTGGCTCATAGCATCCGAGCGCACCAAGGGGCAGTACATCGATGCCCGCCGCATGACCAGCGTCAGCGGGCTGAACATCCATGCCGTCGGCAACAGCTTTTACTTTTTGGACGCGCACTGGGGCGAACACTGCCCGCTGCTTGACGAGCTGGATGTGCTCGTGGGCCTGAAGAACATCGCCATCGTCATCCACGACTTCCAAGTGCCAGGCACCACCTTCGGCTTCGACCGCATGCCCAACGGCACACCCTTCCACCTGGACCTCATCCGCGTGCACCTCGATGCCATCTATGGCGTCGGCCAATGGAAGCACAACTACCCCACCGCCGTCGCCGGCGCTCAGCGCGGCTGGGTCAGCATCGAGCCTATGTGATGCAGCACCACCTCCGCCTCCACATGCGAGGCGCGGTGCCGTATCACGTCGTACCCCCACAAGTTCACATCCGTCTTGACGTCGGTCAGGCACACCTGCCCCTCCGGCACGCCGAGGGGCGTCGCCTCGAAGCCCGCAGCCCGGATGGTGCAGTGGCTGTCCTGATCCAGCCCCTTGGGCCTGTTGGGATGCCATAGCTCCGGCACCGCCTCCAGCACCCGGTGGCTCACCACGCGCCCCGCCCCATACAGCAGCGTGTCGCCCTTGTCCCACCGCATCATGCACGCCCTACCCGTGCGCAAGTCAAAGAAGCCGCACGAGGCCGGGAAGATGTAGTCCGCGTCGCTGCCCCTCGCCGCGTCCAGGTAGGCGGGGTTCACGAAGTCATCCGACGGCAGGATCATCACCCGCCGCGGCTTCAGCTCACGCGCCAGCCGCATCGCCGCATTGTGCTTCGCACCGAGCGGCCTGTTCTCCGTGCGCACATAGGCCAGCCCATACTCCTTGGCCAAGCCCTCACCTACATCGTCGCTAACAGCCACCACAATGAGCGCCAAGGGCTTGGTGTGCTCTATCCACCTGCGTGTTAATAACTCCCTTTGGTGAAAGCATGTAGATACTACCATCTTTGCTTCGGGTTAGTGTATAGCAACAAAGATAGGGCAGCGAGAATACTGGAGAACATCCAGTACGGGCCTTCATTTGTGTCATGGGGAGACCTCAAGCGTGAAGCCTTCTCCTTCATCGCCGAGGCCCATGGCTACAACCCCCGCAACAAGGGCTGCCTCGCCTGCAACATCAAGGCCGTCAACATCCTGCGCGGCCTTGCCGACCTGCCCCCCATCGGTGAAGAGGCCTCCGAGAGCCTGCGCTCGCGCCGCCTCCACATCTGTCGCGGCGTCGCTGGCGACGGCACCGACGCCTGCGAGCACCTCGCCTGGCCCGGCCTCAACTGCGGCTTGTGCGGATGTTTTGTCGATGTGAAAGCTACCTTCGCACGGTTCCGATGCCCCGTCAACAAGTGGCCTTTGAAATGATACGCGCGCAGATGACCCTCGCCGATGGCGTCACACCGGGCGCCATGCGCTACGGCACCATCCAGATCGATGCCTGCATCGCACGCGGATGCCGCATCGTGCCTAACCCGCTCAACAGCATCCCGCCCGAGTACAAGAAGTACCTCGTTAAAGCACCGAAG
>Ga0315903_10010285_pt1 | contig 11188 bp, 16 predicted proteins | sample LakEriMetagenome_7_FD_203524 | JGI IMG/M metagenome (GOLD analysis project Ga0315903, IMG submission 203524) | Freshwater fungal communities from buoy surface, Lake Erie, Ohio, United States - Buoy 2 MA119 | ecosystem: Environmental > Aquatic > Freshwater > Lake | place: USA: Lake Erie, Ohio... | reverse complement strand
CATGGGGATGTCCGCAATTTCTGCGGAGTCCTTCAGCGATGAACCGCGGTATACCGTCGTCACTCCGCTGACGGTCATTGCCTCGACCGCGTCAAGGATGCTGTCGAGTTGTGACGTCACGAGTGCCTCACGTATTTCTTGATGATGGTCGTCACGTCGCTCGGGAACCGTCCCGGCGCCATAAGCACGCCGTCTGCGCTGATGATGTTGCGGTCAGTATCCGGGCCACCTTCGCGGCGTCGGTACAGATACGCGCCAAGCATCAACGTCGCATTGACAATGTCCGCTGGTGGCGTCGTTGAGTATGCGAAGCGACCGACCACACTGATGGAATACTCCGGCGAACCGGTGAATGTCCATTCGACGTTTGCAGAGTCTTTGAGCCGGATTGCGTACCATGGCGTGATGTTCTTGTCGACCATGACGACGTCGGACAACGAGACCGCGGTACCGTTGCCGTTGGTTATCGATGTGATGGCGCACAGGTCTGCACCGAGCCACAAGGTTCGCCCGTCGTCTTCAAGATCGCCCAGATAATCACGACGCCACAACGGCGTATAGTACCGTGTGGTGTCTGCGGCCGCCTCGAATAAGCGGTGCGTCTGTCGTTCGATTTCGGTCTGCGCACGGCTCACCGCGTTACCGAGTTGAGTGTCGTCCGTCGTAGCGGTTGCGCCGATGTACGCACGCAAATCCGCAGCGGTTGCGTATGCCACTTAGACCACCTTTGTCGTGCGCTTCGGTTTCTCCGCTGGCGCTTCGTTCTCCAACGCAACGGCCGAACCTTCGGCGATGAGTTGCTTGGCTTCCGCTTCGCTCACTTCGACGATTTCGCCAGCGCTGTACGGTGTGCACGCTTTGGTCTCTGCGTCTCGGAATACGATGCCCGATAACATTTGAATCTTCATAGTGGGGACTCCGTATGTGGATGAACTGCCGAGGATTCCTCGGCAGTTCATCCGGATGACTAAGCGTGGACGCCGACCGAGAAGGCTTCGATTTGGGTCACGTCGCCACCGTAGCGCCATGAAGCGACGATGTAGGTCAAGCCCTTGCGCACGTCGCGCCAGCGCTCAATCTGCACACCGCTTGCACGCTCGACAAATGCGTAGTATGCGTAGTTACCGAAGATGACCGACTTGTTGGTTGTGCCGATTGCGGCGATTTGTGCCGACAACATCACCGGCCAACCTTCGACCGTGCGGTTACCGTTCACGGTGTCCGTGATGCGGTTGTAGTTGGTCAGGTCCAATGTCTTCAATGCGCCCCAAGTGGAGTTCTGCATAATGAAGCCGGTTTCCCCGTTGGTCAGGTACTCGCCTGCAACGTCGGTGCTGAGCCCGACAATCTGCGCGTTGGTGATTGCCGCTGCGCTGAATGCGAAGGTGTTCGTGACGCGGGTCAAAAGGCCGTAAGGCTGCGAAGAACCGGAACCGTTGACGATGTAGTTGTTGGCGCTGACTGCCATCGCCCGTGCGATTTCGTTCTGCAGGAATTGCTCAAGGTTCGACGAAGTGTCGGCCATGAGTTCATCTGACAATGCGAACTCAAGGGTGTCTTTGTAGAGTTGGATCGTCTTCGAGTTGGCGAGGTTTGGCTCGCTGGCTGTTGCGGTCACACCTTCGGCGACAATCCCCGGGGTTGCCTTGACGGACTGCGCAGGCATGATGTGCTTCCACGATTCCGTTTGTACACGGGTGAAGCCGATTTGACCGAGGAACGAAAGTTCGTCACGGCGTGCGACAATTTCGCGGTTGATGGTCGTTGGTACGGTGAAGCCGCCGTCGTTGTTGGTTGCTTCGGTCAGTGTCTTGAACGCGGCCTTCTTGGCGTTGTGCAAGGTGTTCATCACGCTGGCATCATCGCTGCCACGCATGAACGACTTGTACGCCTGATGGTACTCGTTGCTCTCGAAGGGGCTGCTGGTTTCGACAGCGGCTGGTGCGCTCTTCATTGCAGGAGCGGCGTGGATCGTGCCACCGTTCACCGGTTCGCCGGCGAGTTCGTTGATGGCGGCCTTGACTGCGTCTTTGATGTTGTCCATGGTGTTGTGTGTTTCCTCTGTAGGTACTGCGGTTTTGATATCGTCATGACCGGTTTTCGCTGCCGCAGTGCGCACAGTGGTTCCCTTGGTCGAGACTTCGGTAGTGGTGCGGGGCTCCGCTGGGGTTGGCGTCAATGAGATTTCACCGACGACCCAGCGTTTGATTTCGCCGTCAACGCGCTCGACGAGGTGAGGCAATGCGCCGGTACTGAGACCAAGCGCGCCGCTCTCGGCGAGTTTCATCACGTCGGCTGCGTATTTGTGCCGGCGGTCAAGTTCAATTTGCACGTCAATACCTTCGTCCGACGGTGTCCATACTTTGACGACGCCAATCTGTGACTTTATGCCACCGAGTGCGTGGTCGTAGTACACCGGCATCCCAACGAAGGGACGCGAGCCGCCGAAGTCGGTATCTTTGCTGAATCGGTCACCGGTCAAGTCCTCGCCGCCGTACACGACGCCGCGACCCTTCAGGGTGAACGGTGCGACGGCTTTGATTGCGTGTGGTGTTGACTTCATTTGACCCCCAGCAGGCGACGTGCAAAGCGCTTGACCGCTTCTTTGTTTATTGTCGCGGTGTTGTCAAGGGCTTTGTCTTCGTCGTCCATTGCGTGCATCGACGCGACTTCTTCGACCGGCTCTTCGACCATCGCTTCGGCTTCTGCGACGACTTCCTCGGCCATGTCTTCGGTCTCTTCTTCGTCCATCTCTTCGACGGCCTCAGCGACAACCAATGCGGACTCGGGGATAATCCACATCTTACACAGTGCGTCCTCTTCGATGTCACCATCGACGATCTCGCAACGGTTGGCGAGGTAGAACACACAGTTCTTGCACGCCATGCCTTCGGCCTTAAATGGGTTGCCTTCGGCTTCGATGTAGTGCGCACCGTTGGCGCCGATGCCCTTGTCGAAGACGCCGTACATCTCGACAACGCCTTCGTACATGTCGTACATGGCGACCTGACGTTCCGACAATGTCACGGACTCGTCGAGTGCCTTGGTGGCGCTCTTTGGTTTCATGCCGTCGTAGCCGACCGTGCGCAATGCCTTCATGGTTTCGCGGTTGTGATACGCGGCCATGCGAAGCGCTTCCATGTCGCTCTCGGAATGCCGACGTGATGCCTTGGTGCTCATTGTGTTCTCCTGTAAAATACGACGCGCCCACGCGCGCCCTTCGTCACCACCCCAGCCGTACCATGCTTGCCACCCCTTGCCCTGCTCCGACCACGTCGCACCCTCTTTGTCAATCTCGTGACGGTCAAAGTATGCGGCCATGCGTTGCACGGTGTCGAGGCTGATGGGTTCGCGGTTTGCCAATTGATTCGCACGCGCCAAGCCGACCGGAGTCATGCCCTGCTGACTTGCTGGCTTTTCGGCCCGCACGTCGAGCGCGCGCTGTGCGTTGTCGGCGACTGCCTGCGGTGCAATGTAGGTTGCCTTGGTTTCGTCGGCCGTCGCAATGTTCAACGCGGTCAGATACGCGTTCGCATCTTCTTCGTTGGCGTAGCATTGCATCGGCTCTTCGTCGCCTTCTTTGTACACGCAGTACACATCGTCGCGTTCCATGTAATACGGCATTAAAGTTTCTCCATTGCCTGCGCAACGAGCGCCTCAAGTGTGCCGTTGCTTTGTATGGTGTCGACGGCTTGCGCCGACGTCGTCCATCGTCCTTTGTGTATGTCGGCCTGCTGATCACCCACGACGTACGGAGCATACGACGCCGCACTGGTCAGCGTCACCTCGTCCCCTGACAGGTCGACGCGGTATGAACGGTTCAGTGCTTCGCTGCCCTTCAACGTGGACCCGGTACCGCGTTTGTACGGAACCGTGATGTTGCCGCGGGAATAGTTCGCCATGACAAAGCGCCGTTGCTTCTCTGACTTGAACTTCATCGAGCCCGGGCCCGGTGGCGGTGGCTTGTCTTCGTTCAGTTGACCTTGCACAAGCACCGCATAGCCCAGCGTGACGGTGCGTATCAATTCGCCAATCTGCGCCTCGCCAATGCGTCCGAGGATTTCGACGGTGATGTTGTTCGCCATTAGCGCACCAACCGCAACGTCGTGTCACATCGACAATTGACGTGCGCAGGTGGCCCCGCTGCTACCTCTGGTGGCCACTGGTCTTCGGTGAGCCCGTTCAGTTTCACACCGTAGACTCGACCGGTGCAGATGTCGCACACCAATTCGTCGGCGTCGGTATTCCACACGCGTACCATGTTGACGCCGCGTTCACGTAGATAGTCTTGGTACGACGTCGTGGCCTGCGATGCGGCGCGCGTCGTCTCGGTGATGGCAATCATCTTGGCGCGCATTGGGTCGCTCAGTGGCAACACGGCCGCCTCGATGTCTTGTATCGTCATGCCCGGCGTCGTGCGGAACATCTCGATGATGGGCTTGATGCGGTCCGCTGTGGTCTTGTCGATTTTGGCAGTTTCTTGTGGCGTGTAGTCAAGCAACCAATCTTGGATATACCGCGACTGGTCGCCGGTATCCATCGGGATGTTGAACTGCGTGCCGAGCCGGTCAATGCGCTTGCCCATCGTCGTGCCCAGTTCCGAATCTAAGACGGGCTTGATGACATCGCGCAGTGAGGTCTCGGGGTTGCGCTCGTTGGCGATGTCGCGCGCCCACTGTTCGCCCTTCTTGCGCATCTCTTTGATGATGCGGTTATAGATGCGCAGTTCGTCGGGTGTCATGTCGTCGACCGGTGCTTTGACCGCGTGGATGACGTCGTGCACGTCCGCAACGGTCATCCCTTTGTAGCAGTGCGCCATCACGGCATCGACGTGGTCAGCGGGAATCAACGCAGAATCAAACGAGGTGCGTGGGTCTCGTCCGCTCTTAATCCTGCGCTCGATTTTTTTTGAGAGTAGCGCCCATTCATTGGCCACGGCTTTGGTGGTCGCCGTCATGCCCTCAGGTGCGACGGTGCCTTCGTTGGTTGGCGCTTCGACTGGTGTCGATTCCGGCGCGGCGAGATCGCCGGGAAGCACGATGTCGGCAATGTTGTCGTAGCCAAGAATCTGCATCGCGGCCCGAAGTGGTACGCCGGCTTGCGTCAACTGCAACAAAGACCCGGAGCGCTGTGCTTCGTCGGCTTGCATGACGTCGAGTTGCTCCGGCATGAATTGGATTTCGTAGTTGAGCGGTCCGAGGAGTTGCTCGTTGAGAACGTCGGCCAACTTCGGCAACCGAGGGATGACGGTTTCGCGCCAAAATGATTGCCGGTCAGAATCTGCGGTTGCGTAGTTCGCCGCCGATGCTTCGAGCATGGTCAGCGGTACGCCCATGGTCATGGCGATTTGCTTCAGTGTACGGTCGGCGAGTTCTGGCATCATCAACGTATTGATGTCCGGTGTAATCTTCTGTACCTTGAGTTCTTGCGCACGCACGAATATCCATTTGAACGCGTTGAGTACTCCGCTTCCGCGCTGGTTAATCTCTGCGCCCATCCGTTTAAACTCGGAGTCATCCATCGAGTCGGGCAAGTTCATCACTGTCACCGGCTGCGCTCCACCCTCAAAGAACATCGAAGTAAAGCGGTCGAGGTTGTAGGACAACTGCGCGTTCTGCATGGCGACCTGCGCAGGTGCCAAGCCCGGCCCGACGTCGTCGATGAATGAGTTCTCACGGAAGTATACGATTTGTTCCAACGTCCACGGCCCGTACATCTTTCCGCCAATCACTTGGTTGAACGACAAGCCGAGGTATGGATTTTCAAGCGTGCCCATGTTCGGATCGTAGCGGTAATTCACCGTCGTGGGGTTGAGCGCCTCGAAGCCGGTCAGCGTGCGACCTTTGACGATACGCACCCAGTACGCCGCGCCGGTGACGAGAAGGCTTCGTTCCGTCGATGCGATGAGCCGTGAAAAATTCTTCTTCCATGGCCACTCCACTTCGACACCGTTGCGCATCAAACGATACGGCACGGAACTCAGTGCATCGGCACGGAGTTCAACCGCACGATACAACGGCGCCACGTGTGCGTATGCGATGTCGGGCTGTTTAATCGTCCCGTTGCGCAGTAACTGACCCAGCCATGCCGGGTTGTTCATGGTCATGCAAAACTCCATTCTACGCGAGGCTTCGAAATCATCGCGACCGCACCGCTGGCCGCGTCTACGTAGTCGTCATGCGGTGCGCTTGGGAACGCGACGACCTCATCCAAGAAATCACGAACCCATGCACCGTTCACCACGGCCACGGCTCCGGCTTCGGCTCTAGACGCCCAAGGCATAGCGCGCTGGACTTTGTCGCCCTTGACGTCAATACCTTTGAACGACACGTCGGCCAACTCGGGAAGCCGTCGCAGTTCTTGCGTTGCGGCGAGTCCGTGCTGTGCTTTCTCGATGCCGTGCGTCGTGTCCGCTTCGCGGCGCATGGTGTCCACCATGATGCGTCGTACATCAGGCCACTCCGCTTTCACTTTGATACCGTCGGCAATATAGAACACGCCGTCGTGTAAACACACACGGACGGACGCGGTATAGTCTGCGCTCTGCTTAACCGACGATGCCAAGTCCCAATAGCGGAACCACTTCGCATTGTGCGGTCGCGTGTCGGTCGTGCGTAGCCAGTGCCTTTGAAACATGGCGCCAATCGGGTCGATGAAATCGCCGTCGACCTCTTGGCGATACATCTCGGATGTCATCGATTCTTTGAGCGTGGCAACGAAGGTGTCATCGAGGAACGTGTTGTCCGTCGTCTTGCTTCGTATCGTTGCGTAGTCGCGATGATTGCCGGCGAACAACTCATAGACCCAATCTTTGCCGCGTGGCGTCGTACTCATCCAAGCCCGACCTGGCGATTCACGAAGCGTTGCGATACTCAACGGCCAAATGTCGCGGTCCATCATGGCGACCTCGTCGAGCCAAAGCCATCCAGCGTTAGCGCCTCGGAGCCGGTCAGGGTTATCCGCACTGCGAAAGATGATGCGCCGGTCACCGAGCAAACGAAGTTCCATATCTGACTTGTTCCACGACGTCGCGATGCCAGCCTTGGCGACCAAGCGAAGAATTGTCTCCATTGCGCCAAGTTTCAACATGGGATACGTCGGCGCAACAATGAGTCCCGTGGAGCCTCGGGGCTGTCGCAGTGCTTCCACGGCGCCGGCCCGCGTCTTGCCACTGCCACGGCCGCCGACGAACAGACGAAACCGCGCGTCACTCGCCCAGAACGCCTTTTGGGGTGACGTCTGTGATTGGTGCCGGATCGTCAGCGGTGAGGTCAATGACGTAGTCGTTGGGGCCTGTAGTGGAGTGTACATTGTACGATTCTCTGTATGACGGGTCGAGTTTCTTTAGCAGGAACATCACCATGACCGGCGTTGTCGGCGCCATGCTGTACGCCAAGGATTCGAGGAACTCTTGGCGCACTTCGCGGCCGCGTCGTGTCGCTTCTTCGACCTTCGCAGCGAACACCGGGTCGGCGTCGCGTGCGCGGAGTAGGTCGCGTCGGTTGATGTTGCACACCTTGCACGCGTCCGTCATGAAACCGAGGCGCTCGATGGCTTCCAAGACTTCGGCCTGCTGAATCTTGGTTATCATGTCGGATTGGCGCTCGCCCTTGACGACGAAGGGCCGTGACTTCTTTGGCGCAGTCACCGCACGGACTCCGACGTCACGAAGCGAAGCAACACGTTGACAATAGCGAGTGCGTAGACGAGTTGCGGTGCGACGTCGTTCATCTCGGGCCACTGTGCAACCGTTGCGAGTATCATGGCGACCAAGGACAACACGTTAATCCACACCGTCTTTGATTTGTACCAGCGCTTCATTGCTTAGCCTCCTACTTGGCCACGAAACCAAATGACAAACACCGCCCACAGCAACGAGCCAACCAAGGCCGCCGCGTAGAATTGGCGCTCCAACGTCGAGATGCGCTTTTCGAACTCCTTAAAGTTCGCGTCGCCGCTCTCAAGTCGTCGCAACATCATGTCCATCTTTTCTTCGATGCGTGCTAACTTTGTTTCGACTGACTCGGTCATACTTTCCCCTGCTGATACGCGGCGAATTCGTAGCGCACCGCATCGAGATTTATAGATGAGCCCGGGCAGGTCTTCTTTGCCGCTGGGTATTCGCGGTGTCCCTTTAACGTGGCTGCGCTCACTGTGATACCGCGCCAATTCATCAGCGCCAACGTTGTAGAGCGCACGAGCCGGTGCAGATCGTCGGGCCATGGCCGCGTGTCGTACTCGCCCACCACTTCGATGCCCCACATCGTATTGTTGCCGGGCACTGACGAACAATGAATCCCGGCGACGTTCAATGGGCACATTTGCCAAATACCGTCGAGTTCCGGATTGCGTCCGCCGATGACGACGAAGAGATGCGGACCGCCGCGCCATCCCATCTCTTCGTAGCGTTTACTCATCGTGTTCATTGTGATGGCGCCGTTCCATTGGTTGGGCAATGGTCGCCACGTGTGATGCAAGACGACGCCACGGGCCCACGGTGCGGTTGCAATGGGGTCGTGGCGATGGAGATGCTTATCAAACTCCGAGACGGTCGCCCAGTGGCGCAGGTCGTATGCGTAGGTCATGCGCGCGGTCCTTGCCATCGGCTGATTTTGTTCATGAACGTCGTGCCGTTGTTGCGGTTGACGATAAAATACAACTCACTGCCAATCGGCGTCAGGTTGCCGTGCGCATCGTTGTAGAACTGGATGAGTTCCCACGGTGCGTTGAGTGACTTACGGTACCAAAGATGAATGCCGAATTGCTTGTCAGGAACACCGTACGCACTCATCGACGTAGCGAACCATTGACCCGCTTTGTCAACCTGTACGAACGTTTGCGTGGCCGTGTAGGTTCCGCCCGGGATGCGCAGTTCTGTTGGGTTTGGTATTGGTACTGGGGTAGTCATGCGTCGTTCTCCTCGTGTAGTTCCATTGTCGCCACGTTGTCAAGGGCTTGTTACTTCCCCCACTTCCCACGCAAGTACACGACGCCAATCACGGCGTAACTGGCGAGGTCGAGCAGGGTGTCTTCAATGGTCTCGGACAACGGCGCCGTCTTTGTCGATAACGTCAGCAACCGTTGCACCTTGTCGCTCATCCGCACGACGATACCGTAGAATCCCGTGGCCCCGATTGCGTTGGCGCCGTATGCCTTCGCCTTCACTTTGTGCATGTGGAGCATCTCGTAGGTAATCTTGGCGAACTCGTCGTATTGCTCGGGGTAACTCATCCGCGCCTCGCGTTCTTGTAGGAATTCTTGTTTTCGTATCGCCAATCAAACCGAGAGAGCGCCGGCGGCTTCGTTGTGTATCCGTGCTTGCGTGCATGCAAGTACACTTGGTCATCGATGACCATCAAGATGCCGGCGATCTCCTGCGCGGTCCGCTCTGCGTACCATGATGCGTCGGTCGGCCAAGGGATGCGGCGTGTTTGCTTCTTCAGTACGTAGCCGCACTTCCTCGCCCATTGCGCAGCGTTCACACGCGTGCATCCGATGATTTGCGCCATCTGATTCGCCGTGCGTGCTTCCCAGAATGACCGCGACTCTGGATAGCGATACTTCAGCGGTTTATGCCATTGCGCTCTTGGTCGTTTGCCCGTGAACAACGAAGTCGCCCAGCGTCCTTTGCGGTACGTGTAGCCTTGCTTCTTGATGTGCGACCACGCGGTAAAGTGTTTTGTGTTCAGCGCTTCGCAGATTTCCGGCATCGTGCGCACTTCGTACCACGCCGGGTCGCTTGGCCACTCGACGTAGTCACGCCGCCGACCAACGAACTCGCAACGATGTCTTGAAACTGTGTTTGTTGCAATGCCAAGTATCGCTGCAACTTCTTTGTCGGCTTTGTCGGACTTCAACAACGCCATGGTCGCCTCAGTGAGGCGGAGCGGTTCACCTCTTGGCATCACTCCACCTTCCCCAGCGTCACGCCGGTCTGACCCTGGTACTTTCCGCCCTTGTCTGCGTAGGTCACCGCTGGTCGTTCACCGCGATGGAACATCACTTGCGCGATGCCCTCGTTGGCGTAGACCTTGATGGCGTGCTGTGATGCGTTGTGCAGTTCGATGGTCAAGTGTCCGTGCCAACCCGGCTCCATCGGTGTGCAGTTGACGATGAGCCCGCACCGTGCATACGTTGACTTGCCAACGACCACACCGACGACATCCTCGGGCATGCGGAAGTACTCGACGGAGTGGTTCAACACAAACGCGCCGGGTTGCAACACGAACCACGTAAGTTTGCGCGAATACCAGCCCGGTTGCAACGGTTGCAAATCGCTGTACAAAGTTTCGTCGCGTTTTGTCACCGGATGCGGAAACTTCGGGTCAATAATTTCACCACTTCGCAGAACGGTTTCGACCCACTCATCAGCCACACGCATGTCGTAGCCAAACGACGTCACCCCGTAGGAGATGACGCCGGGTCGCTTCGCTCCTTCGGCGAAGGGCTCAATCATGGCGTGCTCTTTGGCGAGCCGTGTAATCTCGCGGTCATTTAGAATCATTGGTTTGCCTTTGCTTTGTCTGCTGCGTATTTCTCTATCCATGCCGCAAGTTTTACGACGTCATCGCTACTCATATTTGAGAATGAGCCACGGTCGTATAGGTAGTACAGTGGGCACGCGGTCAGGTCGATGTGTCCATACCCGCGAATATCGACATCGTATGTGCGCCAATCAATATATCCGTCTTCGTACTCAAACCACTCGTGCATCAGCACCAGTTGGTATCCGCTGGGCAATCGCCAGTACGCAGTGTCGTCCAAACCAAATTCAAGACTTTTGAACGCACGCTCCAACGGTGTTCTTCTACGCAAAATGGCTTCGTCTTGCGCTTTTATCTCTTTCCGTTCCGCCGCCTGTTCTTTGAGGCATCGTCGTTCGTTACGAATCATCCTTGTGCCTTTCTAAGATCGTGCAAAGCCTGCCAAGTATACAAACACCGCGACGCCGATAATCATCAATGCAATCAGCGCCGCGTGCTTCACTACTTCCACACCGCAACCCCGTCGTCGTTCACCGTCATCCACTGCGACCAGCACGGCCGCCGATATTCTTTATCAGACTGATGTTTGAATTGTGACATCAGAAGTATAGCCAAAGCAGTCACGACCACAACTCCAATTCTTTCCGCAGTGTTCATTCCCATACCGCAACCCCGTCGGCGTTCACCGTCATCCATTGCGACCA
>Ga0315903_10010284_pt1 | contig 11190 bp, 9 predicted proteins | sample LakEriMetagenome_7_FD_203524 | JGI IMG/M metagenome (GOLD analysis project Ga0315903, IMG submission 203524) | Freshwater fungal communities from buoy surface, Lake Erie, Ohio, United States - Buoy 2 MA119 | ecosystem: Environmental > Aquatic > Freshwater > Lake | place: USA: Lake Erie, Ohio... | reverse complement strand
GATGCCCTCGTAGATGAAGCCGGTGTCGCCCTCGGCGCAGCTGACCGTGACCGGCGCGCCGTCGGGAATACGGTCCATGGCATCGCCGCAGCCGACCACGGCCGGTACACCGAGTTCACGGGCGATGATGGCGGCATGGCAGGTCCGGCCGCCACGGTTGGTGACGATGGCCGATGCCCGTTTCATGATCGGTTCCCAATCGGGGTCGGTCATGTCGGCGACCAGCACATCGCCGGGTTGCAATTTATCCATTTCGGCAATACTGCGGAGGACGCGTGCTGCACCGGCGCCGATCTTGTGACCGATGGAGCGGCCCTCGACCAGCACATCGCTTTTGCCACTGAGGTGGAAGCGTTCGATCTGGGTATGCTTGCCACGCGATTTAACGGTTTCCGGACGGGCCTGGACGATGTAAAGCTTTCCGGTCAAGCCGTCTTTGGCCCATTCGATGTCCATCGGACGTTGGTAGTGCTCCTCGATGACCAGGGCCTGGCGTGCCAGTTCCTCGACATCGGCGTCGCTGATGCAGAAACGGTTGCGAAGCTCCTCCGGCGTCGGCTCATTGCGGACGCGTTCACCGGCAACATCTGAATAGACCATGCGGATCTGCTTGCTACCCAGGGTACGGCGCAGGATGGCCTGTTTGCCTTGGCGCAGCGTCGGCTTGTAGACGTAAAATTCGTCAGGATTGACCGCGCCCTGCACGACGTTTTCGCCAAGACCGTAGCTGGCGGTGATGAAAACGGCATCACGGAAGCCCGATTCGGTGTCGAGGGTAAACAGAACTCCCGAAGATCCGATGTCGGAACGAACCATCAGCTGCACGCCAGCCGAGAGGAATACATCCTCATGCTTGAATCCGTGATGCACGCGGTAGGCGATGGCGCGGTCGTTGTACAGCGAGGCAAACACCTCTTTGACTTTGGCAACCACATCTTCCACGCCGGTGACATTCAGGAAGGTTTCCTGCTGGCCGGCGAAGCTGGCGTCAGGAAGGTCTTCAGCGGTCGCGGAAGAACGGACGGCGACCGAGACTTGGTCGGCGCCGGCGCGCTTGCACAATTCGGCATAGGCTTCACGGATAGCGGCATCCAGAGTCGGCTGCAGGGGGGCGTCCATGACCCACTGGCGGATTTCACGGCCCACGGCCATCAGGGTGCCGACATCATCGATGTCGAGCCCGTCCAAACGGTCATAGAGGCGCTGGGTCAGGGTGTTGTAGCGGATGAATTCTTCAAAAGCATCGGCGGTGGTGGCGAATCCGCCGGGAACCGAGACGCCGAGTTGGCCGAGATGGCCAATCATTTCGCCGAGGGAGGAGTTTTTGCCGCCGACTTGCGCCAGATCGGAAAGACGGAGGTGGTCGAGCCAAAGTACCGGGTGGTTCAAAGCGCATCTCCTGGGCGAATTCAGTGCGCATATTATAGCCGATTGCCCGCAGCGCATCGCGCATTTTCCGGCAGCCGCAAATGGGGCACAATAGGGCATACAACTGCGAGGAGAAGGCATGCGCCCCGTTTTTTACGTGTCGGACGGTACCGGCATCACCACAGAGACCATCGGTCACAGCGTGCTGGCGCAATTCCAAGGCGTGCAATACAGTGCGCGGCGCATTCCGTTCGTGGACAGCATGGACAAAGCGATGCACGCCGCCGCGGTCATCGAGGCCGAGCAGGAGCGGAGCGGTCACCGCGCGCTGGTGTTCACCAGCCTGGTCGATCCCGCCGCCGGTGCGGTCATTGCCGACACCGGTGCGTTGATGATGGATGTCATCGGACCCTTCGTGCATCCGCTCGAGCGCGAGCTCGGGGTAGGGCGTACGCCACGGGTCGGCGGTGCGCATGCCCTGGTCGATTACAAAGCCTATGAAGAGCGCATCAACGCCACCAATTTCGCACTCACCCATGACGACGGCATCAGTTATAACTATGCCAATGCCGATTTGATCCTGGTGGGGGTTTCGCGTTCCGGCAAAACACCGACCTGCCTGTACATGGCTCTGCATTACGGCGTCAAGGCAGCCAACTACCCGCTGACCGAGGAGGACCTGCAGGGCGAGGGACTGCCAAAGAGGCTTCAGCCGTTCCGCCAAAAACTGTTCGGTTTGACCATCGACCCGGACCGCCTCCAGCAGATCCGTCAGGAGCGCAAACCGGGCTCGAAATATGCCACCCTGGTTCAATGTCAGCAAGAGGTCAAACGGGCCGAGGCGCTGTTCCGCAGCATCCGTCTGCCGCATCTTTCAACCACCAACATGTCGATCGAGGAAATTTCCAGCAAAATCCTCGCGCAGTTGGGCATCCAGAACCAGCTGTACTGATGCGGGTGCCGCAAATCACCGAACTTTTCGACCGATTCAACCGGTTCACCTGGCTGATGGATTTGTATGCCGATAATTATCGGCGTCTTCAGGATCTGACCGATTTCGACCTGCTTGTGCCAGGAGTTTTCCTTTCGGAAGGGCAGGATGGTCTGCTTCTGCGGCTGGAAGTGCTTGCGCGCCACAACTACACCCTCGAGCTCAAACTCAGCTATACCCTGCGCGATGACCGGACCGGCGCGCTTGACCCTTCTGCGATGATCCGGATTTACCTCGATTCCGCCCAGGCCGAGGTCAGCCATTGCTATATCGGCCGGCGCTGGCAGGACGTGCTGGGCATCCATCCGACCCCGGCCCAGATGGTTTCCCACCGTCTGCGCATGAACGGGTTTCTCAACAAATGGCTGCTTTACCTCAAGCAGCAGAAGCATGGACGTGCCAGTTGGCAGGCGGAGCCGAGACCTGAGGCGTTCACCGGAAATTAATGTTTTTTCCGCGGCAGGCTTGACGCTCCCTGAAAACCTCCCTATAATTTCACTTCTCACAGCACGTGGGGCTATAGCTCAGCTGGGAGAGCGCTTGCATGGCATGCAAGAGGTCATCGGTTCGATCCCGATTAGCTCCACCAATGTGACCGTTTTTATAGGCTGCTGTCCCCATCGTCTAGAGGCCTAGGACATTACCCTTTCACGGTAGCGACCGGGGTTCGAATCCCCGTGGGGACGCCACAAAATAGAAGACCCGCCGCAAGGCGGGTTTTTTATTGCTCGGTTTCCCCTGCTCGGATAACTGTAAATTCTCTGTGAAATCACGCCGGGCATCGTGACGCGACTGCGGCCGGGACATATCATGAAACACAGGCCACGTCAGGAAGATCCCATGTATATTGTTTTGAGAACAGGCAAAGCGATTCTGCTGCTGATGCTAGCAGCCGGCCCGGTTTCTGCGGCCAGCTTCGACTGCGCAAAGGCCAAACGGCCGGAGGAAAAGCTGATTTGCGCCAGTCCCGAAGTGAGCCGCCTCGATTCATCCATGGCATCTTCCTATAGGGCGCTTCTGCAGCGCCTGTCGCCCGAAGCACAGAATGATGTGCGCCGAAGCCAAAGGGAATGGTTGGCGTTCTGGCCCATTTCCTGCCGTGAAGAGGGCGAGCTCCTGAATCCGAAAAGCAAGGATGCACAGAACTGCGCGGCGGCCCGCTACAAAGATCGGATCGCGCTGTTCGAGGGGCCGGATTCCGTTACCGGAGACATCGTTCTGTATCCGGTAAGCATATATGGCGTCCGTCAATCCAATGCCGAAGTGGAATGGATCAAGTACGCCCAGAACGTCACCTATTTCCCGGCAGTCGATCTGGGGCAGGCCGCCCATGAAAAGAAAAATCTTGCGGTTCTGATTGATCGCTGGCTGCGCAAGGACATTGCTTCTTCCGGCAAGGTCGTCGATGCCGCTTCAGATTCCGAAACCGGACGGCGGTTCATCGGTAGCCTGTCGATGCTGCTCAGTACCGGAACTTCCTCCTACTTCTACGGTCATGGCGCCGCGCACCCCGTCAGCAGCTATAGCACGCAGCATTTCTACCTTCCGGAAGCACGACCGATGCTTGCCGCCGATATCTTTCAGGGCAACCAGTGGCAGGACGGTCTGACGGCGCTGGTCGAAAAGCAGCTGAAGAAAGAGCTTGCAGATTCCTATTACATCGATTCCCGCGCAGAACTCAAGAAGCTGGTTATCGACACGGCGCATTGGCAGTTCAATCGCAACAAACTGACCTTGTCGTTCAATCCCTACGAAGTTGCGCCTTATGCTGCCGGGGCACCGGAGGTCAGTCTGCCGTGGGCGTCATTGATGCCCTGGCTGACACAATCGGTGCGGGATACGGTCAGCAGAAAATAATCATTCCAATACCGCTTTGTAAGCGCCTGTGGCAACCCTGATTTCTATGCCCCCGGAATGTCCTGAGGCGGCTGAAGTGCTGCCGATTCCGCCCGTACGACCCGGCTGGTAACGGTCAGATCAGCCGTGACATTGCCCAGTGTTGCGAAGATGTCGGGGATCATGTCGACCGCAACCAACAGACCCAGAGGCTCTACCGGCAGGCCGGCAGCCTGTACCACCGGGAGATTGGTGCCCATGAAAATAGCCTGCCCGGGCAAGCCGACCGAACCGATTGAAATCACCACGGACAGGGCAACGCAGATTGCCACGGTCAGCAAGGGCAACTCGATGCCATAAGCCCAGGCGATGAACGAGACCACGCCGAGATACTGGATCGGGCTGGTGATGCGGAACAGCGATACCGCCAAAGGCAGAACGAGACCGGTGACCTGACCCGGATAACCCAGTTTTCCGGCACTTTCAACCATGGCCGGAAGCGTCGCCACCGAGGATTGGGTGCTCATCGCCACCACCTGGGCCGGCAATATCGCTCTGGCATAATGCAGCAGCGGGTCGCCATTGCCGATGCGCGCGATGCCATAGAGAATGGCGGTAATGCCCAGATACAGGACGCAAAGCATGCCGATATAGATACCGAGCGCCTGAATGACGCTACCGCCGGCTTGGGCGCTGATCGGCAGAATCAATGCAAAAACCCCGATGGGGCCTGCAAGAAGAATCCAATGCACCATGCGGATGACGGTGTCGGCGATGCCTTGGAAGAAATTGACGATGAGGGCGCGGCGTTCCGCTTGGACTTGCGTCAGCGCGAAGGCGAACAACAGGGTGAATGCCACCAAAGGTACTATGGCGCCGGTTACGGCCGCAGCCAGCACATTGGTCGGAATGAGGGTGGTGGTCCAATCCCCCGCCGGCGGCGGCAGAGCGGGGCTGGCCGCTGATTTGAGCACATCCATCAGCTCAGGATTATGCGCCATGAAACCGAGCAGGAAAGGGGCTGTAATGGCCGTCGCCAGCCCAGCCAGAAACAACAGACTGACAATCCAGACCAGGGCTTTGCGGGCAATCCGGCCGGAAGTGGCGATGTCATTGGCTTGGTTGATGCCAACCACCAGCAAGGACACCACCAAGGGCACAATGGTCATCTGCAGGGCATTCAACCACAGCTTGCCGATGGGTTGAGCCACAGCCGATGCGGCCGATACCGCATCCGGAGTGAAACGGCTCATCCCGATGCCGGTCATGACGCCCAGAATCAGGCCGAGGAATACACGTGTCGAGGCAGTCAATTTCATTTGTTCAGGCTCAGGTCGGGCAGTTGCCAAGGGGTTTTAAAACGTTGGAATTCGGTGTCGGGCAAGAGGACAAACACCGGGTTTTTCGCCTGATTCAGCCAGAGCAGTAGGCGGTCCATGTCGGGCTCGGTCATGGCGGTACAGCCTGCCGTTGCGGCGCCGGGTGAACGCCAAAGGTGGGCGAAAATACAACTGCCGCCCTTGGGCCGGTTTTCCGGATTGTGGACGATCACAAAGCCTTTGTTGTAGAGATGATCGCCGCTGTGAATGTCGCGGCGCATGGGCTCGCTTGAACCCGCTATGGCTTCCGGCCCGACATCACGGACGGATACGATGCGGTTATAAAGCGGAGAAGCATTGACGTCGATGCACCAGTCATCGGGGGTCATCGCCTGGTAACCAAGACCCGTTGTCAGCGATGCCGCCTGACCGAATGCCATACCGATTTGGAAGATCCCGGCGGGGGCTTTGCCATCGCCTTCGACCTTGAACGGCCCGTCATTCGGGGATTCATGCAGGCCGAGACCCCAGCCCGCGCCGTTTTTACCGGTGCTTACCGGAAAATCGATATCGGCGGCGTGCCATTGCCCATTCCGGCGCTCAAAGGTCCGCAGATGGCCGCTTGCCGTTTGCCAATCCGGCGCAATGACCAGCACCATCTGGGTGCCTTCGCTTGCCCATGGCGAGGGAACGGCAGCTTTACCCGTGGCGAGCGGAGCGAAAGACAAGAGCAGCGGAAAGAGAAGTTTTCGCATCATTCAAACCAGGAAATGTTGGCCGGCGCCTGTATGCCCAATCCGGGGCGGTCGGAAACCGTTATGACAGCATCATCGAATCGTACGTTGCCGTCAATCGGATCGAAACAGCCCAGAGAGGGGCCATCAAGATCGATACGACTGATGACCGAGCTCTTGGCAATGGCCAGATGCACAGCGGCGGCGGCACTGATGCCGCCCTCCAGCATGCAACCCATCATGCATTCCATGTTCTGCGCGGCACAGTAATCGGCGATGGCAATGGCATTGGACAGGCCTGCGGACTTCATCAGCTTGATATTGATGATATCGGCTGCCGACGCCGCACGCAGGGCCTTGACCTGGGCCAGATCAAATGCGCTTTCGTCGGCCATCAGCGGTATGCGTGATTTGGCGGCCTTGATGATCTGCATGCCCTTGATATCATCGGCGGCAACGGGCTGTTCAATGAGATCGAAGTCCAGGCCGGCGGCATCCAAGGCCTGCAGTACGGCAATGGTCTGGTCCGCGGTCCATCCCTGGTTGGCATCGATGCGCAGCGTCGCCCTACCGGCGACGGCACGATGGATGGCCTGCAACCGGCCGACATCGTCTTCAGGTTGCTTGCCGACCTTGATTTTCAGAGCCTTAAATCCACGCCCGATGGCTTTTTCACAGTCGGCAATCATCATGGCGGTGTCATTGACACTGATGGTCAGGTCGGTGGTCAGACGGGGCGTACCGCCGCCAAGCGCCTCATAAAGGGGCAGGTCGCGTGACTGAGCGTACAGATCGTATAGCGCTATTTCAGCCGCGGCTTTGGCACTGGTGTTTTTCGGAAGGGCGTTCTGGACAATGCCGCAATTGCCCGAGATGTCCCGAACATCGCGACCGAGCAATGCAGGGCCAAGGGTGTTTTGCAGGGCGTCGAGAATGCCGGCGAGGCTGTCGCCGGTGATGGCCACCGTCGGCGGTGCCTCGCCGTAAGCGAAGAGGCCACTGTCGGTTTCAAACAGGAGGACGGCATCCTCGATCGAATCAACCGTCCGCACCGCCGTTTTGAAAGGCGTGCGTAAGGGAATGCGCAACAGGCCTGTTCTGAACGCGCGGATGCGCATACTCAGCCGCCTTCCGGAAAGATGCGCTGTACCGCGGTAATGGCCTCGATGTAGGACTTTTCGGGGCCACTGGCCATCGCCAATAAAGGCGTAACCGCAACCCCATTCGTCGGTAACCGATGGAATTGACCACCAATGACCACGCCGCTATTCTGCGAATCATGGATTACCCATGGGCCATGACTGTCCTGGCCGATGACCAGCATGACGTGTCCAGGGATAAAGACAAGATCGCCGATGCGAAGCCGGTGGATTTTTTCAAGACGTTGCACCCGGGTCATTTCCGGAGTGAACGCAATCCGTCCGTAGGTTCCCATGCGCTGCTGTTCGCCGGTGTTTCGCGGGAGCAGGATTCCGAGTGACCGGTAGGTTTCAGACACAAAACCGCTGCAGTCACGCCCGTTGTAATCGTGACCCCAGCCGTAGCGTTCGCCGATGAACTTGAAGCTCTGGCGGATCAGATTGCCGCGGGTGGCCGCCAGCGGCGCTTCGGCGGTATCTGCGGAGCGTGCAATCAGAACCGGTTTGAAATGCAGCATGCCGTTGTCCAGACGCAGCGGAAAATCGACGATCCATGCACCCAGACTGCCCTGGCCGTTGACCGGCTTTGACAGCGGCCAATCCGTGCGCAGCGGAAGACTGCTGCCCATGTCCAGAACCTGCTCGGAGACCTGTGTGGAGTCCGGCTGGAATACGGTTCTGATCTGGCTACCCGTGACAATACGGCGTGGTTGCTTTTGGGCATGCGCCATGACGATCTGTCGGGAGGCGAGACCGACCGCATCCGCATTTACCCAAGCGGCATAGTTCTGCGATTGGATGAAAAGCCATTTCCTGTCCTTGGATTCATGCAGGACGGCCACCGGTGTTCCCGGAAAAACGGCGGATTCCTGCAGGCGGTCGATGTCTATACCGCCTTTGCTGTCGAAGGCACGCTGATCGGTCGGAAATCGGCGGAGCGCACTTCGCTTGACGACCATGCCAAACAGCCGGTCATCGGCATCCTGGATGTTTGCAAGGTCGAGATTATCCAACCAGGCGTCGATGTCTTCGGAAGAAATCGACGTATCCGCCGTTTTGAACAGGGACGTACCCGGTCGTTTCGACAGGACTTCGATGCGTTGTCGAATGGCGGCGGCCGGAACATGATTCGGCCATGTGCTCCAATCGGCCATGCCGGGCTCGGAGGCCAGTAGGCGGCGGTTGCGGTCCTGAATCGTCGTCGCCTGCAGCAGCACCTTATCGAGCTCAGGGCTGCGCTGCAGCCAATAAGTGGCGGACTGTTTTTCGGCGTTTAAACCGATGGCATTCCAATTTGGTTCCGGCGGCTCATAGCCCCATGAAAACGGCGCGATGACCAAGAACAAGGCAGCAAGGGCAGGGCGGAGCTTGGTCATTCTCAGACTCCCATCATCTGGAATATACGGGCCAGCAGCAGGCCGCCACCGGTTCCAAGCAGATAGCCCAGCATGGCCAGTAAAACGCCAATCGGAGCCAGTGCGGGGGCATAGGTTGCCGCCAGCAAGGGTGCTGAAGCCACGCCGCCGATATTGGCGAGAGACGCGATGCCGCAAAGGGCCAGATCGAATTTAAACAGCCGGGCAGCGAGAAGCATCAGCACGGCATGGATGCCCAGCACCAGAAAGCCGCAGAGGATGTAAAGCGGGGCCTGACTCATGCCGGAAAAATCGGCACCGGAGGCCAAAGCCGCCACGACCACGGCAAGCAGGGCATTCGACACCGCCATTGAACCGGCAAGGCTTCGCAACGGGGTAAATGAGGCTGCAAGCCCCAAGCCCGTGGCCAGCAACATGGTCCAGGAGCCCGTGCTGAGCACCGGCGAGGACGGTAGTGCGGCGGCCATGACATGAGCCGCATTTCCGACGATTAGTCCCAGGCCGAGCCAGAGCAGAATGAGGCCAGTGTCGAGCTGTCTGGGGCCATCATGACCAGAAGCGGCTGGTGCAAGCAGGTCCACCATGACCACCGACCGGTTTCGTTGGTTGAAGCGCATTTGCAGTGGCACGCTGGCAAAAAGCACTAGAACCCAAACCGCATAACAGATCGCATCGGTAAGCAGGGCATTGGCCATGGACTCCGGACGGATGCCTACCGCTTGCGAAACCGCCACCATGTTGGCCGTTCCGCCGATCCATCCGCCGGAAACGGAAGACAGCACCTGCCATGAATCCGAGGGAAGCCAGCCGCGCAGTAAGGCGAATACGGCGAGAAACGCCAGAAGAATCGACAGGGTGGCACACGCGAAGCCCAGCAGAATGCGTGGCCCCAGCGCAATGATGGCTTTCATGTCGCAATTGACCAGCAGCAGGAACATCAAGGCCGGCAACAGCCAATCCAGAATCTGTTTGCGCGCCGCCGCCATGTCCGCGTCGGCTTGCCAGAAGCCAGCGACAGACAGTGCGGTGACGGCAAGATAGGTTAGAACAATCGGCGGCAGAACCGTAAAAATACGCCATGCCATCCGTTTTTCGAGGAGCGGAAACACGCCGGCACACACCAGGAGGAGTCCGACATAAGCCCAGGCGCTTTGGATCATCGGATGCGTCCGTTCGGGAAATTATTCTGCATAAGGACAGTATAATCAGAAAGCCGATGTCGCCCACGGAAGATGGATGAAAACTGCAGTTCTGTTCCTGTTGATTTCCACCCCGAGCTCCGTCACGGCGCCGAAGCCGTTGGTGGATATCCGTGCGTTTTCACCCGGTATCGCGTTGGATATCCGCTACGCCACGGCAAACAACTTCACGGGTAAGCCGGTGACCGGGTATCGGGCAGGCAAGTGCCTTTTGCATGACCCCGCCGCGCGGGCATTGGCCGCCGTCGAGACCGATCTGCGGGGCAGGGGCTACGGCCTGATTGTCTTCGATTGCTACCGGCCCAAACACGCGGTGGCCGAATTCATGGTCTGGGCCAACGCGCCGGATGACCCGGCCAGCAAGGCCTTGTACTATCCGGAACTGGATAAATCGCAACTGGTGCCGGATTACATCGCCGAGAAATCCGGGCACAGCAAAGGCGCCACTGCGGATATCGGACTGCTCGATTGCCGTGCCGCACCTTGTCGGCCGGTGGACATGGGGACAACTTTTGATTATTTCGGCATTCGGGCCAATACCGATTGGCCCGGTGCAAGTCCGGCCCAGAAAGAGTCCCGTGACCTGCTGCTGAAGGCAATGGCGGCCCAAGGCTTCGTGAATTACCCGCTGGAGTGGTGGCACTTCACCTGGAAAGCCGGTCCGTTGCCGGACGAGGCCTATGATTTTCCGGTCGAGTAATTCTGCAGATCGCCGGATTCGATGATGGACAGACCCTGACGTTCCGATAGGGCGGCTTCATGCATCACAGCGGCGACGGTGCTCGTCTGCACAGGCCGGTATTTCGCCGGAATCAGGCGCCCCAGATACCTGGCAAGCCATAATCCGAGTTCCTCGCCATAGCGACGCTCCGGGCGCGGTCCACCAGCCAACAAGGACGGGCGAACCAGGGTTAACGCCTTGAAATTCATGGACATCAGACCTGCTTCGGCTTCGCCTTTGACTTTCAGGTAGAAGTTACGGGATCGTTCGTCCGCGCCCAGCGAGGAGTTCAGCACGAAACGCGCGCAACCTGCATCCCGTAACAATCGGGCGCTGGTCATAACATAGCCAGCATCGACCTTTCTGAAAGCTTCTTTGCTGCCCGCCAAATTGATGGTCGTTCCCAGCGCACAGACAGCGGCATCAGCATTCCACCAGTCGGCTTCAGGCAAATTTTCGAAATCAAGCACAGGATTGATCAGCTTGGGATGCGCGGGGATAGGATGT
>Ga0315903_10010282_pt1 | contig 11191 bp, 10 predicted proteins | sample LakEriMetagenome_7_FD_203524 | JGI IMG/M metagenome (GOLD analysis project Ga0315903, IMG submission 203524) | Freshwater fungal communities from buoy surface, Lake Erie, Ohio, United States - Buoy 2 MA119 | ecosystem: Environmental > Aquatic > Freshwater > Lake | place: USA: Lake Erie, Ohio... | reverse complement strand
GAAATATTTTAATTCACCCTGTATACTGTTTGGATCCAACACGTTTAGATAAACTGTTTGGTAATTGTTTGCACGTCTTACACCCAAGTCTGCCGGAGTTAACCAAAGCGGAGTTCTTAGATAAGTGATGTCTGCTGTATAAATGCCGTCGCCAGCTTTCATTATTGTATTATCACTGCGAGGAAAGTCGTCTCCTACAACATAAATTTGAAATCTTCTTTTTGTGGATGATACATTGTCCGTAACAGTTACGTAGAACTCGTACATTCTATTTAATTTTACTGGGCCTCTTGTTGGAACAGCATAATCATAAACAGTCATGTCGTAGTAAAAACTATCTATACCGCTATCACTGTTTGTGCTAAAGTCAAATGGATTGCGTCCAAACGGTGTTTCGTCATAGCCTGCTTCTCTGTCAGTAACATCTAGGGCAAGTATAGGATCAACTACTCCAGTTAATCTACCATCGGTGGTTAACCTAATTCCTGGAGGTAATTCTCCATCGCCTGACGCAATGTAGTAACTGAGTGTATCGCCTGCCGGCAAGTCTGGGTCTGTAGCAAGTAGCTGGAAATCAATTATAGAACTGTCAAGAATAAAGTATACCCCGTTAGGTCCCACTGGTAGTCTGCCCGCAGGCGTAACCCAATTAGGATTGTCAGGACCTTCGATTGTAATATTAAATGTTCTATCTAACACACCTGCTGTAGTCCTAGCTCTTATAACAAACAAGCTGGACTTTGATCTTGCAATTTCGTACGGAGTACCAACGATAGCATTACTTTCAAGTCTTAATCCTGCAGGAAGTTCTCCTGAGATAACTGTTGTCGTTAAGCTAGCATCTCCTGAAACAGGTAAACTGTAGCTAACTGTTATTCTTTCACTGAAAGATCCTATATTATAATTATTTGGTACTGTCCATGTAGGTAACATTATTATTCCTTATACAAAGCTACCGAAATCAACTAGTGCGTCTGCAGGACTTGTAAATGTTCCAAAGTCTACACCAATTGACTTGACAATAAAATCTAGTATGCTTGTTCTTTCTGCTGAAAATGTTCCAAAATCATAGTCCAGGTATTCACTAATACTTGCCCATGGTTCGCCATTTATATTTGTTATATTTAAATTTGTAATTGTTGCAGTAGGAAACGTTGCCGAAGTTGCAACCAAATTGTTTACGTTGGTGATATTTTTGTTGTTACCATCTAAACCAGCAGCTAGCGACGGACTTAAATCCAGCGCCAGCCCACCGTTGACTGTAATACGTTTGTTATTATTGTCAACACCAATTGTAATACCTTCGCCACCGATTACTGCTAGGTTTATTCCTGCACCGGCAATCAAGCTACCAGTATCACCAGAAACAACAAATGACGTTGGCTGAGTAGGAGCATCGATTCTAATAGTTGTATCTGTTTGCACTAATTCTACGTTAGTTCCTGCTAACAATCTTCTAAATTGTAGCTGAGAACCGCTTTGATTAGCAAACACCTGGTATCCAGATAATCCTAAGTTTGTTGCGGTTGTTTGTTCAGTGCGAGCGTCAATGTCTTGGAAATTTTGATTTACTTTAATAAATGCTTCACGAAGATCATCACCTGTGCCGTCGTTGGCTGCGTTTCCTATATTAATAGTTTCGATTGTCATCTTTGTCTCCGTTTTATATATTTAGTGCAAATCAACCCAGCCTGCTGTACTGTCACCAGTGTCTGCTGCATATCCTTGAAATTTACCAGTTGTAAGGTTATAAACAAACATTCCTTCTGTAGGAGTTATATTATCGAGCTGTGATTGTGTATATTGAGAAGGACCGTTATATAATTCAGTAAAGTTGCTGTTGATCTTAGTAAAGGCTGTACGTAACGGATCGCCGTCACCTTTGTTTGCACTTGACCCTACATTAATGTTTTGTTTTGCCATTATACTCTTCCTACTACTACTTCGACGATACCTTTACTATCATCTGTCTTATTACCAACTGCTTTACCTATTACAGTTCCGACACGTGGATCATTGTCAACAATACCATATCCTGGTATCGCACTTGTAACAATTAAGTCACCTTTTTGTACGTGGCCAAGAACCTTAACTGGAACACGACCTTGCAGCGCAATGCCAGTTACAAACTCGCCCTCTAGCGCACTGTTCATCAAGTGTGCAGGATTAGTTGTAACAACACCTGCTACTCTGCGATCGCCCTTGGTGCTGGTTACAGTAACTTCATGCTCGCCGCCAAATACCAGTACGGTACCGGGTTCGTAACGACTGTCTCCCAAATAGTTTTCTGCCAAGTCAGCGTATAATGCTTCAGTTGCAACACCATTAAACACTGTAGCGTAAACTGTGTTCCATCTGTTGCCAGTACCACCTAGCATTTGTCCGCTGTCTGTAGGACTGTTTGCACCCGGAAGTATACTTCCTGTAATAGTCATACCTGTTTTAACATTAAACGACTGAGCACCTGTTGTAGTTGTTATAACAACTAAATCATTAGGCGATACTGCGTTGTCTGTTATGCTCAACGCATCAGCTAAGTTAGTAGGCAGTACTATTTCGTTTACAGTTGTTGCACCAGCAAATGTAAGTTTGTTAAGTCCGGTCATTAAGCCGGCAGTAAATCCTAGTGTGTTGGTACTAGGAACCCAGGTTAAGCCGGTGTCTGTAAAGTGAGCCAACGAACCAGATGTAGCAGTAACAAATGTCGGATAGTGTGTACCTGCATCAGTGTTTCTTGCTGCAATTGTTACTGTACTTGAGTTAGTAGCAGATGCAGCACTACCTGAAGTATTTGCGTTAATTGTAGCAGGTAGTCCGATTGTTACTGTGCCGCCCGATTGTGTTACTTCAACTTCGCTAGCTGTGCCGCTGAAAGTAAGTGTGCCGCCCAAGGAGATGTTTGAAGGTGTGCTTCCGTCAGTAACAGTAATACTACTGTTTGTTAGCTTGTTGTTAGCAATGCTACCAGCAAGCATAGCATTGGTTATACCACTGTTTGATACATTAATCCATCCGCTGGTTGCAGTAAATGTAGCACTATCAAAGCTAGCCAATCCTAAATCTGCTTGTGTAATGCTAGTAGCATTTGCTCTAGTTGTTGCTGCTGTCATAGCCAATTTGCTTTGACTTATTGCAGCACTTGCACTAACGTCTGCGTTAACAATTACACCTGTACTGATTGATGTTGTTAGTGCAGTGCCATTGTAACTGAATCCAATGTCTCCGCTAACAGTAGCATTTTCCCATTTGCCTGCTACAGCGTCATAAACCAGTGTTTGTCCTGCTGCTGGAGTTGCAATATTCATGTCAGTTAATTCAGACAGTTCGTTAAATGCTGCTACTTGTCCGTCAACATAACCTTTGGTTGCAGCATCACTATTGTTGGTAGGTGTTGCAAGGTCAACTACGTTGTTGCCGCCCATGTTAAGGTTGCCAGTCATAGTGTCGCCGGTTTTCTTAACAGCGCCGCCGCCGATGATATCACCAGCTAAGATTGCCGAACCGTTTCTGTCCCAACCTAGACGTCTGTTAATATACCCTTCAACCGCAGTTTCAGTAGGAACTGCGTCACCTTGCGCATTTGTAAAACTGTCGTCTGCTGAGAATTCGTTTACACGTACACCACGTTTAAAACCAATACCGTCAATGTTGGTAAGAACAAGTGCAGCGTTAAATGTAACACTACCTGTACCTTGGTCAACTGTAAAGAAACGTCCTACACGGAAGAATCCGTCTTGGTCTGTACTTGTAAAGAACACACGACCTTTTATTCTTTCTTGCACTTGTGCTGTAAGAGCAGTACCGTTTTCGTCAATTGAGTTTTCAGAAGATACCCAAGTGTTAACCGGAGCACCGTAAATTCTTGAAGGATAGTTCGAAGCATTGTAACCGCCAGTACCGATGTACAAGAAGTCATGTCCTGTTGCACGGCAAGTACTGATGTTAACAGTTACAGTTGCACTTTCGCCTGCGTCAAGCGTTGCCTTTAATGCGTTTGTTCCACCTGTGGTGTTGTCAACTCTTGCAGAAATACCGTTAGTGTGGCTGTCATTGATAGAATATACATCGGCAAATCTAATAACGCCAAAGTCGCTGCCATCGTTTTCAACTGTGTACTCTGTGATTCTGTGTACAACACCGTTCCATGTAAACAGCATGTTTCCGGTATTGACTCTATTAGGATCGTTGCCTTCCAGTAGTGCAATTGCTATAACAGTATCACCAGCAGTTGCACCCATGGTACCTGCTGAGTCAACACTTGGATCACCGGCTCTGTCGTTGTCTACCAACAGGTTAACATCGTCAAAGTTTGCATCTGTGGTAATTTTAGTTACATTTGCTGGAGTTGGAACAGATCCTACAATACTTGATTCAAACGCAATGGTTCTATAAGTTTGCGATTCTTGTTCAGTAAACACCATTGCAGTACTTGGACGAGTGGCCAAGTTTGCCGGAATTCCGTTGATTAAAAACGCAGTTTTATCTCTGTAGTTACCAAAGGTACCAAATGGTATATCTTCTTGTACACCCGATGCACCAGTTGAAACACCGCTGGATAAGTCAAGTCTCCAAATCTTTGCACGTATAGCAGTATTGGTACTATCGCAAAGAGATGCTACTTTACCTGCTGGTATTACAGCACCCGTGTCTGTAGCTGTAACTACAGCATACGGATAGTATAATCCGCTAGTGTGCTTGATTTCAACTTCTGCACCGTTCATTGGATAGTTTGTTAAGTCATAAACAAAAAGTGCATTATCTGCTTCGTCTGCTGTGTAATCTAGTGTAGTAACAGAAACCGCAGCACCGAAGTTTGTTGGAGACTGTTCTACATCATCGCTGTTATTAAATGATCCATTTACTAAGTTATTAACGTAAACATCGGTGTTTCCGCCTGTCTCGTTAGTAAACACTACGTTACCAGACACTGTTACTGCACCTTGGGTTTGCGTAATAGTAGAACTATCGGCAATACCTAAACTTGTACCAGATAGTTTTACAATTTGCGCAACGTTAAACACCTTAACAGGTTGTGTTAGTGCTGTTTCTAGTGTAACTAGCGATGCTTCTTCGTCAGGGTCGCTGCCTTCTGCAACTAGACCAAAGTTACCATAACTGTTGTTTCCTGACAACGATCTTATTGAAGAACCATTTATAGCATAGTAACCAATGTGACAGTAGTATGTAAATACGCTAACAATTTCTGATGTAGCGTTGTTTGTTGCAACTATACCATAGCCTTGGTCGTTAACCTGAGTATAATCGTTTGCTAGTATAGATTTGTTTCCGCCCATCAACAGGTTTATATCAATTACACCCAGTGCCGAATCAACCGAATCGTCAAGTCCTTGGCCTTCATTGCTGGTTTCGTCAAGTACAAGTGTAGCAGATGCGACACCTGCTGTGTTGGGTATATAATCCTTAATAGCGTTAACTTGATATCGTCTGCCACCAACGTAGAAACTTGTAGGAAGAGTAGGTTTACGTATACCCAATCCAGAACCGCTAGGCGCTTCAACTTGTATTTCAAAATTGTTTGTTTTATCAACAATACGCATTGGCATATTACCAGCATATCCGTCAATTAACATGCCGCCGGCAAAATGCTTTTCATTTATACTTCTTGCAAAACTTGTACAAGATTGCACAAACGGAGATTTTGAAAGTATCTGTCCTTCCGGATCTAACACTGTAGCAAATCCGCCGTGATTTTGGAAAGTCAACGACTTTATTGACGTTCCGTCGTTTAACAAGAATATGTCTATCTCGTTGTTGTATTTTGCTGTACTGTTAGGATTGTTAGGATCAGTTAAGTAATGATGTCCAAAGTATCCTTGTAGTGTACTGTCAGGAGAGTAGTGTCCGTCACCAGTTAACGCAGTAGCCAGTCCGTCGGTTGTAGCATCTCTGTAAAAGTAAATATCTGCCCACGTAGATGTACTTCTGCCTGCTGCTGGTCTAATTATTGATCTTCTAAAATCATCACCAATAACTGTGGTGTTAACAGGAACTCTTATAGGTAGCTGTTCTTCGTATATACCAGTTTCCACGTTGATTGTGATTTGTTGTGTATTGGTTATACTACTGTATTCGACAATTTCACTTGCACTAAATTCAACAGGGGTTAATAGTTGAACTTCGATTGTATCGTAGTTTGGACTACCTACTGTATCTATACCCCTAGAGTAAGAAAGTATACGTCCTACTGCACCTGTGGTTTTACCTCTGATACCTTTACCTGGAAAAATATCTGGATTTGAAACAATAGATTGATCAGTGTATTTGTTCGGTCCAGAATTAATAGTAAATGTATAATAGTTGGTGCTTTCAACCAAAGTAGGGTCGGGTGTTGCACTGTTGATCGTAGTTAATACAACATCAAATAAGTTTGAAACTGCTGTATACCAAGCACCTGTTACACCTGCTGTTGTTAGAGCAGCAAGCATCAGTGTCTTGGCTTCTGTTATTGCAAAAGAAGTTTGTGTATATTGCCCTGTTGGAGCAATTAACGCTTCTGAACTAGGGTTGGCGTAATATCTTAATCCTGAATAGCGTGATAGATAGTTTTGTTTAATCCCTGTAGTGCTTGCCTGTATGTCAAGTTTTACTGCATCGATTATATAAGCTAAATCATCACGATACTGTGTTTCGTTATAAACAAATGTAGGGTATTCTGCGTCTATTGCGTCTATAACATCATCTATTACAGAACTGACTACGCTTTCAATAGTAGATGTTATAAGATCCTGTGTAGCATTGGTAGAATAAGCAGCTATTGAGTTGACTGTGCTGTCAACAGTGTTACCCGATGATTGATATGTTACAGTTTGTACGTATGGACCCAATTCAGGAGCACTGGCTTGTTGCAATCTTTCTGCTTTTTGTGCAGCTTTATTAACAGTTCTAAATGAGTAACTTAATGCACGACCTTCTTTTCCCGGAGGTGTGTTTGTTTGTGTATCATTACCAGAAGTCGAAACGTATAATTGTACAGTGCTGATGAAAGAAGAGCTGTCAACATAATACTTTGTAGCAGCTTGCAAATCGTATTCGCTGCTTGGTGTACCAGCACCTTCAAACGGATAAGGGTGATCGCTTAGATACAACGCACCTGTCATTGTATCGCCTGCTTTTTTAACAACTTCACTTACTCGAGGAACTTGAGATCCAGTTGCACCTGCAGGTACTACTAACGCACCTGACATAGTATCGCCGGAAACGTTGACGTATTTTAAATCGCCATATCCTTTTGAAATTAACAAGTTATCTTCAGTAATTGCTGGTGTTCCGTGTGTGGCGTTCCAGTCTGTAACCAATGCTCCTCTGTTTCCGTCATCCAACATTAGGTTTTGTATAGTACTTGAATATGCTGTAGCTGCACCTAATTTAAATGCATTTGTTACTTCAGGAGAAGGGTCAGTTGAAACTCTTGCATTAATAGCTCTAACCACTAGCTTGCCTGCATCAATGGTAAAGGATATAGTGTTTGCAGGGTCGCTAGGGTTGTTTGTGCCAGCGTCTGATACCAGTTCAAAGAACTCTATACCTGTGCCTGCAGAGTTTACCATAACAACTTTTTCTTCGTTGCCTAGTAATTCATCAGGAGTATCATCTAAAGAGGTAAAACTAATATTACCGCCAAGACCGAAAACTGCATAGATCTCTGTAAAGTTTTCATTTACTTTACGGAAGGATTCACGAATACTGTCGCCAGTACCGTCATTGCCCTCAACGCCAATGTTTACCTCTTGTTTTGCCATACTTTAAACTCCAATTATACCATAAATTCCGGAATGTCCATATCAAAATTTACACTTACACCGCAACCGCAACTGCTTTTTGCATTTGGGTTACGTATTTCAAAATTTGAACCTACTAGGCTACGAACATAATCCACTTCAGTACCAATTAAAAACATGATACTATGTGCGCTAACTACAAATCTACCTGCGCTATCGGTGTGAACTATTTCATCACCTGGATTGAGATCGGATGGATGTGCTACTGTTCCCCAGTCGTATTCAAATCCTGCACAGCCGCCGCCTTTGATATTTAAACTAATAGCATAGCAGTCGTTTTCTCGGCAAAGATAGTCGATCTGTTTTTTAGCTGAATCAGTTAGTGTGCAAATAGTCATTTTAATTCCTTTCTAATATTTATTCTAAATTTTTGTAATCTTAATGTAAATATAGTTATGTTTATAGGACAAAGTGTAATTAAATCTGAACACGTCAGAAAAAGCAAATTAGGCAGTGAACACACCTACTATAGGAATAGAACTATAGTACATTTTAGGTGTGACAACTGCGATGCAGAATTTAGCAGAGAAAGAGGATCAATGGATCCTAAGCGTTTGAGTAACAATTACTTTCACGTGTGTCCGGAATGCGACATAAAAAAATTCGCCCAACGCAAGGGCGTTGAGCGTAAAAAGGTTTGGACATTAAATGCCAGCAGTAATATGCCTATAAGTAAACTTTAGTCCTTGCGCCAAATAGTGTAAGCACCGTATGCAATTGCACCGTATGCAATTAGTTTTGCAAATGGGTAAAATACAATGACTGCTGCCCCGGCAGCAACCATTACAACGCCATCAACGGTTGATCGTTCTGCTAAACGACTGGCGATCCATTTTTTGATCATTTGACAATCTCCTGATTTGTTTTTCAAGTACAGCAAGCCTATTACCTTGCTGTCTTATTTTTTCTTCAAGACCGTTAACGTATGCTTCAGTAGGAATACGCTTTTCTTGTCCATCTTCGCCAAGCATTGTAAACGTATCTACTCCAGCGCCTTTTAGACCGCCAAGAACACGATTAGGGTTTTTTTCTTTAACATTGTTATGTGGCATCTTACTGCCATACATTTGCGATAAGTAACTCATACTTTATTTATGTTGTTCTCGCTTGACCCAATGGTCAGCTTTGAACTGTTTTACGTCTGTAACTGCACTAGTAAGCACGCCTGCATAGTTAATTGCAGTCTGCTCATCCAGCACAATTGTTGTCTGCATCTCAGCATAACCCTTTGTAAGAATTTGCCAAATTTGCTGCCAACGATTCATTTTCCACCATTTAGTATGATTCTTTGCATATATGTGAACCTGCACATCGCAGTCGTCTGCTTCCACGTTCAGTTCATGTGAACAGTCATCATTGCCACAGCTACAGTGAATATGATACCATTTGCTATCACCCCATTCGCTGGTTTTTAAAATACCTTGTGCCGGTGTTTCAGGCTTCATTGATCAACTCCTTGGTATATTGTTTGTAAAGTTGCTGACTTGCAAGATTCTTCATCTTTGCTTCTACCATAATATCAAAGTCTTGCCAAAACGTCAAGACCCAATCATTAGATGCTGTATTCCAGCAATAGTCACTGTGCGCTCTCAGTTTCGCTTTTTTGTAACCTTCTTGGAGGAGCGTTTTGTAATCTGGCCGTGTATTTGTTTCAGTTGTGGGAATAACGTCTTCACGGCTAATGCTATAATGAAGAACGGGCCTAACACCGCGCCAGCTATCAATAATTTTTCTAATACGTCCATCGTTTGCCTCAATATATTCGCCGGTCTTGACCCAGTGGTGATGTACGTCTAGCACCAAAGCGAGATCGTTTGCAAGCTCAAGACTTGCTTCGAGTCCCCAGCTGTTTTCGTCGTTTTCGATAGTAATAGTGTTTCTTGCTTCTGGCGAGAGGCGTTTAAGCACGTCTTTGATACCGGCTGGACCTTTGCGTCCTGAGATGTGGACATTGCACTTGAAATCTTGAAACCGGCGGCCGTAGCCCATCCACCTGATGATATCTGCATGATATTCAAACTCCTCGATACTACGTTCTACAATTTCTGGATCTTCGCTGGCAAGCACTGTAAATTGTCCAGGGTGCATACTTACACGAACATCCAATGCTCTTGCAGTTTCTCCAACTGCACCGTAGTGTTTTTCGCAGTATGCAACCACATCTGGTTTTTTCCAAAAGTAACGCCAGCTGGATTCGGTTGCACAAGGAAGCTGGTTGCTGCCAAGACGTACCATTCTAAGTTCAGGAGGCAGACTGCCTACGTATTCTATCAGTCGCTTTGCGGCAGCGGCATTATGTTCCATGATGTCCCAAAGACGTTGCTCTGCTACATCACGTGTCTGTCTGTTCAGCCATGCAACTGTAGTGCATTTTTCAGTAAGCGGCCGTTGCAACTCTTCTAGAATCTTTGCTGGTTGATTCTGATTGTGGTGAAGATATTTACAAGCAAATCCTATGCGTTTGTGCATTCTAGTTCCTCTCGCCAAACGATAATGTTGGCAGTATACTCTGTTACATTCCAATTGTTAGGATCGCCAAATTTTGAACGAGTTCTAAACAACACTTCATCCTTGGTCTCACCGTACTCGTAACCGAGGAAAGTGAGGCCAGCATATATCATATACGTTCTTATCATACGTTTACTATATGCGACTTCTTTACAGTTGTCAATACCAATTTGCACGTGGCCATTCATCTATACATTCGTCCATGTTAGGAGTTCCATGAAATACTGCAATACTTGTGTCTGGTAAAATTGTAGGGACACCTGGCTTTTTAAAATTACGTTTTCCATTTACAACAGTTAATTCCGATCTGCCTCGCATTTCCCATTTATAACTCTGTACCCACTCATCTGGCCAAAATATATGATTTCGTATATTTGCAAACATAAAGTCTTGGTCTCCAGGATACTTGCGTTGTATAGCAATTGCGTCTTTTTCAAACAATTCGTAAACGTTGTTGTATTCACCGATTTTTATTCTAAACACACTGCTGTTCATACGATCCCAATTTTTTCGTACTTGCCTGTTAAAGTCACGTATAATAACAAATGGAGAATCTTGTTTGTAAAGAAAGTATCTGTCAATGTTTCTAAAAATAACAAGGTCTAGATCAAAGAACAGTGCAGTTCCTGTTATAGGTAACTTATTGCTTAAAAACCAAACCTTATACCACCAACCTTGCAAGTTTATACTCGGTAAAGGTTCTGTGCGTATGTGTTTATCTATACCTTGGGTGTCGTCTGTAAAACAGATGAATTCGTAATCTAGTGTACAATTGCGCTTAACCATATTGTACAATTTGTTAACATACTCGGGTCCGTACTTTGTACCCCATTTTAAACAAATTACATAATTCTTTTTTGTAGATTGTTTGTATGCTTCGAGGT
>Ga0315903_10010276_pt1 | contig 11194 bp, 9 predicted proteins | sample LakEriMetagenome_7_FD_203524 | JGI IMG/M metagenome (GOLD analysis project Ga0315903, IMG submission 203524) | Freshwater fungal communities from buoy surface, Lake Erie, Ohio, United States - Buoy 2 MA119 | ecosystem: Environmental > Aquatic > Freshwater > Lake | place: USA: Lake Erie, Ohio... | reverse complement strand
TCGGATTTTTCAAGAGCTTTATAAGCACCTGATTTAGAACGGAAATTTCATAGAGCTGAATCTTGCCAAGGTTGGGGTCGAGGGTTCGAATCCCTTCGCCCGCTCCAGTTTTCCTAGGAAAATCAAGGACTTACAAAATAGTCCTTTTCGAGATTCCCCCAAAAAACCTATAAACGGATCATAAACGGATTTAGTCGTTTTTGAGGGGCGTTTGTTCCCTGCTGGAACACCGCCAAAAACTGGGCATCGGGCGACGCCAACGCCAACGCTAAGGTGCAAGGTCGCAATAAACGTCGCTCTAAGTCGATCGACCGTAATGAAATCCTGACATTACTAGATGATGGTTTGTTGATACGGAAAACCGCTGGAAAACTTGGCGTGTCGCTCTCCGCCGTTCAGCGGGTTAAGTTGGATAATTTGACCTGCTTGGGGTGGGATGGACACTTACGCATCCAATCGCCAAAACTTGTCTGTAAAACCGTGTTTCAAAAACAGTTCTTTTGCTTCCTCGACCGTTCGCTTCTTCCAAGGCGTACGAAGATAATCTCCATACCAATCTGCCGCAAAACGCCACATTTTTGGTAATGGCACAACGGCGCCAAGCGGAAGGTCGTGGCGAGCGCACCAAGCGTTGATATCTGCTGTTGAACGGAACGGTTGAAATGAAGCGCAGGCATGAATGACATTGTCCCACCATTCACTAACGGGTGTCGAAAGGTGTAATAACAGTTCTTCTTCTTGAACGTTGCCGTTGGTCACATGGATTACGATGGGTTCCTGTTCACCGCCCATACGCGTGTGAATTTCAACATCTTGCCCAAGCGCTGCGGCTATACCCATGCCACAATACACGCAGTTTGCCCACCATCCACGATCGCCCGATTGCACCCAGCAAGAACCTGGCGAAAGTGCGAATGGATGCACGACCCATGGTTTGCAACAATGCGGATGTAATTGCAAAGCGTGGGCTTCATGCAGTTGCTGTAGCGTCTGCTCTATTGTTTCGACAGTTTCGCCCAAGCGCTCTGATAAAATTTGATTGCTTGGCGCGTATCCCATTTCGGCAATGCCGCGCGTGAGTGCGCCCCGAACAGAAAAATGCAAAGGTGTAAGTGTGACATCGCCCATTTCAGGTTTTTGCGTAACTATTCGTTGTGATGCAAACTCTTATTTTGAACATGTCACCGCTTATTTCGAAATGCGTTTATGCCGTCGGGTCACATATGGCGCAGGCAGCGTGATATATGGGCGAATTGACGACGAAACAATGGTTTCACCAGACTTTAGTTACCTTGCGGCCGTTGCCAAATAGGCGGTAAAATCTAAGATAATGTAAAGTCTTCAACTTGGCGCAATTATGCCTACTTTTGCGCGTGCGGCCCTTTCGGGTCTGCGACGAACCTTGCCGTTTACGCGCCGCGCGCGAAAGTGCTGCGCGTCAGTCGCGTTAATAATCCTGCCAAACCGTCATAATTTGCGCGGTGGTAAGCGGAGTCCGGGGCCAATTGTGCCGTCAGGCGGCGGTGAGCTTCGCCCAAGGCGTGATAAGGTACGCTGGGGAGCAAATGGTGCAGCGCGTGGTAGCGTAGCCCTACGGGCGCCCAGATCGATGCCAACATGCCCGGCGGCGGCACATTGACGCTGTCGAGGAACTGCGCGGTGACGCTCAAGGGCTCGCCATCATTTTCCCACAAATGCGCAACCAGCGTGCGGACTTGGTTCAGCACGGCAACGCTGGAGACGATGGCGAGGAAAATCACGAAAGCGTTTAGTGGAATAAAACCGCTGAACACACCACTAAGCAGGACAATGGACCAAATGCTCGCGGCGGTTTCTTGTATCATCCAGTTGCGATGTGCTTCGCCTTCGGCCGGACGGCGGCGGAAGGCGGGATTGATTGCCAAGCCCGAATATCGTTCCACTACAATCCTACGCAGCGCAGGGATAAATAGCGACAGCGGTGCAAGCACAGCGTTGCGGAATAACAAAGCGAAGGGCGCGAGCAGCGAGGCGAATATGAACAAAGGTAAGGTCCAAGGTTTCATCAATGCCAGCGGCAGATATTCAGGATCCTGATCCGTGCCATAGCGCGTGCGCGCATGGTGGAGATTGTGAATCCCTTCATACATGTAAGATGGCACGAGCAGGGGCACGCCAATCACCGCGTTAAAGCCAAAGCGAAAACCCGGCAGGGCGGAATGTTTTACATGGCTGACTTCATGGATGAAGCCGCCCGCACGATATAGTGCAAGCACCGATACCAAACCCGCCACGCATTGCAGCCAAAGGTTATCCGAAAGGATTGCAACGGCAAGGCCAGCATAGCCCACAAAGGCCGAAGCCAGAAAGTCAGACCAGAAAATGCGTGGATTGGGCGTGCCCAAGTCGCGGGTCAATTCAGCCACAGCGCGCAACATCGCCTTATCATCGGGCACGCGCTTGAGCGCCGCCGCGCGCATCGCAATATCGGTATCCTTTTGGACATCGGTTGTTGGTGCGTGCGCGTTCAAATGGCTGTTACGCGTCGGCGAATCAATGGGGCCAGCTATTGTCATGCCGCCTTAGATAAGCGCCAGTCATGGCGAGAAAATGGCAGAAAGCGCAAATTATGGTGCTGCCTGTCGTTAGCGCTCTTTGGTCGCGCTGAATTTAAGGTCTGGATGCTTTTCCTGTTGGTAGCCTACATCCCATGACGAGCGCGCCATAAACACAGGGTGGCCATCGCGATCTTTGGCCATATTGCCGCCGTTGAAAGATACAAATTGCGCCAATGCGCTTTCCGAACCAATCAACCAGCGCGCGGTATCGTACGGTGCAGCTTCCAGAAACGCATCGACCTTATACTCGGCCTCAAGCCGGGAGATCAGTACGTCCAATTGCAATTGCCCAACAACGCCAATGACCCAGTTGGAGCCGATTTCAGGATAGAAAACCTGAATTACGCCCTCTTCGCTTAAGTCATCCAGCGCCTTGCGCAATTGCTTTGTCTTCGTGGGATCGCGCAAGACAACACGGCGCAGGATTTCTGGTGCAAAATTCGGTAGGCCGGTAAAGCGGACATCATTGCGTTCCGACAAGGTGTCGCCGACACGCAGCGTGCCATGATTGGGAATACCGATGATGTCGCCGGGCTCGGCACTATCGGCAATTTCGCGATCTTGGGCAAAAAACAGGATGGGCGAATGAATGGCAACTGGCTTTCCAAGCCCAGATGGCGTGAGCTTCATGCCGCGTTTGAAGGTGCCGGAACACAGCCGCATGAACGCGATGCGGTCGCGGTGCTGCGGATCCATATTGGCTTGCACCTTGAAAATGAAGCCAGTGACTTCTTTCTCCGACGGATCAATATCGCCCTTCGAACTGGGTTGCGGGCGTGGTGGTGGGGCATAAGCGGCGATGGCGTTGATCAGCTCGACCACGCCAAATTCCTTCAACGCGGAACCGAAATACACCGGAGTCAGGTCACCATTTTGGAATGCGGTCAGGTCAAATTCCGAATATCCTGCTTGCGCAAGTTCCGCTTCCTCACGCAGCCGGTTTACGCCCGCCGGTGTTAGCACCTGTTCCAGCGTTGCCGCGTCTAAACCTTCATGATCACTGGTCTTGCCTTCAAATGCCTTGCTGTCGCCGGATGGCTGGCTCAGGCGACCGCTGTTGAAATCATACAAGCCTTCAAACTCGCCGCCCATGCCAACGGGCCAATTCATCGGACAGACATCGAGGGCGAGCGCATCGGCGACTTCGTCAATGGTTTCAAATGCAGCACGACCTTCACGGTCGACCTTGTTTACGAAGGTGATGATCGGAACGCTGCGCAGGCGACAGACTTCGAACAATTTGCGCGTCTGCGGCTCAATACCCTTGGCCGCGTCGATGACCATGATGGCAGAATCGACGGCGGTTAGCGTGCGATAGGTATCTTCGGAAAAATCTTCGTGCCCGGGCGTGTCGAGTAGGTTGAAGACAATGCCATCTTTCTGGAATGTCATCACCGATGAGGTCACCGAAATGCCGCGTTGCTGTTCAATCTTCATCCAGTCGGAACGCGCACGGCGTGCCTGGCCACGCGCCTTCACTTCACCAGCTAAGTGAATGGCGCCACCTTGAAGCAAAAGCTTTTCAGTCAGCGTTGTTTTACCCGCATCGGGGTGGGAGATAATGGCAAAGGTTCGGCGGTTCAGCGTCATGCAGCGCGGCTTAGGGATGATTGATGGCCGCTTCAACCCGTTTATAAGCAGGTCAGCGGCAATCACCCGGCCTTTTTTATCCCCGCAATATAGCGCCCAATTTTGTAGCTGCGGCAATGACCTTGTCTGAAATGGCTTTCAGTTCGTCATCGCTATAGCTTTTGTCGGTGGGTTGAAGTGTAACTTCAACCGCAAGGCTGACTTGGCCTTCAGGGACGCCTTGTCCGGCAAAGCGGTCGAACAGACGCACCGCGACGATGTTATCCTTGTCCGCACCCTTAATGGCACGAAGCAGATCATTAGCTGGCATGCCTTCCGCGACCAGAAACGCAAAATCCCGGGTCACTGCTTGTAAGGCAGGCGGTGTGAACGCTGGCCGCATGAACCCGCTTGCCTTCTTCAACGGTATGGCATCCAAAAAGATTTCCGCAGCCACAACAGTGCCATCAAGGTCGAATGCTTTTGCGGTCGCAGGATGCAACGTGCCAAAGGCCGCCAATATATTTTTGGGGCCCATGCGCAAGGTGGCTGACTGTCCCGGATGATAATGCGCGCCGGCATCATCCATCACCAACAGGCTGTCGGTGGCAACACCCGCGGCCTTGAGCAAGGCAATCGCCTCCGCCTTTGCGTCAAAGGCGTCAAAGCGCTCGGCCTTACCCGTTGCCCAATTTCGTGCGGTACGCTCACCCGCCAGCACTATTCCTGCGGTGGCGCGTTCGTCGCTTGTGGCGTCAGTGCCAACGAAATAGCGCCGTCCAATTTCGAACAGCCGAACCGATGATGCGCCGCGGTCCATGTTGCGTTGTGCTGCAGAAAGCAGCCCTGGCAACAAAGAAGGACGCATGACCTTCATGTCTTCGGATATCGGGTTGGCCAGGGCCCATGCGCTGCCACCAAAGGCGTCTGCCGCCTTTTGCGGTAGGAAGGACCAGTTAATCGCTTCATTCAGTCCGCGTGCCGCGGCAGCGCGCCGGACTTTGCGCTCCAAGAATTGTGCAGGCGTGGCGGTGGGCTTGGCCACACCATCGGCGCGGGGCAATGGCACCGACATAACATTGTCGAGGCCCACCATGCGTACGACTTCTTCCACAATATCAGCCGCGCCATCAACATCGCGCCGCCACGATGGAACCGTAATGTGCCAATCGGCAGTCACTAAAAAGCCAAGCCGCTCGAGTATATTGCGTTGTTCCTCTGGCGGCACATCCACCCCGCCAAGCCGGCGGCAATAGTCGGTGTCGTAAGCAAATATGCGCGGCGTAACTGGCGCTTGGCCAACGCGGGTAATTGCGCTCGCCGTTCCGCCTCTTAGGTCCAGCACCAACTTGGTAGCAATCGCCAGCCCATTTTCGAGAAACGCCGGATCAACGCCGCGTTCAAAACGTTGACGCGCATCGCTGGTTAGACCAAGCTTCTGACCAGTGCGGGCAATATGTTCAGGGTCGAAAAAGGCGCATTCGATAAGAACGTCAGTCGTGTCTTCCGAAACACCGCTATGCTCACCACCCATGATGCCACCAATGTCATGCACCATCGCGTCATCGGCGATGACCGTCATGCTGGCATCCAACGCGTAGGTTTTGCCGTTAAGCGCGACGATCTCCTCGCCATCTCTTGCCTTGCGGGCGACAAGTGCGCCGTTCAATTTTGCGCGGTCATAGACGTGCAGAGGGCGGCCAAGGTCAATCGACAGGAAATTGGTGATATCGACCAAGGCTGAAATTGGTTTTTGGCCAATCGCTTTTAACTTGGCGCGCATCCATTCGGGCGCTTCGCCATTGCGTACGCCGGAGACCGATTGCGCATAAAATGCGGGGCATCCGGCAGCATCATCGGTACGGACGTTCGGCGCGGGGTCGCGACCTTCCAAAGGCACGGAAAGGTCAATTTTATACACATCGCCTAACGGCTTTAGCGTGCCCAATCCTGCCGCCGCCAGATCGCGTGCAATGCCCCGCACGCCCATGCAATCCTGACGATTGGGCGTTATGCTAACATCAATGACGGGATCATCAAGGCCGGCCCAATCAGCATAGACTTGTCCAACGGGTGCGTCGTCTGGAAGCTCGATAATGCCATCATGGTCATCGCCAAGTTCAAGCTCGGCGATGGAGCACATCATGCCGTTCGATTCGACGCCCCGTATGGCTGCAACCTTCAACACCATGCCATTGGCCGGCACGACAGCGCCTGCTGGCCCAAAGACGCCAAGCATACCTGCGCGGGCATTCGGTGCGCCGCAAACGACCTGAAGCGGTTCTCCGCCTGCATCAACGGACAGGACTTGCAATTTGTCGGCCTGTGGGTGCGGGGCAGCGCTGATGACCTTGGCGATGCGGAAGGCAGACAATGCCTCGGCGGGGTTTTCAATGCCTTCGACTTCTAACCCAATGCGGTTCAGGCAATCGGCGACGGCTTGCATATCTGCGTCGGTGTCGAGATGCTCTTTCAACCAAGATAAGGAGAATTTCATGCGCCTACTCCTCCGCTCAGCGTCGGTACATCGAGCGCATTGAATCCATAATGTTGTAACCAGCGATTGTCGCCGTCGAAGAAGGCGCGCAAATCATCCATACCATATTTTAGCATCGCGAGACGGTCGACACCGGTGCCAAAGGCAAAGCCTTGCCATACATCGGGATCAAGGCCGCAAGCCTCAATAACCTTGCGGTGGACCATTCCGGATCCCAGCACTTCCATCCAGCCTTCGGACCCACCGATAACGCGTTTGCCGTTAATGACGGAATAGCCAACGTCAACCTCCACCGATGGTTCAGTGAACGGGAAATAGCTTGGGCGCAGACGTAGGACCACATCTTCGCGTTCGAAATAGGCTTTCAAAAATGTTTCCAGCGTCCATTTTAGATGCCCCAGATGAATGCCCTTGTCGATCACAAGGCCTTCAATCTGATGGAACATCGGCGTGTGGGTCGCATCGCTGTCGCTGCGATATACACGGCCCGGCGCGATGATACGGATGGGGGGCTCCTGTGACGTCATGGTGCGAATTTGCACAGGCGATGTGTGTGTACGCAGCACCATTTTTTGACCATCGCGAGCCATGTCGTCGGGGAAGTAAAATGTGTCGTGCATGGCGCGGGCCGGATGCGTTTCGGGGATATTGAGCGCTGTAAAATTGTGCCAGTCATCCTCAATTTCCGGCCCCTCCGCCACGGCAAAGCCCATATCAGCAAAAATCTCGGCCAACTCATCCATGACCTGGCTGACGGGGTGGATGGTGCCGCGCGGGATGTCTGGCGCGGGCAGCGTCATATCTATACGCTCGGTGGAGAGACGACGGTTTAGCTCAGCAGTTTCCAGTTCAGCCTTTTTCGTGGCAAGCGCCGAAGTGATGCTTTCACGCAAGCCATTGATGATCGGTCCTTGGGTTTGACGTTCCTCGGGCGACATGCCGCCCATCGTCTTCAGCAAAGCCGACACGCTTCCTTGTTTGCCAAGCGCAGAAACGCGGACAGCCTCAATTGCCTCCAGCGTGTCTGCTGAATCAATAGCCGCCATCAGCTCGGTTTGGAGGGTTTCAATATCACTCATTTTCGTCATTCCCGCGAAGGCGGGAATCTAACGCCCGCGCTTTCCTAAAATTCACTGTCTGAACTGAATAAGCAAAAGGGCGCGAACGGCAAGTGCCGCCCACGCCCTTTTGCGCAATATCGAAGTTTTAGAAGCTTATGCTGCTTTCGCGAGCGCTGCCTTCGACTGCGCAATGATCGTGCTAAACATCGCGGCTTCGTTCATCGCGAGGTCCGCAAGAACCTTACGGTCCAATTCGACGTTGGCAAGCTTCAAGCCGTGCATGAACACGCCATATGTCATGCCCTCGGCGCGGACTGCGGCGTTGATACGCTGGATCCACAATGCGCGGAAGTTCCGCTTGTTTACCTTACGGTCACGATATGCATATTGGCCGGCCTTTTCGACGGCCTGGCGTGCAACGCGGATCGTATTTTTGCGACGGCCATAATAGCCCTTCGCCTGCTCTAAAATTCTTTTATGTTTGGCTTTGGTGGTCACACCACGTTTGACGCGTGCCATAATCTATATCCTTTTTTTGAAAAACGTACGCGGGTCTTACAGACCGTAGGGCGCCCATTTCTTTATTGTCTTGGCATCGGGATCAGAGATCACGCTGGTGCCACGGTTTTGGCGGATATACTTGGCATTATGGCTGCTCAAACGGTGCCGTTTTCCAACGACGCCATGCTTGATCTTGCCTGTTGCGGTGATTTTGAAGCGTTTCTTCACACCGCTCTTGGTCTTGAGCTTGGGCATTTTGGTCTCCTTTGTTGAGTCCGTATCAAGCCGACATGGCAGCCCTATTGGCCAGCCTGCTTATTCGGAAGGCGCGCGACTAGCGGGATTCGCAGACGAATGCAAGTCTATTGCCCGTTTGAAGGCGCGGGACTTGTGCACATCAATGGTTGCAGGCGAGCGCCTCAAGCACATCGTCGAGGCGCGCCGGATCACCCACCGCAATGACATGACCATCCGAAGCCCCGTGAAGCGGGTCTCCCGACCAGTCGCTCATCATGCCGCCTGCGCCCGTTATCACCGGAATCAAAGCTCCAAAATCATGGAGTTTCAAGCCTGCTTCCACGACGATGTCGACATGACCACTGGCGAGTAATGCGTAATTATAACAATCACCACCAAACAGCATTTTTTTATGCGCGGTTTGCGCGGCAAGCGTCATGAAATGGTCACCATCATGTTGGCTGAAATATTGCGGGCCAGATGTTGCCAGAGTCGCGTCGGCAAGCGCCCTGCATGAACGGGTTTGAACCGGCGTGCCGTTCAGCGTTGTCGGATAGCCAGCAGCACCAACCCAGCGTTCGCCGTTGATGCATTGGTCAATAACACCCAGCACGGGCCAATCGTCTTCCAACAAGGCGATCAGCGTGCCGAATATAGGACGTCCGGCCATGAAGCTGACGGTGCCGTCAATGGGGTCAATGATCCAGCGACGTCCTGATGTGCCCGCCTTCTCACCAAATTCTTCACCCATGATGCCGTCGCGCGGGCATTCGGCGTCCAATATTCGGCGGATAGCGCTTTCAGCTGCGCGGTCGGCTTCTGTTACGGGTGAGGCATCTGCCTTTGTTTCCTGTGTGAAATTTGCCCGGAAAAACGGCCGGATTGCCTGCCCGGCCGCGTCCGCCAAGCGATTGGCAAGGAGGATATCGGCCGGCGTCATCAATCGAACAAGGAGCTAACTGAGCTTTCGTCCGCAATCCGCTTGATGGCCTCACCTAATAAAGGCGCGATCGGAAGCTGGCGGATCTTTGCGCTCGCATTTGCCGCATCGGATGCAAGAATCGAATCGGTAATGACCAGCTTGCGCAGCGAGGATGCGTTTACGCGGTTGACGGCCTCACCAGACAATACGCCATGCGTAATATAGGCAACCACGTCGGATGCGCCTGCCGCTTTCAAGGCATCGGCGGCATTGCACAATGTGCCAGCGCTGTCGGCAATGTCGTCGATTAGGATGCAGAAGCGGTCTTTTACGTCGCCGATGATGTTCATAACTTCGGACACACCGGCTTTTTCACGCCGTTTGTCGACGATTGCGAGCGGCGCGTCGTCGAGGCGCTTGGCGAGCGCGCGCGCGCGGACAACGCCGCCAACATCAGGGGATACGACCGTGATATTCTTGTCGCCATGCCGCTCTAATATGTCCGCGCTCATGACGGGTGCGCCATAGAGATTGTCGGTTGGGATATCAAAAAAGCCCTGAATCTGCCCAGCATGCAAATCAACGGTTAACACGCGGTCAGCGCCAGCTTCGGTAATGAGATTGGCAACGAGCTTTGCCGAAATCGGCGTGCGTGGTCCGGGTTTCCGGTCCTGACGCGCATAGCCGAAATAGGGCAGGACGGCGGTGATGCGCTTGGCCGACGCTCGGCGCAACGCGTCGATCATGATCAGCAGCTCCATCAAATTGTCATTTGCGGGATGGCTGGTGGATTGAATCACAAACATATCTTCGCCGCGGACATTTTCGTGAATTTCCACGAAAATTTCATTGTCGGCAAAGCGGCGGACGCAGGCATTGGTCAGCGGCAATTTCATGTAATCGGCAATACCTTGTGCTAGCGGCAGGTTGCTGTTGCCCGTCATCAATTTCATATGCGTGTCCCCGAAATCTGTTGTGCCGCTCTAGCGATGCGAGGCTGGCCTGACAATCGGCTTGCTCCGCTAGTTTGTGGACAATATGGGTGGGGGCATGACAAACCAGCTCAACATTGCAATCGCGCAGCTTAATCAGCGTGTCGGTGACCTAACCGGTAATGCTGCGGCAATGCTGGAATGGCGGGCGAAGGCCATGTCAGCTGATCTGATTGTGTTTCCGGAGCAGCAACTGATTGGCTACCCTGCCGAGGATCTGGTTTTAAAGCCTGCATTTGCGGCACGTGCTGCCGAAGAATTGGCCAAGCTTGCGGCTGCGACTGCTGATGGCGGACCGGCAATGCTCGTTGGCTCGATCTTTGCGGATGATGGTGCGTTATATAACGGCATTGCTTTGCTCGACGGCGGGCGGATAGCCGCCGTCCGATACAAGCATGAACTGCCCAATTACGGGACTTTTGATGAAAAGCGTATTTTTGCGTCGGGTCCATTGCCAGAGCCTATCGAATTTCGGGGTGTGCGTCTGGGTGTGCCTATTTGTGAAGATGGTTGGTTGGCACCGGTCAGCCTGCATTTAAAGCAACGCGGCGCGGAGCTGCTGATATCGACCAATGGCAGCCCTTATGAAATCGACAAGGATGATCGGCGGCTGGAAGAAGTTTTTGCGGCGCGGGTCCGCGAAACCGGATTGCCGTTAATGTTCCTAAATAGGGTGGGCGGACAGGATGAACTCGTCTTTGACGGCTGCTCCTTTGTGCTCAATGCAGATGGTGTAGTTGCGCATCGCTTGCCAGATTGGGAAGAACATCTGCGCATGACGCATTGGCACCGCCGGGCAGGGGGCTGGGAATGTGCCG
>Ga0315903_10010274_pt1 | contig 11196 bp, 5 predicted proteins | sample LakEriMetagenome_7_FD_203524 | JGI IMG/M metagenome (GOLD analysis project Ga0315903, IMG submission 203524) | Freshwater fungal communities from buoy surface, Lake Erie, Ohio, United States - Buoy 2 MA119 | ecosystem: Environmental > Aquatic > Freshwater > Lake | place: USA: Lake Erie, Ohio... | reverse complement strand
ATCGCCGGACGTTCGCCTCGGCCTTCGTGGCCTCGGCTCTCTCGGATGCCGACGGCGCTTCGCCATCCTGGCTGCGCTTGTCGGCATACGCCGGCTCCTGGGGCACGGGCAGCCCTTCGCTGAGTTCGTGCCTGGGAGTGGTGCGCGGGCAGCCCTTCGCTGAGTTCGTGTCTGGGAGTGGTGCACGGCCAGCCCTTCGCTGAGTTCATGCTTGGGAGTGGGGCACGGGCAGGCCTTCGCTGAGTTCGTGCTTGGGAGTGCTGCGCGGCGAGTGAAAGCCGACCGGCCGTAAGGCCGCGGGCGCACCACGCTGGACACGGCGGCTTTTGGCGGTTCACCCCACGCCTTACGGCGTTGGGCTTGTACAGACGGCCGAATCCCTCGCTGAGGGCGACGCGGCGCTGGGGCGATCCTCAGTTCGCCGCGCCCTGCAGGGCGTCGAGCTCCCTCGACGTGGCGTCGGCCTCCGCCTGGCGGGACGCGATCACGGCCTTCTTCTCGTCGGCGGCCTTCGCCGCGGCGGCCAAGGCGTCCGCGGCGGCGTCCGCCTCGGCCTTCGCCGCGGGCAGGCCGTTCTGAAGGCCCGCCATGTCGGCCTTCTGCTTCTCGAGCTGTGCGGTCAGGTCCTTGACCTGCTGCTCCGCCTGGGCGATCGCAGCCGCAAGGCCCTCCGCCTGCTTCTGGAGGCCGTCTCGCTTCGCCGCGGCCGCCTGCAGCGTCTGGTCGTCGGCGCGGCGCTTCGCTTCCACCGCTCCCCAGTCGGACTCCGCGGCCGTCACCGCCGCCTGACGATCGGCAAGCGTCTTGATGAGACGGTCGTAGCCCGCCTGAAACGCCACTTCGCCGAGCCAGTGGGCGTGCGTTGCCGCCGCCCGGGCCACCTCGTTCTTGAGATCGACCACGCGGCCCTCGGCTGCCTGCTTCTCGGGGTCGGCCGCGGTGGCGACCGCCGCCGTGGCCTCGTCGAGCTTCGCCTTGGCTTCGGCGAGCGACTTCTCTGCCGCGGCCACGCGGTCGGCAAGCGAGAGGGGATTCGGATCGAGTGAACCGATGCGGGCCCCGTCGCCAACGTTGAACACACGGAGTTCGCCGGTCCAGTCGCCCACCACGAGCCGTCCGGTCTCGTCGCATGCCGCAACCGCCAGACCGATGTCAGGGCCTGCGTCGAAGGCCCGCTCCTGGGAGAAGTCGACCTTCCAGAGCTTGGGCGTCTTGTCGCGGCCGACCGACACGATCCGGCCATCGCGGAGGAAGTCGACGGCCGCCACGCCGCCGCCATGAGCGGGAAACGCCTTCACGAGCGTGCCGTTCTCGGGTTCCCAGAGCCGGATCTGGCCGTCCTCGCAGGCCGTGGCGAGCAGGTTCGAGTCACCCCGCCACGCCACCGCCGTCACCGCCGCGGGATGCGCCTGGATCGAGAGGTAATCGCGACCGGTCGCCGCCTCCCAGACAAACACGTTGCCGGCGCGGTCAGCCGTGGCAAGCAGCGCGCCATCGGGGCTGAACGCCACCGCCTGGATCCAGTCGGTGTGTTTGCCGAGGTCGTGGAGCTTTTCGCCGGTCTCCACCGACCAGATGCGGGCCACCTTCTGCGGCCCGCCGAGCGCCACGAGCCGCTGGTCGGGGCTGATGTCGGCGGCGAGCACGGCGTCGAGTTCGTCGCCCACCGTGCGGATCCGACGGCCGTTCTTCACGCTCCAGATCGCGACCCTGCCGCTCTGCCCGCCGACGCCGCCCCCGGCGATCAGCAGGCCCCCGCCAGCACTGAACCGCACCACGTGCGGCCGCCCCTCCGGGAAAGGCAGGATGCCGACGAGATCGAGCGAGTCGCTGCGGTGGAGGAGCACCTGCTTCTGGCCGCAGGCGGCCACCAGCGGCACCCACGGACTCGCGGCGAGCGAGGCGCAGGCGTCGGGCTTTTCGCCGCGGCCTGCGGGCTCCAGCGGCAGCCGGCCCGGCAGCGGCAGCACTGCGGGTCGCTCAGCCGCGGGGGCCGTCATCGCCACCTCGACCTTCTTCGGGGCGACTGCCACGCTCCCCTTGTTCTCGAGCACGCCGCCGTCGATCCATGCCCTGAGCACCGCCCGCTCAGCGTCCGGAATCGGCGGCGCGTCGGGGGGCATCTTCGGCTCGTCGTCGTGATTGACCACGCGGAAGAGATGGCTCGCGGCCGCGTCGCCCGGCGCGATCACCTCGCCCGAACCACCGCCGCGCATGAGTGCCGCGTAGCTCGTCACATCGAGCCCCGCCGTCTTCTTGTCGGCGTTGTGGCAGGAGCCGCAGCGCTGCCGCAGCACCGGCAGCGCGTTGTCGACGAAGGTGACCTTGTCCTGAGCCGGAAGGGCTCCGGCGAGGCACGCCGCGAGGACTGCGGCGGAGACGCTGGTGAGGGCTGGGCGTCGCATCGGGCGGTTCAATGGTTGAAGACGAACTCACGGGAGTTGAGGATCGCCCAGAATCCATCCTCGAGCGCCTCGCGGAGCGCGGCCGGCGTCTGCCCGTCAACGCGAACCACCGCCATCAGGCCGGCCGTCTCCTTCTCGGTGGGCTTGCGGGTGAGCGTCCGCAGGTAGAGCTCCTCGATCACCTGCTCGGGCGACCGGCCCGCGTCGAGCAGGCCCTTCACCACGCCCCCCTGGCGGATCTTCTGCTGCACGGTGTCGCCGTTGAGCAGGTGCAGGGCCTGCGAGAGGCTCGGCTCCATCTTCACCTCGCACGAGCAGGCGGTGGCCCGCGTGGCCCGGCCGAAGGTGGTGAGGAAGTAGGTGCTCGTGTTGCCGTCGGCGATCTGCACGGCCCGGGCGCCGAGCGGCAGCCCCTTGAACTTGTTCTGCGTGCCGGTGGCGTCGGTCATCACGTCGAGCAGCACCTCGGCGCGGATCCGCCGGAGCTGCGCCCGGGAAAAGTTGCGGTCGTCCTCGGCATTGGTGGCGTTTGGCCGGGACGACCGCTGGTAGGCCCGGGACGTGCAGATCTCGCGGATCAGCCGCTTGAAGTCGTAGCCGGAGTCGACGAAGCCCTTCGCGAGCGCGTCGAGGAGAGCCTCGTTCACCGGCGGATTGCTGACGCGGACGTCGTCGACCTCGTCGACGACACCCCGCCCGAAGAAGTGGGCCCATACGAGGTTCGTGAGGTTGCGGCCGAAGTGCGGGTTCTCCGGCGACGCCAGCCAGGCGGCGAGCACCTCGCGGCGGTCCTTGCCGGCGACGTCGGGCGCCGCGCCGCCGAGGAACTTCGGCGGCACCACCCGGCCGCCGACCGGATGCTTGACGTCGCCGCCGCCCGAGTTGAAGACGATCGTCTCCCGGGGATCCTCTCCCTGCTTGCGGCCGATCTGCGCGAAGAAGTTGGCGAAGCCGTAGTAGTCGTCCATCGTCCAGCGGTCGAACGGGTGGTTGTGGCACTGGGCGCACTGGATCCGCATGCCCATGAACACCTGGGCCACGTTCTCGGCGGTCTTGAGGGTGTCCCGCTCGTGCTGGAAGTAGTTGGTCGCTGGATCGGTGAACGTGCCCCCCTTCGCCGCGACGAGCTCGCGGACGAGGGCGTCGATCGGCGTGTTGGCCTCGATCCGTTCCTGGAGCCAGTCGTAGTACAGCAGCATCGCCTTGTAGCTGACCTGGTTCGGAACGGTGCGGATCATCAGCAGTTCCGACCACTTCATCACCCAGAGGTCGACGAACTCCGGCCGCGCGAGCAGCTGGTCGACGAGGTGGGCCCGCTTCTCGGGGTCGGGGCTCGAGACGAACGAGCGGTATTCGTCGGACGTGGGGAGCACGCCGCAGATGTCGAGACTGGCACGCCGGAGAAACTCCTCGTCGGTGCAGGAGTCGGACGGGGTGATCCGCAGCTTCCGGAGCTTGGCGTCGACCAGTTCGTCGATCCGGCCGGTCGCCGGGGGGGCGGGCCAGTCGTAGACGAGGCCCTTCGGCAGCGAGATCACCTGCGAGCCGACGGTGTGGGTCTCGAAGCGGGCCATCACGAAGGCCTCGCCCCGCAGGCCCGCCGTGACGAGCCCGGAGGCATCGACCTTGGCGGCCGCGTCGTTGTTGGAGAGGAACACGGCCAGCGAGGTGACGTCACGGTCGGTGCCATCGGCGTATCTCGCGAGGACCGTGAGCTGCTGCGTCGCACCCGGGCCGTCGAGCACCGCCTCGACCGGATGCAGTTCGACCGCGACCACCGCGGGGGTCGGCCCCGGATCGTTCCTCGCCCCGGTCTCCAGCCACCGCTTCAGCGTCGCGTAATCCTCGTCGGCCACCTTCAGCTTCGCGCCGCCGGTGTGTGGCACGGTGTTGGTGGCCTTGGTGAGCAGCAGGCTCTCGGCCGGCAGGGCGAGATTGACGCGGCGGCCGGGCTGTTCGCGGGTGAGCCGGTGATAGTCGGCCTCCGGGTCGAAGCCGAAGAGCGAGAGCCGGAAGCCGTCCTTGCCCCGCGCGGAACCGTGGCAGCTGCCGGCGTTGCACCCCTGCCGCATGAAGATCGGCATCACGTCGAGTCGGAAGCTCAGGTCGGGCGTCTGGCCGGCCCGCTCCACGTGGACGGGCACCGACACCTTCTGGTCCCCGACCGCGAGCGTCACGGCGGTGTCGCCGTCGGCCAGCGGATGGAGCGTGCGTCCTTCGAGACGGACCTTCGTGGCGTCGCCGACGCTGATCGTCGCCTGCGTCGAGACGTCGCGGGTGAGCCCGTCGGCCTCCACCAGCTGGGCCACCAGCGACTGGCGATCCCGCGCCGTCGAGAGATGCACGGCGGGAGGGAAGACGCGGAGGGTCGCCGCGTCGGCGGCAGCGGCCATCAGCAGCAGGGCGGCGAGCAACGCAGCGATGCGATTCATGGTGAAGTCCCCTTCGCCTGCTGCCGGAGCTGCTCGAGCCGCGACGCGGGCCTGGCGGCCTGCTGCGATGCCGGGGGGGCCGCGGCCGGCTGCGGCGGGCCGGTCGGCTTGATGATCTTCAGTTCGACGCTGCCGGCGTTGATTCTCGCCGGCTCGCCGGCGACCGGGGTGACGAACTCCACCATCACGGTCTTGTGGTTGCCGGCGGGGCTCTTTTCCGTCGTCGCCACCGGAAACACGATCTCGGCGGTGTCCTTCGTGAACTTCAGCTCCGGGGCGGTCGTCTCCGGCGGCAGCCCCAGCAGTCGGGCCGTGGCCTCGCCCTCGAACGGCCGCGGGTGCGCGAGCGTGCAGGCGATCCTCGCCTCCTGCCCCTGCTCGCAGGCAGCCCGCTTGATGGTCGCGGTGGTGAAGGGTTCCGCCACCTCCAGGTTCACCGGCGCCGAGGCCACCCACGCCGTCCCGTTCACGTCGCCGCTGGCGATCGCGAACACGGGCCAGGTGCCGGTCGCCGCCTTCGCGTCGGCGTTGACGAGGTAGACGCCCTCGGTCTTGTCGGGGGGAATGGTGATCGACGGCGGGCAGCTCACGCCGCCGGGGCGGAATGGAAACTCCACCGTCACCGGCTTGTCGAATCCCTCGCTCCGCTTCACGACCACACGGAGATCGAGGGCCCCGTTGCGGAGGAGCGGCGCCTTCGGCTGGATGAGTTCGATCGAATACGGAACGGCATCGACGACGGCGACGGCGAGCTTCGAGACCCGGGCCGAATAGTGAACGGCGTTGTTGGGGTCGCCGAGCACGAAGTCGGCGGCGTTCTCGAAGTGGCCGCGGACCCCCGCCTTGCCCTCGGGATCCTGCTCGGTCACGTGCCGCGCCTCGAGCGAGGCCAGCTTCCCGGCCACCGGCGCGTCGGCCGCCGCCTCGAACACCACCGGCACCTGCACCTGCCCCGCCTTGATCGGCGGCGCCGTCATCGTGAGGCCTGCCGGCAGGTCGGCGATGCCGAGCACCAGGTCGCCGTCGAAGTTGGTCCGGGTGGCGTTCACGAGCACGCCATACCGGTTGCCCCTCGGCACGAACACCGTCTGGCGAGTCTGCGAGAAGCGGTCGATCCGTGGAACGCTCAGGGCCAGCCTCGGCTCGGGAGCGGCGATCTCCACGCGGTACACGAAGTCGGGCCTGCCGCGGCCGAGATGGTCCTTCACGCGGACGAGATACTCGCCGTCGGCGGGCACGTCGAAGCGGACGACCGAGTCGGGGCCCTTCGAGTCGTCGTTGCCGGCGACGTTGCCGCCGTCCGCCTTGAGAAGGTTCACGACGGGGTCGAGCCCCGACCGCAGCCGCCTCGCGAAACACTCGACCTCGAGCGTCTGCCCTTTCTTCGCCACGAAGCGGAAGTGATCGACGTCGCCGGGCCCGCCGATGACGCCGTTGAACGAAGCCGCCGCATCGGCCGCGGTCGCCTTCGCCGGCTCGTCGTTCGGCTCCTGCTCCAGGGCGTTGCCGGCGGCCGAGATGCGGAAGGGCAGGGGCGTGGGGCACGGGCCGCCGTCGTCGCTCACGCCGAGCCGGTGATTCGAGCCGACCGGCCCGGCTGGAACCTCGATCTCCCGCTCGATCGGCCCCGAGGCGTCGCCGAGGAACGTCACCTTCAACTTCTCGCCGGCCCTGCCGCCGGCTGGGAACACGGCCGACGGCCTGGGAAACGTGCCCACGTGCAGCCGATAGCGGGAGGAGTCGTCACCGCCGTAGGAGGCCTCGCGAACCTGGACGACGTATCGGCCGTCCTCGGGCGCGAGCACGGAGAGGATGCCGTCCTGGAGCGTCGCGGGGGAGTCGTCGGCGGCGGCGAGCTCGCCTCCCCTCGGATCGAGGATCGCGATCCACGGGTCGAACCGGTGGCTCCCGAGCCGCAGCCCCTCGACCTCCACGGAGAGCCGCTGGCCCTTCTTCACGTCGACGGCGAAGCAATCGACGTCCTCGACCGTCGCGATGCCGTGGATGGTGTGGTTGAGCGGCACGGCCTGGGCCTTGTCGGGGGCGCTATTCGGCTCGGCCTCGTCCACCACGGGCAGCAGGCCGACCCAGAAGGAACGGAACTCGGTGATGCCCGAGGCGGTCCGCACCTGCACAAGCTGCTCGCCCGCGGGGCACGCCTCGGGCACGTGGAGCACCGCCCGGAACGACGATCCGTCGGTGCCCGACACGAGCGACTTCGCCGTGATGCCGTCGTCGCCGTGGAAGAGGATCTCCTGCGCGTCGGCGAGCCGCTCGCCGCGAAACTCCAGCTCCCGTTCGCCGCCCCGCTGCACGCCGCGGGGCAGGATCACCGACAGCGTTGGCGATGAGGCGATCGCGGAAGTGGCGAGGAACAGCAGACAGGCGAGCCCGCGTGCGGCGCACGCGAGGGGCTGCCCCCACCCCGTCGCCGGACGTTCGCTCCGGGCATCCTGCCCTCCGCTCTCTCGATGCTGCCCTCGCTTCGCCATCGTGGCTGCGCTCGGCCAGCAACGCCGGCTCTCGGGGCGGGGGCAGCCCCTCGCTTCGTCGGAACAGGGTGACGACAGGCCCCGGATTCCGGGGCACGGGCGGCCCCTCACGGCAACTCGATTGCGCATGATGCCAGCCTCACGTGATCAGCTGCTCGACGACCTTGCCGCCATCGACGATCTCGATCGGCCGGGAGCCCGGGGACATCAGCTCCTTGCGGGCGTCGATGCCGAGCCGGTCGTAGACCGTGGTCGCCCAGTCCTCGACGGTGAGCGGGTCGTCCTCGGGCTCGGCCGCCGTCGCGTTGCTCGAGCCGTGCACGAGCCCTGCCTTGATGCCGCCGCCGGCCATCACGATCGAAAACACCTTCGGCCAGTGGTCGCGGCCCGCCGTGGGATTGATCTTGGGAGTGCGGCCGAACTCGGTGCCGACGCACACGAGCGTCGACGCGAGCAGGCCGCGGCGGTCGAGGTCGCGGATCAGCGTGGCGAACGCCTGGTCGAAGGCCGGCGCCTGACTCTTGATGCCCTTCTCGAGCTTGTCGTGGTGGTCCCAGCCGCCGTAGGTGAGCGTCACGAACCGCACGCCCGACTCGACGAGCCGGCGGGCCAGGAGCATCCGCATGCCGGCCTGGTTGCGGCCATACTCGTCCTTGAGCGCATCGGACTCCTGCTTCAGGTCGAAGGCCTGCTGCGCCTTCGTCGAGCTGATCAGCCCGTAGGCCCGCTGGTAGAAGGTGTCGAGCGCGTCGAGGGAGTCGCTCTTCTCCCGCTCCCGGAAGTGGTCGTTGACCACGTCGAGCATCCGCCGCCGCTTGTCGAAGCGGGCCGTGTCGATGCCCTCGGGCAGGTCGAGGTCGCGGACCTTGAACTTCCCGTCGGCGGGGTCGGCGCCAAGGCTGAAGCCCGAGTAGGCGCTCGACAGGTAGCCGGAGCCCGCGAACTCGTTGGGCACGTTGGGGATGCAGACGTAGGCCGGCAGGTTCTCGCGGGGGCCGAACTCGTGGGAGATCACCGACCCGAAGCTCGGGTACTGGAGCGCGGGGCTCGGCTTGTAGCCGGTAAACATGTTGTGCGTGCCCCGCTCGTGGGCCGCCTCGCCGTGGGTCATCGAGCGGCAGATCGCGAGCTTGTCGGCGATCTTCGCGGTGTGCGGGAGCACCTCGCCGAAGCGGACGCCGGGAAGCACGGTGTCGATGCTGCCGAGGGGGCCGCGGTAGTCGATGGGCGCGAGCGGCTTGGGATCGAACGTCTCCTGGTGGGCGAACCCGCCCGGCAGATAGATGTAGATCACCGACTGGGCGGTGGCCTGCTTGGGCGCGTGGCCGGGATTCGCCTCGGCCCGGGCGGACTGCATCCGGAAGTAGTCGCCGAGCGAGAGGCCGAGACCGCCGAGGGCCCCGACCGAGAGAAACCCGCGGCGATCGACGCCGCGCGAGAAGGACGGCATGAGGCACCTCCACGAAACGGGACGCGGCGGCACGAAAGACCCACTTCCTGAAGATTACTTCAGTCTTCGTGGGCATGCGACTCCCCGCCTGCCGAGGGGCCGTGCCCTCGAGGTCTGAGGCGGGCAAATCGGCCGGATGCCGCAGCGGACCTGCCCCGCCGCGCGCTCAGGCGGCTTCGCGAACGGTCCGGCCACGGCTCACCGCCTCGATCCGAGGCAGGGGGAACAGAAGTGTCCCGCCGTCGTCGAGGTACGCCTGCTCCCTCTGGACGATCGACTCGCGAAAGTGCCACGGAAGCACGAGCAGGCAATCCGGATTCCGCGCTCGAACCTCCCGCTCGCTTGCGATCGGGATGCGCGTGTGCGGGGTCACGCAGCCGAACTTGTCGTCGTTGACTTCAGCGATGGCCGGGATGTCCGCGGAGGTGAATCCACACCACTGGAGGACCACGTTTCCCTTCGTGCTCGCCCCATATCCGCAGACGGTCTTGCCGGCCGCGTTGGTGCGACGGATCAGTGATGAGAGGCTGTCGCGATGACGATGCACATTCTCACGAAAGCGCTCGTAGACGGGCATCCGGCCATAGCCGTTCTGATGCTCCTGTTCGAGAAGTGCGTCCACCCGCCGCTCGTCCGGCGTGAACGGCGCATCGTCCCGGGAAACGGTCACACAGAAACTGCCGCCGTTGACGTCGTTGAGTTCGACATCGATCACCTTGAGGCCCGTCCGGCGAGCCATCCAGTCGATCTGCCGCAGGGCGTAGTAACTCACGTGCTCGTGGCAGATCGTGTCGTAGGCGTTCCGCTCGATCATCAGCGGCAGGTAACTCTGCTCGAAGACCCAGATCCCGTCCGGCGCGAGAATCTCGCGAACCTCGTGCATGAAGTGCGTTGGATCCTGCAGGTCGTAGAACATGGCGATGCTCGTCACGATCCGCGCCCGGGCGGAGCCCGCGACCTGGCGGAACGTGTCGGCTGAAAAGAAGGCGGGCACACCTTCGACCCACGACGGGTAGAAGCCCCGGAACTTCGCCGCCGCCGGATCGATGCCGATCAAGCGGTAGCCGTTGTCGCCGTAGGAGCGGAGGGTCGTGGAGTCGTTCGAGCCGATGTCGACCACGACGTCACCGGGGCAGAGGTCGACGTGCCGCCGTGCCTGCGCCACCCGGTGCGCGAGGTGCCGTACCATCGAGGCGTTGAGGCCCGATCGATAGCCGTAGGTGTCGCCGTACATCAGGCCGCCGTCGAACGAATGGCGGAGTTGGACCAGCCCGCAACCTCCCGCAGTCTCAGAGCACTTCACGAGTTGCAGCGGGCCGTACGGGACGGGATCTGATGCCTGCCGGGGAAACAGGCCCGTGAACGCCTGCGTCCCGAGGTCGAGCAGGTCGTGAAGATCTGCGGAACCACAGATCCGGCAGCCCTGGATCGCGGTGCCGAGGGGAGTGGCGGGCATGGTCGGTCCCTCGTCGCGGTCTTCCGGGGGCTGGCGGCGAGGACGGTAGAAGAATCACGGGGGGTGGGAAAAGGGCAGTTCTGGCGATTGGCGACGGGGTGGTGTCCCATGGTCGGTCTTCTGCCGGCTGCGCCACCAGTCGACGGTCTCGCCGAGCCGCTCCCGGAGCCCGGTGGCGAAGAGGTGCGGAAAGCGGCCACGGAGCCGTGACGCGTCGGCCACCAGCACCGGAACGTCGTGCGGCGGAGTCGGCACGCGACCGAGGTCGATCAACTCGGCGCGGCCGATGATGTCGCCGATCGTTCGCAGGACATCGGCGACGGTCGTCGCCGCACCGGAGGCGACGTTCACGTCCCCCGAAAGATCGGAGTCGAGGACCTCCACGAAGGCGGCGGCGACGTCGACCACGCTCGAGTAATCACGGACCTGGTTGCCGGCGGTGGCGGCGAACGGGCGGCCGTCGAGCAGCGAGGTGATGGCGGCGGGAACGAGCCGGGCCGGCTGCTCGTGGGGGCCGAAGAGATGGAACACGCGGCCCCACGCGGCCGAGAGCCCGTGCCGGTTCGAGGCCTCGACCACGGCACTGCGGAAGGCGACTTTCGCCCTGCCGTAGGGGGTCGTCGGTTCGAGCACGGCGGTGGCCTCGGCGAGCGGCACGTCGGTTGGTGCGTATTCGACGCAGGTGCCGGCTCCCACGAAGCGGACGCCGCCGCTTCGGACGAACGCCTCCAGGAGCCGCCGGCTGGCCGCCACCCACTGCTCGTTCTCGGCGGATGTCCAGAAGAGGCCGTGCCGGGTGTCCCAGGCGAGGTGCAGGAGGTGGGAGGGACGCAGGTCCTCGATGAGCGCCGCCGCGCCGGCGTCGAGGAAATCCACGACGTGATGCGAGAGCCGGCCCCGCGAGGCCGCGATGAGTTCGGCGACATCGGCGGGCGGCGCGCCTCGTCCGGCGAGGCAGACG
>Ga0315903_10010273_pt1 | contig 11196 bp, 13 predicted proteins | sample LakEriMetagenome_7_FD_203524 | JGI IMG/M metagenome (GOLD analysis project Ga0315903, IMG submission 203524) | Freshwater fungal communities from buoy surface, Lake Erie, Ohio, United States - Buoy 2 MA119 | ecosystem: Environmental > Aquatic > Freshwater > Lake | place: USA: Lake Erie, Ohio... | reverse complement strand
CTAACAAAGCAGAACTGGCCGTCGACTCGGTCTGAGCCTTTTGCAACTCCTGATTAAATGACCCACCAATTTCTGAAGGAATCTTTCCAGTGCCCACAGCGGGTTGACGGCTTGAGACTCTCTGGAGCCCGCCGGGGCGGTCAGTGTCTAGGAGGCTGGGTTTGATGTCGGACATGGCTAGAATTCTCTGGGAAACAGAACATGGAGGCGGGACCCGGAATCGAACCGAGGTACACGGCTTTGCAGGCCGCTGCATAACCACTCTGCCATCCCGAAAAGGATAACAGAATCAATGGGTTGGGGAAACTAAAGTGTCATCACGGCGCCGTTTGGTCAACTTTTGGTCAAGCGAGTGTAAAAATAGCATCAATTCAAAAGCGCGGCGAGGTCTATCGGGTCCGTGTTAACCGCAAAGGATACAGCACCCTCTCCAAGACGTTTATAACGCGTCAAGAGGCTCTTAAGTGGGCCAGAAATACCGAGACCCAGATAGACGATGGACACATCAAGCCACTCGGGGCGCAAGGCATCCGGACGGTGGAAGGCACCACTTTCGCAATGGCCTGTGAGCACTACGAACGCACCCACACTCGGCTCAAGAAAAACCATCGCTCCGAAGCACTGATTCTGAAAGCCCTGACAAATCGCCTTGGGGGGCTTGCTGTAAACAAGATCGGGCAGCCTGAGATTGCCCAACTGCGAGATGACTTGCTGCTAAAGGGGCGCAGCGGAACTACAGTTGCGCACTATCTCAATGCCGTATCGAAGGTTTACCAAACGCTCAAGGCCGAGTGGGGGCTGGATGTTACAAACCCGGTTACCGGTATCAAACGGCCCAAGCCAAATCCACCGAGGGTCGTTCGTCTAAGTCATGAGGCCTTAGAAGCCCTAATAAAAGCCTGCGAGGCTGCATCTGAACCACTGCTCGCCCCGATCGTGAAAGTCGCGCTTGAGACTGGTATGCGTAGAGGTGAGATCCTCAATCTTCAATGGAGCGATATTGACCCCGAGCGTCGCCGAATCTATATCAACAGATCAAAAAATGGCTTCGCGCGCTGCATACCAGCCAGCAGACGGGTCCTAGAGGTGTTTAACGCGGTGCCCAAGACTCATGGTTCCTGTGTATTTCCAATCGACGCCGAATCTATGCGAAAGCATTACGAGCGATCTGTCTGTCGGGCGAGATCGCAATGGTCGGATCAAAGCGGCAACCCTTTTACAAGCCTAACTTTTCATGACTTGCGACACCAAGCGCTTAGTCAATTATCCGATCAAGGTTTAAGCGTTTTTGAGGTCGCAGAAATTAGTGGCCATAAAACACTTAGCATGCTGAAGCGTTACGTCCACCCAACCCTCGAGGACATTCTTAAGAAGATGGACCGCTTCTAGAACTCCACACTCACCCCCCGGGGTGTCAAATTTTCTCACATCTGACCCACACCCCCCGGCATCCCCCTCATTTGCAAAATGGGACCCAATGCTGACTATGCACACTAATCTGCACAAGCGATGAGTGAAATCCATAAAGAGTCCTTGATTGACCTAGCCGGCGGACGAATTCGGTGTCGCAGATGTCAAGCGAAATCCAAGCGCTCCGGGAGTCAGTGTAAAAAACCAGCGCTAGCAGGTAAATCGGTGTGCGACTTTCACGGCGGCAGAAGCACCGGACCTCGAACCGAGGAAGGCAGGCAGCGGATCGCCGACGCCAAAACTATTCACGGAAACGAAAGTAGAACTACGCGCAAGAAACGTAGCAAAACCAGTGCTCATATGCGCGAACTGGAGGACGTCGCGTGGGCTTTAAACATGATGACGGGCACCCGAACGAGGGGTCGCAAGCCAACCGCTTACCGCCCCGTAAAAACGCTTGAAGAAGCTAGACTATGGATCTTGAAGGATGCAAGTAGAACACATCGGAAAGTAAAGTTTTAAAGTACTCCGCAACAAAAAGAGTTTACAAAGCAAAAGCGATAAGTTGACTTTTTTTACATCGTAATAGCGGGTCGACCGATCGCGTAATTTTTATTTGACCTCATGACCTCTTCGACCGTAATGTCCATAAAGTCCAAAACTCCAAAAATAGATACTTTTGATTTCACGACAAAAATCCAAAATGTCCATCCACCCTATACAGGGTGGATATTTTGGTCACGAGTTTTTTTGGATTATCCGAGCCATAGCCAACCCTCATCCTGATCCAGGGCTGTTTCCAGAAATCCACCCACTATCAGACCATCAATGAGCGTCTTAGCACGGTTTCTACGCTTGTTGGCAGCTACCGTAGTGAGCGTATTGGCCACAGCAGTAATTGCGTCATCAACCCGCAGGCAGGCCATGTTTGCCCCGCTATGGCACTTCCCTTTAATCTGGGAGCTCATCAACTCCCGCTTTAACGTAGCCAGCGCCGCTTGTTGATTTTTACCCGAGGGCTGTTTATTGACGAAGATGGCCGAGGTATCAGGTTCAACGGTGCAACTCGTTATGGCATCTCCGTCAGCATCTTGCCCGAGGGTGTGGGTCTTGAGGGCAAATCTGAAGGTCTGATGGTCTCCCCCATCCTTAGACTTGGCAATCGACCAGGCCCGCTTACCGGCAGCATCTCGGGTGACCTCAATTGCTCCGTCCAATGCGGCAAATAGGGAGCTATGGCCCCGCATCCCCCTTAAGACATCTTTCCCCGTGTGATGCACCACGATTATCAGGCTATCTGTCTCGCGAGATAGGCGTTTAGCGGCCTCAAGAATCAAACCCATGTCTTTGCTCGAATTTTCATCAGCAGCAGGAGCGGAGCGATTCAGCGTGTCAATAAAAATGACCCCATTGCGGGGTAGGACTGCAAGCAACTCATCTGAGTCCGAACCCGATATCAACTGAAATGGCTGGATAACAAACTTCAGGCTGGCTGGCAGATTCTTGACCTGGGCCGTCTCCCACGCCGAGACGCGGCTCTTTAACCCCGCTTCCCCCTCTAAGAGAACATACGTCACATCACAAGCCGAGGTCTTGATGCCGAACCACTCCTCGCCCAATGCAACGCAGGCCGCAAGATCGAAAGCCAAAAAAGTCTTTCCGCTACCACTTGGCCCGAAAATCGCTCCCAAACCAGTCTGTGGAAAAATCCCTTTGAGCCGCCAAACAATGGGGGCTAGAGCACTTATCTCAGCAGAACCGAGAAGGGTGTATCGCGTCGGATTGGTTGCGGCCTGACTTGCTGCGAGCATCTGAACCGACATTTCGCAGCACCAGCCCTCAAGCCCTGCCCGCTTATAGAGCGACTTTATTGTCACCGGATGGGGATGATTCGGGTCGTAGCTATTCCAGCCCTGCATGAAGCCATCTTCACAGTAAGGTTGGCGCTTAATTTTCTTTGACCAAATTCTTGCGATTTGCTCGCCGTGGTTCCATCCCAATCCCCGAATCGCCCAAATGACGCCGAGCCAGTAGTCATCGACAGGTTCACCGCGTTCATCGAAAAATCGGCCGTTACCCCGGCTAGCATCCGGTGATAGGCATTTGAGTGCCGAGATCAGCTTTTGCACCTCCTCCGATGTCTCCTCGGGCAAACCCATGAGATTTGATGTCACCGCGCCAATAGCAGGCTGCTTGTTACCCACAGGAACGGGGGCCTGCGGCCTAATCTGAAGCTGCTCGGTAACACGCTGCAGCAGCGCGAAAGGAAGATCGTTTTTCATACTAGCCTCGCAATTCTGTATGGACGCCCCTCAGATTCAACTCCTTTGCGAGCATAGGTGCCGATAACCTTTGTAATGCGTGAGGCGTTAAATACTGATGTATCTACGCTTACGACGCTGTTGTTAAACCGGTTCGCAAGACCTTTCAGAAAAAGCTCGACGGTCTGTGTAACCAGTGCTGATTGTGGAATTGCGGGTGTTCGGTAATACAGATGACAACCATTTCCACTATGTACCCAAAATGGGTCGGGAAAGCCCTCGCCCCGCAAATAAGATTCCACCTTACCAGCCAATTCAAAGGCAGCATCAATTTCCGCATCAGTGGCCGGATGACTTGTATCACCGATCCGGTCAATATCAACCAGCAGTGTTGTTCGATGGGTGATATCAGCATCCTTAACCGCGAGAGAACCAAAAAAATCAGACCGAATTTGATTCATCACCGTGTAGATGTTGTAGCCGGCAGCACTTAACGATTGCGCTTCGGCTTCAAATGCGTCTTTTAGTGCTTGAGCTGAGATAAATCGTGACGGATGGAAAGTCCGGTTTTGGGCAAACAGTGGAAGCTGTGAACCCTTCGGTTTAATTGCCCTGATAGAGATCGGTCGGTCGTTTTGTAATTGGTGGACTAACCAGTGGTTGCTAATTTCATTCATGATTGGTCTCCTTGTTGGAGACAATTACGAAGTCCGGGAACTGGATGACGTTACACTTGTCAGCAGGGATATCAAAAGGCCATCCCAGATCCAACGCTTGTGCAATATTGCCGCCGTGATACTCGACAACTTTTAGGCTAGTAATACCGACCGATAGCTTGTATTCGTCAGTCCAGGTGTGATGAGTGTCAATACAATGCTTGATACGGGATCGAAGGTACCTGCGATAAGGACTACTTGCTTTAGTGCCATGCATTTTTTTTGCACAAGCAATGCAAAGAACCGCCAAGAGCAGGTCGTCGTAGCCCCTCTGTTTTACCGCATAAACGCCACTGATTTCATCTGATCCATATTTCGAGCTGCAAATCGGGCAAATTATCTCAGTAGAAGAATGGCTTGCGCGTTTTTCATAGGGTTTGCGGTCGATAGTCATCAAAAGGCTCCTTGTTAAAAAGAGCCTCTATAAGAATGCAGCACCTGGCGGGTGCGTCAACCCTGCGCCGGGGGTGCGCATTAACCCTTTGAAATTAATAGAGTTTTAGACGTAAGCGCAACCCCCCTGCGCCCATGCGCGCAACACCTTGCGCTATGACTTTGTAGGGACCTGTCTTTCTACAACCCTCTTATAGACTTCGGTATAGCGTTGCCGTCTGACGCCGTGTAGTTTTCCCGCGGCCGTATAAGATCCGGCTCTACGTTTTTCTTCAACGAAGTCTTTTGCCGGTCGTTGTGTCCAGTCTTTTGAAGCATTAACTGATTGTCTTGACGCGCCTAATACCTCACTTCCAGCTAACCGCTTAAATTCGTCTGAAAACGGCGTTAAGGTCGTGTCGTTAACAATCCACTCTGCAAAGTTTTTCAGATAAACAGCTGTTTGTTCAGCACTAACATCACCATCCTCGAGGGCTACCTTTCCAGCTATCCAATCAGCGTCAAGTGCGTGATTCTTTGTGATAAGTAGTCGGTTCCAGTACTGCTCTCGAAGCGCTAAATCTCTTTCCAAAGCTGGTACATGCGTGTGTGGATCCACACTTAGGCTCAGCTGTAAAGCCTCCCTAAGGCTTACTGTGTAGAGATTTCCCCAGTATGACCAGTCTGGGCTCTTCGTTACTTGAGCTGACGACAAGGGTGGGGTTGGCGTTCTTTTCGGCATTTCACAACGCTACCTCAGCCTCCGCCACTTGCCAATAGACTATAACTAGTGGCTGCTCGGCGCTGTGACCTTCCACAGCTCTAGGTAGTCTATCAGGCTCGCTAACGCCTCGAGAACCCCGCCTTCAAATCAGCCAATCTGTGATTCAACCAATCTGGACAGCGGCCCAGCCTGGACGCCCCAGCCTATGATTCTTAGTAATTGCTAAGGGGGGTAGAGCTGATCTGACTGATAAAGGTTATCGGGATCTAAAAGCTCACATGAGAGGCTAATTTATGTTTCTCGAAAAATAGTGTCGAAAGCTAAAAAAGTTGTTAAATTGACGAGGTCAAATTTAATCCCTCTGCAGGAAATCTAACTGGGGCAAAGACGTGAAATTCCTAGGATTGTTCTTTACTGCAGTCTCTGTGACAGTCACAGCCCCTGTATTTGCTCAGTCAGACCCACCAGTGAAGATGTCTGTCAGCGGGATATGCCACGCTAAGGGTAAGAGTTCTTACTATGCTCAGACTAAAAAATTTACTGCCTACAACACCTTAGATGAGTGCTTGAAGGCTGGGGGGAGAATGCCACAGAGGTGAACCTATCGAGCATAACCCCCGCCCATTAACCTAATGTCGTGCGCTAACGGAGATGTTCTACCATTTATAAACAATACCCCCATTAACTAGGTAAGTCGATAAGTCACTTTGCCCTGCAATACTCCCGTAGTAGGCGTATGAGATTCGCCAGTCAAGATTTTTTCCAAACCCTTTGTCGTACCCTACAGCAAAGAAAGGCCCAAACCCAGATTGATTATATGCAGCGCTATAAGTGGTCCCTCCCACTGTAAACCTTACAGTTCTATCTATCGCGGAGCGATGCCCGCCGAGTTTCAGAAAATAGCCATCTAAAGAGCCACCTTTGTCGCCATGAAATGTTGCTGCGAAATCAAGAAACGAAAAAACGTAATTATCAGATGCAGTATATGAAGTTCCTCCGGATGAACGACCAGAATAACGCGTATCTAACGATGCACTAAAAAGATAGCCAACTTCCCATCCCATAGATTGCCATTCCTGCGCACCAGTGTAGAGTCTGCCGTGCGCTAAATTTGTTGGGTATGTATAAGTTACGGATCCGCCTACGGAATTCACCATCGATACGGCATTACTACGAGCGACATTTTTTGCTGCTTCTTCAACATTTACAACACCCACTTCAAAGCCGACGTAATTCTTCTCTGTGAGTGCTTGTTTATCCAGACCCTGAGCTGCTGCAGGAATTACAACTACTGATAAGAGTGGTACGAATACACTTGCAATCGCCTTTTTCATAGTTTCCTCTTAGTTTTTATATATTTGAATTGCTTCTTTCTTCGTCGACTCTTTTGATCCGTCGGAGTTTGCCTTCTCGGACGTTTCAGTACTACGGTAAACCTTTAGTGTTTTTGGGTCACCCTCAAAACTATTAGCAGGAGTCTCTTTCGTGCCAAAAAAAGTCTTTTGTTGCGGCTTCGGAAGCTGGGCTAACAACTTACGTTTAGCATCTTCCCCGAAGGATGAGATCAGATCTCTACTAATTCGTGCTGTATCCGGGACAAAAGTCGCCGACTCCCGCCCGATGTACATGTCAGTACCGTTTCCATAGGCATTAAAGGCCGCCACGACCTTCATATCCTTAGTATCCACCATCGAAAATTCGGCAACAAGGTTAAGCTCCAGGCGGTTTGAGAAGTCCTTTGAGCCCTGAATAGGCTCTTTAGTCGTGCGGCGAGCAACGTCCACAATATTAGGGATGAGAACAAACTCAGCGTCACCGAACTCTCCCGTTAGCAATCTCTCCTGGAAAGTTAATGCCGGGCCCTGCTCTATCTGCTTCGCATTAGTCGGATTAACAAATCTCACCGCATAGCCTGCGCTACTGAGAGCCCCCCGTAAATCAACCATCAATCCGCGTAATTCGGTGTATGAAACCGACTTCTTGAAGCCGAATTGCTTGGAATAAGACAGATCCGACTGGGAATCAACAGTTGTAGAGGACGCGATACGAATCGACCCATCCCTCGAGGCTGTGTTTGTAACATTTGCTTGTCGCAACATTTGTGAATTGCTGGGCATGCCTGAGTCGCCATCTGTGCCGCTGTTACTGGCAGGAGGCCTTCCATCTACACCAACCTGATTTGAGCCTTTAAACGATGTTTTTCGGTCGAGCTTCTCGTCATAGAAGAAGTCCCGATGCTCCCGTCGAACACCCAATTCTAAAACTGCTACTGAATTAGGAGTTACGGTTCGGGCTTGTACAGCAGGAAGAGAAGCCGCCGACTCTAGGGGTATAACCGTCACTCCGGGCAGCGCTGCGTCTTGCGCCGCAGCTATCGAGACAAAACAGGCATTCAAAGACAGCCAAACGGCCCAAGCCGAGACCGTAGGAGTTGCAATAGGACATATTGCTTTAGAGTTCATTTTTCGCTCCTGCCGCATTATCGCGATGCAGTCTTTCGAATTTCTTTCTCATCTGCCCACTCAACAAGTCCCGTCTCGTTGTTGATCAGATTAAGGTTGAATACGAAAAACACGTCGCGAACATTTTTATTTTGCTTAATTATCGAGCTAATTGCGCCTTCAACACGATACTTAGCCCCAGTCATATTGCCCATCTTCGTTTTGCTCTGAGACGAGTAAAGCCCTGTCTGGTTCTGCCGCTTCAGTTCGTCTACCTGGTTCTGCATCTCATTGATACTTACAGCAAAACGCACTTTACCGCTACGAGTAAGCTGGGTGCGGATCTTGTCAGTAATAACTCGTGTATCAATATACTCGGTTGTCTTATTTCGCACTTCAGCAACCGTCACTGTTGGTGCTTCCCGAGCATCCGCAACTACTCCTGACACCAAAAGGGATCGGGCCATTGTCTCGGCGATTGTTTGCAAGTCGGTTGACCCAAACTCTGTGGTAACTGTCTCTACAGCCTTAGAGTCGCCATAGCGCACGGTAGGAGCGGAGGCAAGACATCCTGCAAGCGACACCAGTACTAAGGCAGACAACGCATAGGACGAAAACTTCTTTATTATGACCAACATATCAAGACTCCGATTTATTCTGAGGATAATTCAAATTTAAAATCTGTGGCTGACGGGTGTGGTGCGATTCCGGTAATTAACCCAACTTGACCAGCCCCAATCGTAAAGGGCTTCCAGGCTTCATCCCCGCCAACCTGCAAACCATTCTTGTTCAGCCATCTAAACCTGTACGAAATGGGTTTTTTGGACCCCTTATTCTCAGCAGTAACCTGTGCCGTAAGCATTCCATTCGCAACAATGCTACGCAGATCATTTATTTTTATGTCATCGGTGTCGCGCATCCTCACCGTCATTTCCTTGATTGTCGGCGTTGAGGAGCACCCCGGCACTATTACAGCCATTACGCCAACAAGAGGCACTACAAACAGGGATTTCCCAAAGACATTTTTAAGAGTCAAGCGATTAAACATTTCGGCCTCCATTAACCTGTTTACTTGCAGTTCATCGGCTTTGCCGAGTCACCCGAATCTTTTTTACCGAACAGCGCCGACAGCGCATTAATTCCCTCCTGCATTTTACAATTTACATCGCTTAAAAATGCACTTGAGTCTTGCGATGGAGCCGTTCCGCTTGTGGTGTCCCTATTAGAGGTTGGTTTACTCTCCCCGGGCGATGCCTGAGCCTGTGGGAAAAGTGAGAAACTTGGAGACTTCTCTTTGAGGTCAACTGTCCTCGTCACCGGGGTCAGGTAGGCTTGTAACGGCTCTGAGGGTCTTTTTGATACGACTGCCCCATTATTCAGAACCCTAACGTAAACGACTTCGTAATCGTTTTGTATATTCAGATCACTTGAAACGACTCCAACAGGGGTGTTTACCTTTAGTGTCGTAACGCCCTTTTGGAGCTGGACCCTACCTAGCTGAATTGCGCTGGGAAGGGTTGTCCATGACCTTACGTCCACTTCTCCGAAAGATAATGCAGCGCCCGCCAAAATAGCGCCAAGCATTGCAGCACCCTCGTTACCTTGCTTATTTCGTTGCTGGGATTGATAGACCGCCTCTTGCACTGCAATTTGCACAATTGCCTGAGTAGTCGCTTTCAACACGTGCCCGGGCATCTCGTCTTTTAGGTGTCGTCGGGCCATAAGATCTAGATTGGCAGCGAGTGAAAGGGGTATTTCCCTGGACCCCGCGGTGACGCTTCGGACTGGGTAATGCTGGGATCCACCCTCAATTGCAGGTAACCGAAAAGTGACAAGCCTAGGACCTCTCGCCGTTTGGAAGCTATGGGTACTCGAGTGAGAATTTACTCTGGGGATAAAACCAGACTCAACGACGATGAGTGTTTCGGCGTGCGTTCTCGGCCTCATCGCTCGCGCGTTGGAAGCTTCTAAATCGGCCAAACTCTGCTTAAATAAGGTGACATCTGGCCGTAACTCGATTGCAAGCCGATATCCGGGCGCAGCGAGACTAATATCGCCTTGGCTTTCAAAAAGAAAAGCTGCGAGGTAATGTGCGGCTGCATTCTGATATGAATTTCTAAGCCCATTGATTGTTGGGTGAGAAATTAGGTTGACAGGATATCCCTTTATGTTCTCAACTCGAGAAAATCCCGCTACGCTCTTCGAGCTGTTTTCGCGCTCTTTTTCTCTAACAGCCTCTAGTTTTTTATCCTGCAAACGTTCAATAAGTTTTTCACGTTCGGCCATTTTTCTGGCCTCAATCGATGCGAGATCCATGCGGCCAGCCAGAACATGATTTAAAGCGAGTGAATAACTGAGCATACTTTTCTCAAAATCCTTTAGCTCGTAAACAGAGCCAGACCTAATAGGAGAAAAGAAATAGTTCATGAAATCAACGGCGCTTCTTCCCAAATCAAGGGTAGCCTGGCGCTGCCAATCAGACACAACTTTGTCAGCCTCGAGTAGTGTTAGAGAACTCTCGCTAAGCGCATCTTTGCTCTTCAAACGGGTTAGGTAACCTTTCTCGAGATGGTAAGGCGTGTCTTTCTTGGCCTGATTTTTGTACGCCTCCTCGAACGCAGCTATTGAGCGAGTTATATCTCCAGATTTGTAGACCTCACGGCTAGCTTGAAGACTTTGCTGGGTTGGCCCGGTTGCACACCCTGTCAGAAAAACGCAAATTGCCGTACTTGAGAGGAGAAAACCGGGTCGGAGAGGAGTTGGCATGGGACACTTCCGTTTTAATTCGTTTGGCGACCAGAAAATGACTCTCGGAGGACTATATCACTTGTAAATATTCTCAAACTTACGACAAATAACGCTTTTATTTTGCGATTCACCCTCTCGATTTCGGGGGTTAGGTCATTGACCGCTGCGTACTGAACAGCAAGTGCCGTCAGCCAGAGTCAAAGTTAGAGATTTGACGTCGCCTCGGTAAACTCCCAATTTGGTATTCAGCCTTCAGACTTAACCCAAAATTAAAGACCAGCAATCTTGGTCAAATTTTGGTCAACGAAGGCTCCATTTTGGTCAAAAATTAGGTTAAATTCATATTACGGTCGGCGCCTTACGAACGGCCTAACTCGTTGATTTTTATGGTTTTTGGATGGAGGCGGGACCCGGAATCGAACCGAGGTACACGGCTTTGCAGGCCGCTGCATAACCACTCTGCCATCCCGAAAAGGATAACAGAATCAATGGGTTGGGGAAACTAAAGTGTCATCACGGCGCCG
>Ga0315903_10010271_pt1 | contig 11196 bp, 9 predicted proteins | sample LakEriMetagenome_7_FD_203524 | JGI IMG/M metagenome (GOLD analysis project Ga0315903, IMG submission 203524) | Freshwater fungal communities from buoy surface, Lake Erie, Ohio, United States - Buoy 2 MA119 | ecosystem: Environmental > Aquatic > Freshwater > Lake | place: USA: Lake Erie, Ohio... | reverse complement strand
GTTCCCGATGTTGAGTTCAAACACTTCTTCTTTTTTTGCTGATTTGGGTTTTGAGCCTAAGCCCGGCATTTATTATCCCGGAGTTTCAGCTTTTATTCGAAAAGACAACAAGATATATCGTACCGCCCACGACTATTTTGGAGCCGGGGATGTGTATTGCAGCGTTTGGCATTTGTTTGATTTGCTGCCCAATAAACATGGTGGTTGGCATCCTAAGATTGAATACAAGTAATACGTAATTTATTTACTCAATCGTCCAGCTAGTTAAGCCATGAGCGGTGAAATTATAGCGCATTACCTGACCACCCAATTTGTTTAAGGCTTCAATCACTTTGTGTTTGCCGGTATATGGTGCATAGAAAATCATAAATCCACCACCGCCCGCTCCCGATATTTTTCCTCCGGTAGCTCCTGCTTTTAGTGCCGTGTTATAAATGTTTTCGATTTGCGGATTGGAAATGCCATCGGCCATCGCTTTTTTGTGCTCCCATCCATCATGCAAAATCTTGCCGATGCTGTCTACATCGCCTTTTAGCAAGGCTTCTTTCATACGAATACTTTGCTCTTTGAGTTGGTGCATAGCTTCAATACTTTTAGCATTTTTCTTTTTTACGTTGTCGCTTTGCTTTTGGATAATCTCGCTGGATAGACGAGAGGTTTGTGTAAAGAATAAAATCAAGTTGTGTTCTAGTTCATGCAGCCATTTTTCTTTTACGCGAAGCGGGTTGACAATCACTTTGTCTTCGGCATAAAACTCCATGTAATTTACTCCGCCAAAGGTTGCCGCATATTGGTCTTGACGCCCACCGTGCATTCCTAAATCCTCACGCTCAATTTTGTAGGCTAATTGTGCTATATCATATTCGCCCAATGGTAACTTAAACCACTCTACAAATGCTCCCAAAATAGCCACAACTAGTGTGGATGAAGAGCCCAAGCCCGAACCCGGAGGCGCATCAACAAAGGTGGTCAATTCAAACGCAAAGGGTCTCTTGATAAAATCTTTGACTACGCGGTTATACACTCCTTTGGCTAAGTCTAGTTTCCCATCTAGTTTGAGTGACTTCTTTGCTTCCACTATCACTTCTTCATTTCTATCCATTGCTTTGAGGCGAATGTTCTTGCCTTTCAGTGGTTTCAATGTGGCGTAGGCATACATGCCGATGGTGATGTTGAGAATAGCTCCGCCATATAAATCAGCGTAAGGAGAAACGTCTGTGCCGCCTCCGGCTAATCCTATGCGTAATGGTGCTTTGCTTCGGTATATCATGTGTTATCAGTTGAGAGTTTCAGTTGCCTGTTGTGAGGCAACTGTATTTAACTAGTCATTCTTCTTAGAGCTTCAATTTTGTCTAACATTTCTGTCCAAGCATATTTTTTCTTTTCTATTTTGATAGTGTCGCGCATTTTAAATTCTTGATGATTAACATAAAAATCTACTATCGCATCTGCAATGGCTTTGGCTTCGGGAGCGACTACATAACCCACTTTACCGTGCGGCACCATTTCAGGCAAACCGCCTACATTGGTGACTAGCATCGGTCGGTCGAAGTAGTAGCAGATTTGGGTTACACCGCTTTGTGTAGCGTGTTTGTAAGGCTGCACCACCATGTCTGCTGCGCAGAAATAATAACGCACTTCATCATCGGCTATAAAATCAGTACGGAGGATTAGTTTGTCTTCTAGTTTCAGTTCTTTAATCAACTCCAGATAAGGCTTTGGGTCGCTGTAAAATTCACCGGCCACTATCAACTTCACGTGCATCTGTCGGATGCGTTCATCGCTCATTGCATGGAGCAATAAATCTAATCCTTTGTAATCGCGGATGAAACCAAAAAACAAAAGATGTTCTTCGTTGATGGCCAAGCCTAGCTTTTCGTAGGCTTCGTTTTTCTTTACGGCTTCACCAAAATTATCGAAGAGAGGATGAGGAGAATAGAGTTTCGGTTTGCTCGCATCAAACTTGTTCAAATCGCCTAGCACACTTTCGCTCATGGCGATGAAACCATCTACGGAGTTAACGAAGTATTTTGCTAAGGTAAAATCTCCGGGGCGTTTTTCATGGGGTATAATATTGTCAATGATGGAAATTACTTTCGTTTTCCCGTTTTTGCGTACTAAACGAGCGATGGTGCCTAGGCAAGGCCCCATAAAGGGTAGCCAAAACTTTACTAGGAGCAAGTCCGCTTGCAACGCTGCAATTTCTTTCCCCACTTGCCACCAGTTGAACGGGTTAACAGAGTTTACTTTGACATGAATAAACAAATCATCAGGAATAGGTTGATCGCTGTATTGCGTAGTGCCCGGAAATAGAAAGCTCGGGTATTGTAAGCTAAACGTATAAATCAACACCTTGTGTCCTTGCTCAATGTAGGCGCGCGCCAAGCGTTCGTTGTAGGACGCTAAACCACCGCGCAAAGGGTGCGCACTGCCAAGGATTACTACTTTCATTTCTTTAGGTTCAGATAGTCGGCAATGTCATAGTGGTTTCTATCGCTGGCGGTGCGTGTGATGAGTTCTCCCAAAAATCCGGCCACGAAAAGTTGCACACCGATAACAATAGAAAGTAAACTGAAATAGAACAGTGGGCGCTCGGTCATGCGATATTGCTCAAAGAAAAACTTAGTGAAGGTCAAATAGGAAATGACACAAAAACCGATAAAAAAACTCAATATGCCCAATCCGCCAAAGATATGCATGGGGCGTTTGGCAAAGCGGGTCATGAACGACACCGATAGTAAATCGAGGAAGCCATATAGAAAACGCTCCATACCAAACTTCGTTACGCCATACTTACGCGCTTGGTGATGAACTACTTTTTCGCCAATATTTCCATAACCTGCTTTCTTGGCCAACACCGGAATATAGCGATGCATTTCGCCATATACTTCAACGCTTTTTACCACTTCGTTCTTATACGCTTTCAATCCGCAGTTCATGTCGTGCAACACTATGCCAGTCATGAAACGTGTGGCGGCATTATATAACTTTGTTGGTATAGTTTTGGATAAAGGGTCGAAGCGTTTCTGTTTCCAACCGCTTACTAAATCATACCCATCTGTGGTAATCATTTTATACAAATCAGGAATTTCATCGGGGCTGTCTTGCAGGTCGGCATCCATCGTGATGACCACATCGCCTTGTGCATGAGAAAAACCGACTTGCAATCCCGCACTCTTGCCATAGTTTCTTCTAAACTTAACACCTTTCACTTCAGGGTGCTTTGCACTTAACGATTGAATGACGTTCCACGATTTATCTTTGCTGCCATCGTCTACCAAAATGATTTCGTAGCTAAACTGATGGGCTTTCATCACACGCTCAATCCAAGCCACTAATTCCGGCAGAGATTCTTCTTCATTAAAAAGCGGGATAACTACAGACAGTTGCATTTAGGCTTCGGGTTTAATTGGCGTTTGGTGATTGTCAGGTCTTGCTACAAATAAAGCAATAAGCGCGGAAAAAATCGCACCAATGCCGAATGACATCGCATAGCGAAGTGCTTGTGTTTTTAGGGTTGGATTGTAGTCTTGTTCTTCAATTCTTTTTAGTCCTTCTTCGATTTGATCATCCGTGGAGCCGAGACGCTCCATCATTGTGGTGGTATTGTCTAGTACTTTTTGTTTGATGATTTCCGGCAGCTCAGTATCAATCACGGCATAAAGTAAATAACCAAACGTGTCAAACAAAACTGTTGCAATGGCGGAGATAATAAACACTGTGACAAATGCCTGTCCGAATGATTTATATGCACCGGCTTCTTTGCGAATGGTCACCGCGCCCCACACCATCAAAAACAATAGCGGCAAATAGACCAACAAAGGTAACATGGTTCCCAATGAGCTGGCATTGACAATGTATATTAACATAACGATGGCAATCATGATTACTCCGGCCATCAAACCATATTGAGCAGCTGTGATGTTTCTATTCATGGTTTAGAAGTTGAAATGCGTTTTACCTTTGTTAATGACGCCTAGCGCTTTACCTACAAAAGATTGACCTAAGTAAGGCGTGTTTTTGGAAGCTGAGCGAATGTCTTTTTCTGTAAACGTCCACTCTTTTTCAGGGTCGAATAGGGTTAAGTCTGCAGCTTCGCCTTCGGCAATCGTTTGTTGAATGCCCAGAATACTGCGAGGATTGTTGGCCAAAGCTTTGATGATGATATCGGTGGTAACTTTATCTTGAAGTGCGGTATTGGCTAAAGCGAAACAAGTTTCTAAACCAATCATACCAAAGTCTGCTTTGTCGAACTCTAATTTCTTACAGTCTTCTTCATGGGGTTGATGAGCTGAGGTAATCGTATCAATCGTTCCATTGTTCAAGGCTTTAGCGAGGGCGTTGAGGTCTTCGCTGGTGCGCAAAGGTGGGTTCAGTTTGAATTGGGTGTTGTAATTGCCCACTTCTTTTTCGTTAGAGAATAGGTTGTATGCATTCACTGAAGCCGACAAACCCAACTTTTTCTTTTTAGCCGTTCGAATAAGTTCGGCACTTCGCTTTAATGAAATATTTAATAAGTGTAAACGTGATTGGGTGTATTCGAGCAAGTACAAATTACGATGTACGATAAGTTCTTCAGCTAGAGCCGGAATGCCCGGCAAACCTAATTGAGCGCTTAACAAACTCTCATTCATCACCCCATTTTTCGAGATAGTTTTATCTTCGGCATGGGCCATCAACAAACCGCCAAAAGCTTTGACGTAAAGCAATTCGCGCTCTGTCATACCTGCACTTGATGAGGCTTGGTTACCATCACTAAACGCTACGGCTCCTGCGGCTTTGAGGTCAAACATTTCTGCTATTTCTTTGCCTTCTCCGTCTTTGGTGGCAGCTCCGATGGGATGAACTTCTACTAACTCATCGGCTGACTTGCGAAGGATATATTCAATCTGTGATTTTGTTTGCGTAAACGGCACGGTGTTTGGCATGGCGCAGATATGCGTGAACCCACCCGTAGCGGCTGCGGCACAGCCCGAAGTGATAGTTTCTTTATGCTCCAAACCCGGGTCTGCCAGAAAAGTGTTTAGGTCAAACCAACCCAACGAAACGTGCAAATTGGATAGCTTTATTTCCTTCACTTTGCCGGTTGGAATTATTTTACTGCCAATCTTTTTGATTTTTCCGTTACTGATTAAAATATCTTTTTGCAAAAGATGAAACGGAGAACCGCTGTCAATGATGCGGGCTGAGCGAATGAGTATATCCATATCGAGGCCTAAAAATAATAAAATGCTTGGAAAGCCAACTACAGTTGTTTGTAGTTTCTGTATTCGCCCACCGACCAACCGAACTTTTGCTCTATCCACCTACGCAGGCGATACTTCCATTTCATTTTGCTTTTGCGCACATCAAACACAAACGTCCAGTCTTGTCGGGCGATGCGGGGTAGCATCACAGTCGGGTGTGTCCCTCCGAAAAGTTGCAGCGAATCGATTTGCGAGTAATCAAATTTATTCGTCTTGGTTATGTGCTTTTCCACCCACTTTTCATCATGCCAAAGCAAGTGAAATGTCTCTTGTTTACGTTGTTGCGCTTGTGGGTCTTTCACCCAGCCGTAATGATAAACGTAAGCATCTATCAATTTTACGCACAGCTTTTCATTCTCCTTTTTCCGAAAACCTTGTGCATCGCCATGAGAATAAACGCCATTATTTCTGCGTACTATGCGTATCTCTTTTCTATACCAATTATAGGCATCCGCCACATATTCATAAGCGCCATAAAAATGAAGGTAGTTGAACAATAAACCATCTACGGACGGGTCGTCTTTCCATTTCAGCATAGCTGTACGGATGTTGTCGTGATATTTTTCATGAATAACTTCATCGGCTTGAATGTAGAAACACCAACCGCTGTCTGCGGCTGTGGCGCAAAAAGCTTTGTTCGTTTCTATCGCCAACACGCGACCGCCTTCGCGCAAAGTGTTGTCCCAAACCGTTTCGATGATGCGGATTTTTGTAGGATGGATGCTTTTAATCAAATCGAGCGTGGCGTCATCGCTATTACCTACTGCCACCACCACTTCATCGCACAGCGGTAAGATAGATTGTATAGCCTCCATCACGGGATAATCGTACTTGATGGCGTTTCTGACTAAGGTAAATCCGCTGACTTTCATCTCGCTGCTTTTTTATGATTTCCACCAACGCAACAAGAATACCTCGATGACGAGGAAAAGCAAGGCCAAGGCTAAGCACCATTTCCAGAGCGCTGTGCCTCGGTCGAGTTCGCGAACCAGGCTAGTTACCTCTTTGGTGCTGCCGTCCACAATGCTCAAATTGTCGTAGCCGTAGCTTTGCTTGATTTCGTCCAAGGTGTTGAATCGAAGGTCAGATTCGCGTCTGTCGTAGTTTAAAGCGAGTTGCAGTTGGTTAGTTTCTCCATCGGGTGCGGCTGTATAAAATCCGGCTTTGGCGATTTGCTCACCCAAGCCGAGCAACACTTTATTGCCCACGGCAAATTGCTCTGGGATGAGTTCTACTCCCGAGCCTTTTATCTTAATCACTTTATCGCCACTTTTCCAAGTCATTGGCACTTCCACTTTGTTTTTGCCGCCAATCGTGTAGCTATAGTTGCCATTGTTCATGCTTAATAGCGCCATTTTGTAGAGCATTGGCACAAACACCGCATGCACCGGCAGGTCGCTTGCCTCGCGGCTGAGCGGAGAGGCACACATATATACCGAACCGTTTTTATACGTCAAATGATTGATGAAAGTCGCTCCGTCTTTCATGCGCAGCACCAATTCTTCATTGCTCGCTACAGATTGCGTAAAATTATAGTATGTTTTTACCTTAGGCAGGTTGAGGTTGTCGGGCATTTTTTCAAACACATCTTTAAAAATGTTCTGCTGCACATCTATAGGCGCTAAGTCTTGCGCGGCTTCTGTCCATTCAGTGATTGATGGAGCTTGAAAGTTGTTCAACAAACGATTGTAGGAAGTCAAGTCTGCGCCTTGAGGCGGGAAGACTAACAAGGAACCGCCTTCAGCCACGTAGCTGTTGGCGAGGCTATTCATTTCTGCAGAGATGCTTTTCGGATGGTCAAAAATCAACAACTGTGTTTCTTTTAACTGATCGGCATTGAACGAGGCGGCAGAGGTTTGGGTGTAGTCAAACTCGGTTTGGTTACTGAACAAAGCGGCTAAGAAACTATTAGTTTTGCCTTCGCTAAGCACCACCACTTTTATTTTCTCCTTGGCTTCAAACGACAAGAAGTAGGCGTCATCATAGGTTATCGGATAGTCTGAAATCGCTAATTCTGCTTTGTTCCAGCCGGCTTTTTGTATGACAAATCGCAAGGTGTCATAAAGGTAAGAACCGGCTTCTACGGTCAGCTCGTTCATGGCTTTGGTTTCGCTATTTAACTTCAGCACTAAGTGATTGTTTTCGGTAGTTTTTTCGCCACCGTTTCGCACTTTCACGATGAGCGAAGTTTGTTGGCCGAGCAGTTGTACCGGCTCGTTAAACCAACAGGTGTCTATATACACATTGGCTTGAGCATCGGCTGCTAGCGGTATGAGGTTGTAGCTTACTGTGCTGTCGGGAAGAAACACATTCATGTTTTTTTGAAAGTCGGAGAGGAGATAAGCCACTTTGTTCGCGCTGTTTTCGCGGCTCAGCATATCTCTTTGTCTTTTGGCTATTTCATCAAGGTTGCGCACAGCCGGTGAGATGTCTACCTCCTCCAGCATGGTCAAAAACTCCTCTTGCCCCACCATGCGTTGATGCTTGCCTTCAAAATCATTGCTCAGCAATTGAAACACATCGTCTGATGAATAACTCTTCGCCAGCTCTTTGGCGGTTAGCTTGGCTTTGTCAAGTAGGCTTTGTCTGTTGCTGATGGCGTTCATTGAAAAAGAGTTGTCGATATAAACGCTCACATACTTTTTACCCGCAGTAGATTGGTTTTGCTTGCTCGGCAAAAAGGGTTGAGCAAAAGCCAGTACCAAAAACAGCAGCGCCAACAAGCGCGTTGCCAATACCAAAAGGTGCTTCAAGCGGTTTCGTGAAGCTGTTTCTTCTTTCACTTCTTTTAAGAAACTGACATTGCTGAAATAGATGGTTTTGAACCTGCGGAAATAGAAAAGATGGATGACAACGGGAATGGCCAAAGCGGCAAGTGCCCATAAGAAACCCGGGTAGAGAAATTGCATGGGGCTAATTTATCTATTTTTTGTACTTAGCGAGGGAATGAGGTGGCGATGGTATCTTTTTAGTTGGTAATTATAGTTACCTCTGAGTGTTGTGGGATGCTCCATTCTGCCTCCGTTAGGTAAACCTCGGGCAGTAGCTATTTCTGTTCGGTCTAGTTATTTGTTTGCTACTCGGGCCTTGGCCATAGCTTCATCTAGCTTCGAGTCTGTTTTGAATTCAAGAAACTCAAAAGCTAGGCTGACGATTAGAGAAAAAACTAAATAGGCCAGTAAAATTGGGTATATAATTATCTAAGGTAAACCATCCATTATAGTATTTGATAACTGCTAAGGCATAAACCAAACGGATTAACTCGTGCACCCAAGCAATTCGCGATTTATCCATCAAGGAGGTGTAGCTATAAACCGAAAGGAAAACGAAGAAAGCATAAACGAGCAAACCCGTTTTGTCTATCTTGGCTACTTGAGTTACTAAAAACATCATTACTGAAAACGTGATGACGAGTTGCATCCAAGCCCACACTTTGAGGTAGATGCTCACCGTGGGTCTATATTTTTTTCTATTAGTGATGTCTGTGGTGTAGGCTACAGGATATTTCTCTATCACATCTGCGGGTCTCCATCCGGTGGGCATAAACCAAATGCGGAACTTGTCCCATGTGTTTGCGGTACGCCAAGCGTCTTTGAATAGTAAGGAAACGTGCAAAAAGTTTATCTTAACAGGGTTCCAAGTTTGCACAGGGCGAGTGATACCATAGACTGGTTTTACATCCTCCAACTCTGCTTGAAAAGTGCCGAACATTTTATCCCAGATAATTAAAATGCCGCCATAATTTTTGTCAATGTAAATGGGATTGATAGCATGATGAATGCGGTGATGGGAGGGAGTGACCAAAAAGTATTCGAGGAACCCCAATTTGCCTATCATCTCGGTGTGATACCAGAATCCTCCGAAAAGCATCACCACGCCTAATATAGTCAATGTTTCTAACGATATACCAAAGACTGCAGCTGGGGCAAATAAAAAGGTGGCCGGATTGACAAAATCAGAAATCGTTTGCCTGAGCGCGACAGGAAGATTGTATTCCTCGCTGCTGTGGTGCACCAAGTGTTCATTCCAAAGAATGTTGTATTCGTGTCGCCACCGGTGCCACCAATACACGTAGAGGTCGAGGACAATAAAACCAATGATGTATTGCAGTGCTTTGGATTGAATCGGAAAGAAGACAATGTGCGTTAACAAAAAATCGTAGGTAACGATATAAACGGTCAAACCTAAAATTTTGAAGAGAGTGTTGGTCAACCCTGAGCTTAGGCTCGAAACGGCATCCATGCTGTTGATGACATCTTTCTTTTTGATTTTTGCTGCTATTAATTCAATGATCATAAGCAGCAGAAACAAAGGCAAAACAAACTTTAAAGCTCCGGCAAAAGATTCCATGTTTGGTCGATTATATTCATACTTTAACCATAATTTTGGAACAAATTTAAACGCACGGCTGTTCAGCCGAGTTAACAAAAGATAATTACTGCTTTTTGGTAGCCACTCTTTTGCGAATTCGACTTAAGGACACGGGAGTAATGCCCAGCACATTGGCGATATACTTAATAGGCACACGATTGAGCAATTCCGGATTTTCCTTCATGAACTTTAGGTAGCGTTTTTCAGGGTTTAGCAGAATAAAATCATCTATGGCATTTAACGACTCAGCCATTATGGTATTGACAAAAAACCTACGACCTGTTTCGAATTTTGAATTTCGGTCAATCATGTCACGAAGGTTAGTGAAGTCAATCACGAATAGCTCGGTGGGCTCTATTGCTTGAAAGTTGAAACGAGAGGCTTGGTGGAATAGGACGTTTTCATAAGAGGCAAAAATTTGATTTTCATACCGAATCAGGTTGGTGATTTCTTCACCCTTTTCGTTGACGAAGTAGGAGCGAATTAATCCTTCTTTCACAAAATAGATGTTACTGCCCATCGAACCTTCTTTCAGAAAAACATCACCTGCCTTTAGCGACAATACCTTGGTGTGCGCCAAGAAATCAAACACATCGGTGGCGTCTAAATCATTAAAAAACGGGAAGACATGCTTTAGCTTTTCAAAATCAATCATTACTAAGAAATTTAATACTCGGCATAAACAATGTTACAAATTAACTTAAGTTAATCCATCAAAGTTTATACACCGGTATTATTGTGGTGCGAAAATTTAGTTTCTTTAGGCATCGCATTGGTTTTTCTTCATTCACTTAAAATGACTTTCAAATATTTGCAAGGCACAATTTATAACAAGGCGATATGGCACAGAAAAAATATACGGTTATAATCATAGGAAGCGGTTTTGGCGGACAAGCATCCGCCATTAATCTATTGAACAATGACATTCATGATTTTTGTATTTTAGAAAGGCGCGATTTTATGGGAGGCACCTGGTGTCAAAATACTTATCCGGGTGCTGCGGTAGATGTTCAATCACCTTTATATTCATTGTCTTTCGAGCCCTACCCATGGTCGCAAATGTTTGCAGAGCAACATGAATTGGAGCGGTATACCCACTACGTGATTGATAAGTATAAGCTTAGAGAAAAAACCATCACGAGCACGAATGTGGAGGGGATGAAATGGTTAGGTGAAGATAAAGTTTGGGAAGTTTCTACACCCACTGTAAAATACTTCGCTCAGTTTGTCATAAATGCCACCGGCCCATTGAGCAATCCCATAATACCCGACTTCAAAGGGAAAGAGACGTTTAAAGGAAAGTCTTTTCATACCAACAATTGGGATCATTCGTATGACTATAAAGACAAGCGTGTTGCTATTATTGGAAGTGGGGCCAGTGCGGCACAGGTAATACCCACCATAGCACCTGAGGTAAAAGAGTTGCATGTTTTCCAACGAACACCTCATTGGGTTTTGCCTAGGCCCGACCGAAAGTTCAGTGCCTGGCAGCAAAAATTACTCGGCAATAGTTTTCTTTATCAAGTCCTGCGAATATTGATTTACTGGTCTTTAGAAACTAGGGTGATTGGATTTAAGT
>Ga0315903_10010269_pt1 | contig 11197 bp, 10 predicted proteins | sample LakEriMetagenome_7_FD_203524 | JGI IMG/M metagenome (GOLD analysis project Ga0315903, IMG submission 203524) | Freshwater fungal communities from buoy surface, Lake Erie, Ohio, United States - Buoy 2 MA119 | ecosystem: Environmental > Aquatic > Freshwater > Lake | place: USA: Lake Erie, Ohio... | reverse complement strand
GCGCTGAACTCGGAAGAGATCTTCTGGGTAGCGAATGTGATTAAGCAGGTCGGCTGAAATCTTGTCCTTAGCTGTGACTGTTCCAGGGAATGCCTTCATCCATGTCTTCAGGACTGGATCCTTCTCGTCCCACTGATACAAGGTGACTGTGCCGTCGTAGGCGTCAACCGTTGCTTTTACAGAGTTACGGATGTAATTCACATTTCTATTTGCTTGAGCAGTTACCGCAGCAGAATTTGTTGTGAGTGCATCTGTTGTCGCAGTAGAAAGAGTTGTTGTCTGTGAATATGGGTAGCTCGCACTTGTTGTGTAGCCATCGATAATCCACTGAATGCGACCGTCAACGATTGCTGGGTATGGATCTCCATCAAGAGTCAGCCAAGGTGCAACCTTGGCGACGCGGTCGCGAGGATTACGTTCGAAGAGAATCTTGGAATCCTTATTGATCAAGCTTGAGAGAAGAATGCGCTGCTCTTGATACTTAATTGCAAAGAGCAACTTATTGATTGTGCTTCCGACCGGAACGCCGCCCTTACCTGAGTAAGTAACGTTCTTCTGGCCGTTAGGTGAATTGTCATCTGGGTAATCGAATTCAACTGGGTTATCAGTCTTTACGCCGCCGATGATTGAGTAATCAGGAACGTTCTCACCGAAGTAAATACGTGGTTCGAACTCACCAAGACCCTTGGTTGATGGGAGATCGCCGACTGCAAATGTTGGCTTTCCATCGACATCTCGAGAGTTACCAAAAGCTGCAACAAAACCAAATCCATGTGTGTATACAAGGTGGTCGTTAATCCAGTTACGGCTTGGATTGCCTTCAATGTTGAGTTCGCGTACCGCAACGATTGTGTCGCGTGAGACGCCGTTAACTGTGTAACGATCAACATCGAGTGATTCGGGGAATGTGTAATAAGGCTTGATCTGCTGAAGCTGGCGGAATGTTGCAGAGAGAACATTCGGATCCATCAAGCGGATATTTGCAATAGTCGCCGCATCATTTGCAAGCTGTCCTGCATTTGTTGTAAGAGTTGCATCGTAATCTTGCATCACAACGGTATCGATACCGTAGGCAGCGCGAGTAGAGTCAATGTTGCGCTGAATAAATGGCGCTTCCTTTGATGATTCTGATGGCTTTACTGTGAACTGCTGAATCGCTGCTGGGTAGATTCCAGCGATAAGCACTGATGAGATAACCAGAAGTGCCGTACCTGCTGTTGGAAGAAGCCATGAGCGGCGAACAATGTTTGCAAAGAAGAGAAGTGCACAGACAACTGCAATCGCAGCCAAGATTGCCTTCGCTGGAAGTAGTGCATTGACATCGGTATATGTCATACCTGTGATCAAACGATTTTCTTTCAGGGCTAGTGCGTAACGGTCATACCAATATGCAACTGCCTTAAGTAGGACAAGGAAACCTAAAAGTACCGAGATCTGAACGCGAGCTGAGGTTGTTGTGCGCTCGGTTGCGGCCTGCGGGCGAATACCACCATAGAGATAATGGACACCGACTGCTGCAACTACTGAGATCAGTGCAAGAGAAATTCCCCAGCTGATGAGTGCTTGGTACATCGGTAACTTAAATGCGAAGAATGAGATATCCAAACCGAATTGTGGATCGGTTACACCAAATGGTGTTGCGTTTCTAAATTGAAGCCAGGTTGACCAGAAGACAGCTCCTGAAGTTCCGCCGAAATATACGAGCGCTGCTGCGATTCCAAGAAATACCCAACGGCGAATTGGCTCAATTTGTGCGCGATAACGCTCAAGGTTATCTGCCTCGATTGTCATCGGAACGTAGAGTGGTCGCTTGCGATATGCGATAAATATGTTTGCACTGATGAAGAGTGAAGTGATGAGACCAACGACTACAAAGAGTGTGATCTTGGTGGTGAGAACCGTGCTCCAGACTGATGTAAATCCGACAGATTTAAACCAGAGCCAATCGATGTAGAAGCCACTTGAACTAAATATTGCAAAGCCAAGAAGGGCGATGATACCGATGGTGATATTGAGCGGTTTGCGCAGTTGATTCATGCTCCTAAACTATCGCAACCTTTGGGACTCTTCGAAATTAAGGCCGCGACAGCCTCATCAATAGTGGCTACAACGGCCACGGTGATGCCCTCAGGGATAGAAGAAAGTTCTGAACAATTAGCTGCAGGGGCTAGGAAGAGGTCTGCGCCAGCTCGCTTTGCCGCCACAATCTTCTCTTCGATTCCTCCGATCGCTCCGATGGTTCCATCTTTTTCAATAGTTCCGGTGCCGGCAATTGCTCGTCCCTGAAGAAGATTTTCTTTCGTAAGCATTTCAATAATTGCCAAGGTGAAGATCATGCCGCCGCTTGGTCCGCCGGTTCTCTTTACTGCAATTGAAATATCTTGCGATGTGAGTTTTTCAAAACCGCGATCTGGATATGTGCGCACAAGATAATCAAGTGCGATGGTGCGCGCATAATCCTGTGAGCCCTTCATCTCTGCCTTCGACTGTTTCTCTTCTTCTTCAGATGTAACTCCCGGTGGATAGATCACACTCGTTGGCAGAACCACTTGATCTGTTCGCACCCATCGGTAGAGCATCTCGATTCCAGGAACGTAGCCACCGGGTGCGGTAATGCGAATTGTTAAGAGATAGAACTGGCCATCGATGGGATAGCTGGTGGCATTACTCTTTTTTGGAAGTGAAACAATCTCAGGAAAAATTCCTTGCGGTGTCCCTGGTGCGATAGCCACAAATTGAAGTGGTGAAAGAAATGCAGCCACAAAGAAGAGCGTGACAAGCGATCTGGAAAATCGAGGAAGACGAGAAAAACGTAACACGTGAGTTACTTGTCCCGTCCTTGCGAATTCTCCGGGCTATCTTCGACGTAAGTCACGGTCTCAGCCTCACGGAATGCACCTTGGAATTTCTGGAACTGGGTGACCGAACGAGTTGTCTCGGTCTCATACTTGTCTTTAAATTGAGTCACCCAGAGGACATATCCGAGTGCGCCGATTAGACCAGCAGCGGGAACTACCCACCAGATGAGCGCAAGGAATGCATTGGACATACCGCTAGCCTACTGGCTTTCTCGCACCCACACTCTTTGAGGATTCGGGTGGGAGGCTGGGAAGAAATTAGCGAGTATCCGTGTTCTACTACTACGAGATTTGTTGAGAAGTGGAATGCACCCAGAAGTGGAGTGCATCTAAAGATGAAGGGATGGTGGGGATCAATGACTCCTTTTGGATTCACACCGCCCAATGGATCTGATGGTCCAAATGGACCTGATGATGGAAGCCGCGATGGATCAGGCGATCACAGTGGTCCAGAAGATTTCAACGAGATGCTCCGTGCGATTCAAGAACAGATGCGCGAGCAATTTGAGAAACTAGGCATTCCCATGGAGAACATGGATAACTTGCAATTTATGTCACCAGAAAATCTCACTGCGATGTTTTCGAATATGCCAGGGATGCCAGGATTTGGTCTTGGCCCACAGGCGGCTGCAAATGATCCGTTGCCACTTGCAACAGTTCGCGAGACTGCAAAGAAATTTGTTACAACCCATGGCATTGCACCACTGAGCACTCGCGATCAAAGTGTCGTTGCAAGTGCTTACGAGATTGCAGAAATTTGGCTCAACGAAGCAACAACATTTCCTTCAGCTCTTTCTCCAACCCATGCATCCGCAGTCAATCGCGCCGATTGGGTCGATCTCACAATCGCTGGATGGCATCGCGATATCGCTCCTCTTGCACAAGGACTCCTTGAAGCGATGACAGATCTTTTGGCCCAAGCTGGTCGCGAACAAGCACTAGGTCAAAGCGAGGGCGATGGTGAAGGAAGCCAGATTCCACTTGAGGCAATCGGTGGTCTCTTGCGCACATTTATCGGTTCGATGGTTGCCACTCAACTTGGTCAATCTGTCGGCTCACTTGCCGCCACCGTAACGGGCGCACACGATGCTGGTTTGCCGATACTCGACCCCGCACGCCCTGTATTGATTCCAGAAAATATCGCAGCCTGGGCTGCCGATCTTGAGATTCCACAATCAGAAGTCTTTATCTATCACGCACTTCGTGAGAGCGCCGTTGCGCGTTTATTTGCTCATAACCCTTGGCTGGTCTCATATATCCAAAGCACGATTACTGAATATGGCCGCGGCATCCGCATTGATCTTGAGGCTATTCAACGCCAAGCAGAAGAGGCGATGAATAACTTTGATCCAAGCCAGCCATTGAATAACCAGATCAATCTCAATGTCGAACTTAACAATGGAATCTTCTCGCCGGAAGAATCTCCACAACAGAAAGCAGCACTCGAAAAGTTAGAGACTGTCCTTGCGTTAATTGATGGCTGGTCTGATGATGTTGTCACCACAGCTGCCGGAGATCGCATTCCCAATATTGAACAACTTCGCGAAACCCAGCGACGTCGTCGCGCATCATCGACACCAGCGCAGCAACTCTTTGCAACGCTGCTAGGTCTTGAAGTTTCACCGCGCCTGACTCGTGAGGCGAGCGCGTTCTGGAAAGCAATTCGCGAAGAGCAATCGCTAGATAAGCGCGATGGTCTATGGGCCGGAATTCTTCCGACTGCAGAAGATTTAAAAAATCCTTCAGCCTTTATCTCTTCGACAGAAATTCCTGATGATCTCTCGGGACTTCTCTAACTCACTCAATAAAAAAGCGAAGTCCCCGGGCGCACATTAAATATCTGCCTTCCCCTTGCAGATATCAAACGGTTATCCGAGGACTTCGTAGGCAAAAAGTACGACTAACGAGCGCGCAAATCAAATGCATATCGCATTGACACGAGATAGTTTTTTAACTATAGAGATTTCTTAATCGCACTCAAACCTCAACACCAACTTGAGGTTTGATCGACAATGCGCGAATTAAGGCAATTGTGCGTTAAGTGCGAGTACTTTTATCCCGTGAAGAATGAGCGCGCGACTGATCTTGAACCCGCAGTCCAGACTCTTCCTGGAATTGATGAGGGCGAGATCATCGTGATCCGCTCCAAGCGTCGCAAACGAAATCTCTCGGCCTATCGCCAGGGTGGGCGGATCGTCATTTCGATCCCAGCCAGCATGAGCAAGGCCGATGAGCGCGCCATGGTCCCTGAGATGATTGCCAAGATTCGTAGCCAGGAAGCTGCCAAGACCCCAACAGAGAGCGTCTTGGCCGAACGGATCGACCAGCTCTTATCTGAATGGGCTCCTGAGATCACTGCGCGGCCAGCCAGCGTGGCTTGGCGCGCCATGCGCGAGCGCTGGGGCTCCTGCACAAGCGTGGATCGCACGATTCGGATCTCAGATCGCCTCCAGCTCGCGCCTGATTACGCCTTGGATTACGTCCTCTTCCATGAGGCGATCCACCTCGCCCATAGCGACCATGGCGAGGAGTTCACCGAGATTCTGGCCCGTTTCCCCGATGGTGAGCTCGCCAGCGCCTATCTCGACGGGTATGAAGCGGCCGAAAGAGCGCTGGCCGCCCCCGTTGAGCTCAAGAAATTAGGTTAGAAACTGGCGTAAAACTCCCCCGATTGGCCCCACTTTGAGCGTGAGCGGGAGTATCGTCAAGCCTGAACGAGTGCGCTCCTAGCGCATACGTCGATAGGAGGCAGAAAAATGGCAGAGACAAATGAGGCTTACAAGGGTGACGCTTATTGCGTAAAGTGCAAAGCGAAGCGTGACTTCGAGGGCATGGTCCATATTTCGGATTCAGGTCGCCGCATGGCAAAGGGCAAGTGCCCTGTGTGCGGAACTACGGTTAACCGTATTCTCGGTAAGGCGCAGTAATCCCGCACCATAACTACTAGCCATAGTCAGGCTTCGTCCAGCTGGAATTGGTGAGTTAAAGATTTACAGGTTCACCCCGTATAGGCCAACGCTTATACGGGGTGAATTCTTTTATCTACCCAGCGTAACCACATGCTGACGTAGGGGTGATTGATGTGGAGCGCTCGCAGGTGCAGATCGTGTGCGATGCAACCCTGCCGCCCATGACAACACAGACATCGAGTAAGAACCACCTACGCCTGAAAGCAGGCATACACATCTATCGCACTCCGATTGGGTTGCGATGCGGAACAGCTCGCTCATCCTTTGCAATTCCAGAGAAGGGGTATGTGCGGGCTCTGGAAATCCTTAGTAGTAGCAGCGATGTTGCAATCGATATCCCTTCGGTGTGTGGAATCACAGCAGAGGATTACCGCGAACTGATGTGGAGTTTGGAAGAGCATGAATTTCTTGAAACCTCACCTTCTGTTTTATCTGTGACTACTCGTTTTCAATCCGTTGCCAAACATAAACGTCGTGACATCTTGCCCGATGCCGCATTTTCGCAATTACAAAAACGTGTGGCCCCAGAACTTTCACATACTCGATTGCTTCCTGGTGTGCACGATTCAGGCGCATCGATAATCAATGCACGACAGAATGTGCGAGTAGAAATTTATGGAAGTGATCGCATCGCGACTTTGCTCTATGGAATTTTGCTCTCAAGCGGAGTGACCTACACTCACTTTGCGCTAGATACGCGCTCGCAAGATCCACTTGTAGTCGACACCGATCTCAGTGCAGGCTTTATTCGATCAACCGATGTAGGTCAGCCCTACAAGCAGCGCATGGAAGATCTCGGAAAAGAGCTCTCCCTTTTTCCTATTGAAAGGCTGGAAAGTGCACAGGAGCTCGATGGTGAGCCAGCCGAGAGATATATCAAGATCCATATTGGAGCGATGGATCCACAATTACTTTCACAATGGATGGCAGCCGAACAAGAACACATTGTGATTTCGCCACCAGATGGCGGCAAGTGCGTGATTGGCCCGCTTGTGCAACCAGGAAAAACACCATGTACTCGTTGTCGAAATATCGCAATCGATGAAGTAGTCGGTAGTGCAAGTGTTACTGCAGATAAAGTCCTCGTTGGAGAACGCCCAGATAATCAAGAGATGCCGGTATTTGTAGCTCACTACCTTGCTGGCTTAATTGCTTCCTTTATTCTCCAGCGCATCGATGCGAATAAATCTGACCTCACGGGGGCATACATGGCAGTTGATTCACTCGCACTCAGCGAAAGTTCTCTAATCCCTATTGCCCGAAACCCTGCCTGCGGGTGTCACTGGCTTTAGTCATGTGAAATGGATCATCTCCACCCCTGATCTCTTCATTTCACTTGGCGCTTTCTCTCAATTACATCCAAGATTGGCGCGTGGCTAAGAAACCGACAGAGGTAAAAATCCCAAGTACAACGGGTGCTCGCTCTGCACGCATGATCAAAATTCCTGTCGGTATTGCAGGGCGAAGTGTTTTAGGAGTCGGAAAACAACTCGTTGGTCAATCTTCTTCTGTCGTCTTTGCAGATATTCAAGAGAAGACTGCCGAACAACTCTTCAAAGTCCTTGGTGAACTCAAGGGCGGTGCGATGAAGTTCGGCCAAGCACTGAGTGTTTTTGAAGCAGCACTGCCAGAAGAGTTTGCCAAGCCTTATCGTGAAACTCTCACCAAATTACAAGAGTCCGCACCTCCTCTTCCTGCCAAAGTTGTCCATAAAGTTTTAACTAAAGAGCTTGGTGAAGATTGGCGCGATAACTTCACATCTTTTGAAGATCAAGCAACAGCATCGGCATCTATCGGTCAGGTGCATCGCGCCATCTGGAAAGATGGAACAGACGTAGCGGTAAAGATTCAATATCCAGGGGCTGCAGAAGCTTTGGTGAGTGATCTCAATCAGATTCAGCGATTCTCAAAAATCTTTGGACTAGTACTTCCAGGCGTTGATATGAAACCTCTCATGGAAGAACTTCGTGCGCGCATCATCGAAGAAGTTGATTACTTGTATGAAGCTGAAGCACAACGCGCCTGCTATGCCGCATACGAGAATGATCCAGACATTGCGATTCCACGAGTTGTCACTGCAACCACAAAAGTGATTGTTACCGAGTGGCTTCAAGGAAAACCGCTATCGCAGGTGATTAAGAGTGGCACGAAGGCAGAGCGTGATGCAGCAGGCATTCGCATCGCTCGCTTCCACTTCACCTGCCCGGAGCGTGCAGGGTTATTGCATGCCGATCCTCACCCTGGAAACTTCCGATTGCTCGAAGATGGTCGCATTGGCGTCCTAGATTTCGGTGCCTGTAATCGTCTGCCAAATGGTTTCCCGGAACCGTTTAAGAATCTCTTGAAGCATGCACTCGATGACAATGCAAAAGCACTTTATGACGGATTCAAAAAGGATGGATTTATTCTTCCTGAGGTAGATGTTGATCCAGAGATGGTTCTTGAATTCCTTCTGCCACTTGTTGAACCGCTACGCACCCCAACCTTTCAATATTCACGTGAGTGGCTCCGTGATCAGAGCGCACGTGTTGGAGATCCACGTAATCCAACAGCAAAGATTGGATTCCAACTAAATCTTCCAGCCGAATACGTTTTGATTCACCGAGTCACTATGGGAACAACTGGAATTTTCTGCCAGCTAGAAGCTGAAGGTCCGTTCCGTGATGAAGCACTGGTCTGGTTTCCAGAAATCTCTCCTGTTGCTTAAGTACTTACCTGTGGTTCAGAGAACGTCACTGATGCCGACTCGATACCAAGTTTTTGGCCCATAACTGAGAGCGAATAAATCAGTTTATAACTTTCATTCTGGCTGATAACGCTAACTTCTTGAGAAATTTCCTCTTTGGCGACATTACAAGCACCATACTCAACGCTGTCATTGCTTATAAGCATCTGATATTGGGAAGTAATGACAAAAACAAACTGATCAAGTCCAACTATCTCTTGGAACCCTGGGGCCGCAAATGAATATGCGCTCTCCCAATCTTCTTTTGAGAGCGCCGCAATCTGTCCTGATATATGTTCCTGAACTAATCGACTCTCCGCACTGTTGCAACTGCCGTCGACTAACTCTTCAAAGGGAGCTGACTCTTCTAAGGTCGTGGTTTGCGCGCAGGCGGAAAGAGATGCCAGCGCGACGACCAAACCAACGATCCACTTCATCCGAGAACTTTATCTACCCAAGAGCCAAGGTGCGCTTTGAAGTGATCACGTTAAACTCGCGCTATGCAGGCTAAGACAAAAAATGGTTTCCCGCCCAAGGTCTGCCAGCGTTGTGAGCGTCCATTTGAATGGCGTAAGAAATGGGCACGCGATTGGGAGAACGTTAAGTACTGTTCTGAAAAGTGTAAGGCTGGAAAGTAATGCCCGAACTTCCCGAAGTTGAAACTGTTCGACGAGGATTGCATCACCTGATTACCGGGTATCGAATTGTTCAGGCAGATGATCTTCACCCACGCGCACTTAAATCTGAATCCATCGCACCACTTTCCACACTTAACGGTGCACGAATCACCGGAACAGGAAGGCGTGGAAAGTTTCTCTGGATCACACTCGATCGTCCCTTTGTGCTTGTTGCTCATCTTGGAATGAGTGGGCAATTCCTTATCCAACGGAGAGATCGACCATCGCCTAAACACATTCGTGCTCAATTCGCGCTGAAACGATCACTTCGAAAGCTTGATCTTGTCTTTAATGATCAACGAACATTTGGTTGGCTTTCGGTAGAAGAGCTCGCCAATGGAGTTCCAACATCTGCAACCCATATTGCCCGCGATCCATTTGATCCACACTTTGATTATCAGACCACGATTACAAAGATGGCCAAGCGCAATATTCGAGTAAAGACTGCCCTGCTTAATCAAGAGATCATGTCCGGGGTTGGAAATATTTACGCCGATGAAGCTCTGTGGCGAGCGAAGATCCACCCTGAATCACTTACCTCAGAACTGTCGCAGAAGAAGATTGCATCTGTGATTGATGCCGCAACCGAGGTAATGCGAGAGGCAATCGCAAAAGGCGGCACCTCCTTTGATGATCTTTATATCAATGTCAACGGTGAGAGCGGATTCTTTGAACAATCTCTATCTGCCTATGGACGGGAAGATGAACCGTGTCCGCGATGTGGAAGCCTGATCAAGAGGATAGTTTTCGGTGCTCGCTCCTCACACTTCTGTCCCAGATGTCAGCCTAAGAAAAGATAGGAAGGCTCATGATGAAAACACGCATTGTTGGTCTTGCCAAAGCTTCACACTTTGGTCCATCACTACTCGTGACAGCGTTGAGTTATTTCTTCGCACAGCTCTACTGGCAGCCAGGTTCAGCTCTGATCATCGCTCTAGGGTTTTTCTCTGGTCAACTCATTGTCGGATGGAGCAATGATTTGATTGATTACGCAGATGATCTTTCGCATCAGCGAATTAATAAGCCACTAGTGGCCGGACTTATTTCTCGAAAGTTCCTACAGTCATGGCTCGCAGTGATGATCCCAGTTGCGCTAGTTATCAACTTCTTTGGTCCACTTGGATTTATTGGTGGTGGACTCTCGATTTTCGCGATTGTCTGGGCGCTCGGCTATAACTTCTACTTTAAATTCAATATCTTTTCGCCACTTCCCTATGCAGTTGCATTCGCCATACTCCCCTCGTGCATGGCTTTCTCGCAAGATAAAACGCCACCAACATGGATGTGGCTCGGCGGAGCCCTATTTGGTATGGCAGCACACTTCCTTAATGTGCTCAAAGACATGGATCAAGATCATGCAAGCGGTATCAAAGGTCTCCCACAGAGATGTGGAAAAACTGGTTCGATAATTGCCGCAACTATCTTGATCGCATTCGGAGTTACTCTCTTGTTACTCTCCGACCTTACGCAGCGCTAACCTTCGGAGGACGACCTGCACGACGACGACGTTCAATAATGACGCCATCTTCAATGAGCTGTCCTCCCCACACACCGCATGGTTCTTGACGTGAAAGTGCTCCATCAAGACAGGCATTGCGCATAGGGCAACTGCCGCAGAGCGCTTTTGCTTGTGCGATCACAGCATCGTCATCGGCGAAGAAGATCTCAGGGTCAGAGGTATGGCAGGGCAAGGTGAAGGCCTTGGCGTCGTCGTATGTGAATGTCACATCGCTGAGACCAATCTTTTCGCCGGATTCAGCCCAGCCTGGCAGTTGCAGTTCACTGAAGAGAACGGTCATCGCTCTCACCCTCTTTCTCTCTCGATCTTTCGTCGGTTTCTTTCTCTAGTTGTTGGTTTCGGTTTATCTGGATAAAGAAAAAGGACCTCTAAATCCTTTTCGGATTTGAGGCCCTTGGTTTGGGTTATTTCGATTTACTCGAATACCCCTCCGGTTGCCTCATCCGCTG
>Ga0315903_10010267_pt1 | contig 11198 bp, 12 predicted proteins | sample LakEriMetagenome_7_FD_203524 | JGI IMG/M metagenome (GOLD analysis project Ga0315903, IMG submission 203524) | Freshwater fungal communities from buoy surface, Lake Erie, Ohio, United States - Buoy 2 MA119 | ecosystem: Environmental > Aquatic > Freshwater > Lake | place: USA: Lake Erie, Ohio... | reverse complement strand
CCTTGTTAAAAAATCAGCCAGACGCCTTCATTCAAGGCAATGTGAATTTGCTGCGTGCAGGCGCTGTACTCAAAGCGCCTTCTCAAACAGCTGTTCGCGCCATTGACTCTGAAGATGCTCGCCAATTTTTGCTTGCACAACAAAAAGAGTTCATCGCATTTTCTCAGGCTGCCGCCCAGAATACTCAAACGGTCAAAGGCCAATCACCAAGCCGGCAAATGTCCGGCAAAGTGGGGCAAGATCAAGCGCAACTGACACCCGCCCAAGCCAAAGTTGATCAACTGAAACTCTCGCAAGCCAGCATCGAAAAACAAAACGCAGAATCAAGGTTGGCAGCTCAGCGTGCTTTGTCTGATGCTCAAAAACAATTGGACATGCTGCAAAGCAATGTCAACCAGCTGGTCCAGCTCAATGCAACAGCGCCCATCAGCGTAGGCCAGGCACCAGCTGCCACCCCCCAGAATTCAACCGAGAGTGGCAGTGGCTTGCTCAATTTAAACAAGCTCTTAGAAGCCCCACATAAAAACTCTTATCTCTGGGCTGCCCTTACTTTGCTGGGGGTCTTGGCTGTTTGGGCAGGTCTTCGCATTCAAAGTCGCAAGTCATCCAACACTTTAAGCACCCTGATGCCTCAGGCAGACCTGGTCAAGTCAACTGTGAATGCCCCCTCCGATATCCGACTGGCGATGCCAGCAGACATCGCATCACTCAATTTGGATTTGGATTCAAACGCCCCCTCTCCCAAATCACCTGGCAGTGTCAGATCGACTGCTAGCACCGAGACTCTGCAGTGAGAATCGCTCTGGGCATCACCTACAACGGTCAGCCCTATCAAGGCTGGCAGAGCCAGAGCACCGGCCTGACCATCCAAGACAAATTGGAAAAGGCGCTGAAACAGTTCACCACCCAAAAAGTCACCACACTGTGTGCGGGCCGAACCGATGCCGGTGTCCATGGCCTGATGCAAGTGGTTCACTTCGATACCGAATTAGACCGCGACATGGCTTCTTGGGTACGGGGCACCAACCGGTATTTGCCAGACGATATTTCGGTGCAATGGGCCCATGACGTCCCCCCAGAATTTCATGCTCGCGGCAGTGCTCTTTCGCGTCGTTATGCTTATATCGTGCTCGAGTCTCCGGTCCGGCCCAGTTTGGAGTTTGGTCGCGCGGGCTGGGTCTATCGCGCCTTGGATGAAGCAGCCATGCGCCAAGCTTCTCGCTATTTATTGGGTGAACACGACTTCAGCTCCTTCAGAGCCAGCAGTTGCCAAGCGCTGTCACCTGTCAAAACCATGATGCGCATCGACATCCACAAGCACGGACCCTACTGGCGTTTTGAATTTGAGGGCAATGCTTTTTTACACCACATGATCCGCAACATCATGGGATGCATGGTGACCATTGGCCAAGGCTTTCAGCCCCCAGAGTGGATGGCACAAGTGATTGAAAGCAAGCGCCGTGATGCTGCGGCCCCCACGTTTTCACCCGATGGCTTGTATTTCCAAGGTCCGGTTTACGATCCAAAATGGGGCCTGCCCATCACCACCCCGCCCTTTCACTGGCTGCCATGAGTTCAACACCTCACAACACATTCATCAAAATTTGCGGCCTCACCCGTGAAGCCGATGTCCTCGCTTGCATCAACGCCGGCGCAAACGCCATTGGTTTTGTGTTGTATGCCCAAAGTGCCAGATTTGTTTCGCCTGAGCGTGCAGGCACCTTGGCCAAGCTATTGCCCTCTGGTACCAAGCCCGTGCTTTTGTTTGTCAACGCCAGCCTTGAAGAAGTGCAAGCAGCCTGCCATGCGGTGCCCAACGCCCTGCTTCAGTTTCATGGCGACGAAACCCCCGCCGAGTGCGACCGTTTGGCCAAAGCCGTGCAACGCCCCTACTGGCGCGCGGCTCGAATTCCCACCGACAACACAGCCTCGTTTGACTTGGTAAAATTCTGCCAAGATTACTCAAATGCCCAGGCCATCCTGCTCGACGCTCATGTTGACGGTTATGGCGGTGGCGGGAAAACATTCAATTGGTCACAGCTTCCTCCAAACGTCAACGCTCACCTCGTTTTGAGTGGTGGATTGACGCCTGCAAATGTGACCGATGGCATTCGCCAGCTTCGGCCCAAAGCCCTGTCTTTGGCCGTTGATGTCAGCTCGGGTGTCGAGCTTGATGGCCAAAAAGGCCTCAAAGATGCCCGAAAAATCCAAGAATTTGTGGCTGCAGTCAAAGCAGCCGATGCCATTGAGTAACACCATGTCCAATTACCAACAACCCGATGCCTCTGGCCACTTTGGCATTTTTGGCGGCAGCTTTGTCAGCGAAACCCTGACGCACGCCATCCTCGAATTGCGCGAGGCCTATGCCAAGTACCAAAACGACCCAGAGTTTTTGGCCGAGTTCCAATACGAACTGGTGCACTTTGTCGGCCGCCCCTCCCCCATCTATCACGCGGCTCGCATGAGCCGTGAAATGGGCGGCGCACAAATCTATTTGAAACGCGAAGACCTGAACCACACCGGCGCGCACAAAATCAACAACACCATTGGTCAAGCCATGCTGGCCAAGCGCATGGGCAAGCCGCGCATCATTGCTGAAACCGGCGCCGGCCAACACGGCGTGGCCACGGCCACCATTTGCGCACGCTACGGCCTGGAGTGCGTGGTTTACATGGGTGCCGAAGACGTCAAACGTCAAAGCCCCAATGTGTATCGCATGAAACTCTTGGGCGCTACTGTGGTGCCTGTGACATCAGGCAGCAAAACCCTCAAAGACGCCTTGAACGAAGCCATGCGCGACTGGGTGGCCAATGTCGACAACACCTTTTACATCATTGGCACTGTGGCTGGCCCACATCCTTATCCCATGATGGTTCGCGATTTCCAGAGCGTCATTGGCAACGAATGCCTTGAGCAAATGCCAACCCTTTTGGCACAAACAGGCTTGCACAGCCAACAACCCGACGCAGTCATCGCATGTGTGGGTGGAGGCTCCAACGCCATGGGCATTTTCTACCCCTACATCAACCACAAGAACACACGCCTCATTGGCGTGGAAGCGGCGGGTGAAGGCTTAGAAAGCGGCAAACACTCCGCCTCTTTGCAGCGCGGTAGCCCAGGTGTGTTGCACGGCAACCGCACCTACATCTTGCAAGACGACAACGGTCAAATTACGGAAACACACAGCATCAGCGCCGGCTTGGACTATCCAGGCGTAGGCCCAGAGCATGCCTTCCTGAAAGACATTGGCCGTGCTGAATACGTGGGCATCACAGACCAAGAAGCACTGGACGCGTTCCATTACTTGTGCCGCACCGAAGGCATCATCCCGGCCCTCGAGTCCAGCCATGCTGTGGCCTATGCCAAGAAGTTGGCCGCCACCATGAAGCCCGATCAATCCATCTTGGTCAACTTGTCAGGCCGTGGCGACAAGGACATCGGCACCGTGGCCGACCTCAGCCAAGCAGATTTCTACTGCCGCCCAAGCTGCCAAGGCCAAGGCGTCAAAGGTGGCTTAGGCCTGGGCGAGCAAATTGTGAAGGTTGTCAAATGAGCCGCATTGAAGCCACCTTTCAACAATTGAAAGCCACGGGTCGCCAGGCGCTCATTCCGTACGTCACAGCAGGCTTTCCTTTTGCCGATGTCACACCCGAATTGATGCATGCCATGGTGGCAGCAGGCGCTGACGTCATTGAATTGGGCGTGCCTTTCAGCGACCCTTCAGCCGACGGCCCCGTCATTCAAAAAGCCGGCGACAAAGCCTTGGCATTTGGCATTGGCACCACCCATGTCATTGACATGGTGAAGGCCTTTAGACAAACCAATACCACCACGCCCGTGGTGCTGATGGGCTATGCCAACCCCATTGAACGTTACGACCTGAAGCACGGCAAAGACGGCTTCATTCGCGACGCCTCAGCCGCCGGCATCGACGGCGTCTTGGTGGTGGACTACCCGCCCGAAGAATGTGTTGAATTTGCAGCCAAACTGCGCGCCCACAACATGGACCTGATTTTCTTGTTGGCCCCTACCAGCACCGATCAGCGCATGCAACAGGTGGCCGATGTGGCCAGTGGCTATGTGTACTACGTGTCGCTCAAGGGCGTCACAGGCTCTGGCGCACTGAACACAGACGAAGTGGAAGCCATGTTGCCCCGAATTCGCCAAAAAGTGAGCATTCCAGTGGGCGTTGGCTTTGGCATTCGCGATGCCCAAACAGCACAAACCATTGCCAAAGTGGCCGATGCCGTGGTGATTGGTAGCAAAATCATCCAGTTGATAGAAAATGAACCCCGCGATAAAGTCGCCGCTGTGGCTGGCGACTTTTTGCGTGGCATTCGCCAGGCCATGGACGCCTGAAACAACCCATAAGGACCTTGAAATGAGTTGGCTCGAAAAACTGCTTCCCCCAAAAATTCTGCATACCGACCCGGCCGACCGCCGCAGCGTGCCAGAAGGCTTGTGGATCAAGTGCCCCCAGTGCGAATCCGTGCTTTACAAAACTGACCTGGAGCAAAACCAAAACGTTTGCCCCACCTGCAGTCACCACCACCGCATTGGCGCCCGCGCCCGTTTAAATAACTTTTTGGACAACGAAGGCCGCTATGAAATTGGCCAAGAAGTGGTGCCTGTTGACGCTTTGAAATTCAAAGACAGCCGCAAGTACCCCGAGCGCATCAAAGAGGCCATGAGCAACACCGGCGAAACCGACGCCTTGGTGGTCATGGGCGGCGCCATTCACAGCATCAATGTGGTGGCAGCCTGCTTCGAATTTGATTTCATGGGCGGTAGCATGGGCTCTGTGGTGGGCGAGCGTTTTGTGCGCGGCGTTGAAACCGCCATCGAACAAAAAGTGCCCTTCATTTGCTTTACCGCCACCGGTGGCGCGCGCATGCAAGAGGGCTTGCTGTCCTTGATGCAAATGGCCAAAACCAATGCGTCACTGACACGCTTGGCCAAAAAAGGCTTGCCCTATATCAGCGTGCTCACCGACCCCACCATGGGCGGCGTGTCTGCAGGCTTCGCCTTCATGGGCGATGTGGTCATTGCCGAACCCAAGGCGCTGATTGGCTTTGCGGGCCCCCGCGTGATTGAAAGCACTGTGCGCGTCACCTTGCCAGAAGGTTTCCAACGCGCTGAGTTTTTGCAAGAAAAAGGCGCCATTGACTTCATTTGCGATCGCCGCGAACTGAAATTGACTGTGGCCAACACCTTGGCCATGTTGACACGCCAGTCAGCCGACGCGGTGAGCTGAATCGATCAGCTGAATGGATCAGCAGAACCGGCGTAAGCCAGGTGGCTGAACTCAAAAACCACCGTATTGCAAGCCTGCCAGCAACATGCCGGCAATTTGCAAGATAACAAGCAGCACCAAAGGCGACAAATCGATGCCGCCAGGCTGTGGCAAAACATTGCGAATGGGCGCCAACCAGGGCTCAACCAAACGAGACAGTAGCATCATACTGCCGCTGTTGGGCTGAACCCAAGACAGAACGGCGTACAGCAAAATGATGACGCTCAAACCTGAGACCAGCCAGTGCAATACGCCAAACAAACTGGCTACCAAAATACCCAAAAATGCAGCTTGTGAGCCGCCCAGGATCCACATAGCTGTCACATGACTTAACTTCATCAACCAGGCAGCGGCCAAGCTGGATGTATCTAGGCGTCCCACTGCTGGCAAAAAGCGTCTGAGAGGCATGACCAACCAGTCGGTCACTGCAAAAACAAAGCGACCAATGGGGTTCTGAAATGGCAGGCGTTGCCACTGCATCACCAAGCGCATCAGGCAAGCTCCGCCCACCAGACCTGTGGCAACATCCAAGATCAAATTGACAATTTGTAGAAACACAGAAGTCCTCCAATCCTTGAGATGATAGCGGTAGCCCGAAGGAATCGTAAAATAACGGGTTCGCGCTGTCATTCAGCGTTTTTACGGGTTTTGAACACCCCTCTCAACCGAAGTGCCCTTCATGTCAGACACGCCAGCAGAAAATCAAACCACCCCAGTCGTTGACGAGAACCAACTGATTGCAGAACGCCGCAGCAAGCTCAAAGCCCTGCGTGAAGCGCAAGCCCTAGGCAAGGGCGTGGCCTTTCCCAACGACTTCAAACCTGAGCACCGTGCGGGCGAACTGACAACGGCACACGGCGACAAAGCCCCCGAAGCACTCAAAGGCGAAGGCGTGACGCCCGTCACCGCCAAAATTGCAGGCCGCATGATGCTCAAGCGCGTGATGGGCAAAGCCAGCTTTGCCACGCTGCAAGATGCCACAGGTCGGTTTCAAATTTATGTCACCCGCGATGACATTGGCGAAGAAGCCTACAACGATTTCAAACACTGGGATTTGGGCGACATCGTGGCGGCAGAAGGCTACCTGTTCAAAACCAAGATGGGCGAGTTGTCATTGCACGCGTCAAGCGTTCGCATGCTCACCAAGAGTTTGCGTCCCATGCCCGACAAGTTCCACGGCGTTGCCGATCAAGAAATCAAATACCGTCAGCGCTATGTTGACTTGATGATGGACGAAGAAGCGCGCAAACGCTTCACAGCGCGCAGCAAAGCTGTCAGCGGCATTCGCGACTTCATGGTCAAGCACAACTTCTTAGAAGTTGAAACGCCCATGCTGCACCCCATTCCCGGCGGTGCCAATGCTCGGCCGTTTGTCACACACCACAATGCACTTGATCAAGAAATGTACTTGCGCATTGCGCCCGAGTTGTACTTGAAACGTTTGTTGGTGGGCGGTTTTGAGCGTGTGTTTGAAATCAACCGCAACTTTCGCAATGAAGGTATTTCCGTTCGCCACAACCCCGAATTCACCATGATGGAGTTCTATGCAGCGTATTGGAACTATCAAGACTTGATGGGCTTTACCGAAGAGCTGGTGCGCGATGCAGCCATCAAAGCCGTCGGCCATTTGCAGCTTTCCTACGCTGGCAAGCCCGTCGATTTGGCCAAGCCTTTTGCTCGCCTCACCATTCGTGAAGCCATTGTGAAACACACCGAAGCTGGCGACAAAGTAGACGATGCCGCTTGGCTCATTCAAGCCTTGCAAAAGCTGGGCATGAGCGAAGCCAAGAACAATCTGTCTAAAAAATCATTGGCCGGTTTGCAAGTCTTGTACTTCGAAGAAACCGTGGAAGAAAAATTGTGGGAGCCTACGTTCATCATGGAACACCCCACCGAAATTTCACCTTTGGCCCGTGCCAACGACGAACGCCCAGAAGTGACAGAGCGTTTTGAGCTTTACATCACTGGCCGCGAATTTGGCAATGGTTTCTCAGAGCTCAACGATGCAGAAGACCAAGTGGCTCGCTTCCAAGCGCAAGTCGATGCCAAAGACAGTGGCGACGATGAAGCCATGTTCTTTGACCACGACTTTGTGCGCGCCTTGGAATATGGCATGCCACCTGCTGGTGGTTGCGGCATTGGCATTGACCGTTTGATGATGTTGCTGACAGACAGCCCCAGCATTCGCGATGTGATTTTGTTCCCAGCCCTGAAACGGGAGCACGAATAAAAAGAGCGCCTTGAGCGCTCTTTTTCATTCCCTTGGCAATCGATCGTTTTGCCTTGCTCTGTCCGGCACTTCCTTAACCTCAACATCGACCACCTCGGCATCATTTTGAGGACGGCTGCTCCAAGTACCAAAGGGCGCCCCGTTGCGTGCCATGTCTTGGTATTTTTGCCACACGACAGCCACCTCAGGTTTGCGACCGCGCACCAAAGACCAGAGTGCGCCAAACAACAAAGCGAACACCAAAACGCAAAGCATGCCCAGCACAAACACCAGCCCCAGCAGGCTAAAGAACAGTTTGAAAATCCAGGCAATGAATTGCATATCAGGGCAAGCAGGCTAAAGCTTGTTGGTAATTGACCGAACGGACCAAATCACCCCAAGCCAGCGCAGGCGATCGGGGTAGCAGCGCCAAGCGGCGCGCTTCACTGAGTTCATCTGGCTGCCACCAGCCCTTCACTTGAGCCTCAGCCAAGCCATCCAACACCTCGTCGATGACCCGACTGCCCTTGAGTGATTGATTGCACAACAATGCCAAGTCACAACCGGCATGCAGCGCAGCCAAAGCACCCTCTGTGAAGCTAAGGGGCTTGCCATCTAGAACACGTGCACCGACCATCGACAAATCGTCGCTGAAAACAGCACCTGTGAATTCCAATTGTTCACGCAGAATTTCTTGGATCCAAGTTTGAGAAAAACCAGCCGGGCGTGAGTCCACTTTGGGATAAATCACATGCGCGGGCATAACGGCTGTCAGCTCGTTGCTCAGCCACTCATATGGCTTGGCATCTTCTTTCAAAATAGCCTTCAAGCTGCGCTTGTCAATGGGCATGTCCACATGCGAGTCGGCCTTGACGAAGCCATGCCCAGGAAAATGCTTGCCGCAGTTGCCCATGCCAGCGCGAAGCAAACCCTGCATCAGGCTTTTAGCCAACAAGCTGACGTGTCGGGGGTCTCTGTGAAATGAGCGATCGCCAATGACACTGCTCTCGCCGTAATCCAAATCGAGCACCGGCGTAAAGCTGAAATCGACACCACAAGCGCGCAATTCAGCAGCCAACAAATAGCCCACAGCCGAGGCCGCTTTGCAGGCTTGTAATACGCCCTCGCCTTCAAGTCCTTTGCCATCCTGCGACCACATGTCACCCAAGCGGCGCATGGCAGGCAAATGTGTGAAACCATCGGTTCTAAAGCGCTGTACGCGTCCGCCTTCGTGGTCCACGCAAATGAGCAAATCTTTTCGGACTGACTTGATGTCCGCGCACAAAGCGGTCAGTTGCGCACGACTTTGCCAATTCCGGCCAAACAAAATGATGCCACCCGTCAAAGGATTTTTGAGGCGTTTTTTGTCAACGGCTGTGAGGGTCAAACCTTCAATGTCAATGATGAGGGGGGCTTGAATGTTCATTCCGTTCTTTCCACCACGCAATAACTGCCGGCGTAATCTGCTTCGTCTGTGACGCTGATGTGTGCTTTTAAATGTTGGGACTCAAACCAAGTTTTCAAGGCACCGTGCAAAACAATCACAGGCTGCCCTGAAGGCAACTTGCCAATTTCGCAAGAGCGCCATGTCATTGGCATGCGCATGCCCATGCCAATGGCCTTGCTGAAGGCTTCTTTGGCAGAAAAGCGTGTGGCCACATAACGCACACCGCGCTCGGGCCAGCGCGCACCCCGAGCTTTGTACGTGGCAAATTCTGCATCGCTCAATACTTTTTGCGCAAACCGATCGCCGTGCTTTTCCAAGCTGGCTCTGATGCGACGCACGTCGCACAGGTCTGTCCCAATGCCGTAAATCATGGCTGCGTCCGGTTATCGGCCCAAGGCCTTCAAGTAGCCCCGAACGGTGGCGGCATAACCCACTTCCAAAGCATCTGCAATCAAAGCATGCCCAATGGACACTTCCAAGAGGCCTGGCACGGCCTGTGCAAAGATGGGTAAATTGTCTTGGTTTAAATCATGACCCGCATTCACGCCTAGGCCCAACGCCGAAGCAGCTTTGGCAGTGTTCACATACTTGGCCAAACACGCCGCATTGGCAGCCGTGCCGAAGGTGGCGGCATAAGGTTCGGTGTACAGCTCAACCCGATCTGCGCCCACCTCTTTGACCGCCTGCATTTGCTCAGGCTCAGGATCCATGAACAAACTGACACGAACACCCAAAGACTTGCATTCATCGATCAGGGGTTTGAGCTGAACAGCATCCTTGGGAAAGGACCAGCCATGGTCACTGGTGAACTGACCCTCGCTGTCGGGCACAAAGGTCACTTGATGGGGTTTGTACGTTCGAACAAAGTCCATCAGCTGGTGAAAGGGATTGCCTTCGATGTTGAACTCGCGATCGGGCCACTGCCTCATCAATGCGGCCAACTCAACAACATCAGATGCCCGAATGTGCCGTTCATCAGGACGAGGATGGATGGTAATGCCTTGCGCGCCAGCTTCTAGGCACATTTGAGCCGCCTTCAAGACGCTGGGAATGCCCAAGTGGCGAGAATTGCGCAGCAGCGCCACCTTGTTGACATTGACGGACAAGGCCGTGTGGGAGTGTGGGGTCATGCAGGGCTCACAAACTTTGAATATCGATCATCATTTGCCGGGTCTTTAAAGTACCGACACCGCAATGGTAATTGAGCAAGGTGCGAAGTTGGGTGCGAAGTGGCGTTAGCATGTCCAAACTCAAACGAAGTGTGTCTGTGAACGGCGATACACCGTCCAAGGCCTGCTGGAGGGACTGCCACTGCGCGCCGCTCATGGCATGCCGGTCATCCCGATGTGCCAATCTCAAGCCACCCTCTGGCACCAAGCAATAGTCCCTCGCCTCATCCAAGTCGGCCATGGTCAGTGTTTGGCAATTTAAGCTGGGCAGCAAACCAATTTCACGGAGCAACAAGAGCTCAAACACCCTTAGCGAAGCTTGCAACAACTCACCCGGTTCTGTGGCCATGACCCTCACCGTGGCGGCATAAGCATCAAACAACTGCGGATGGGGGTCATCGCGCGCCAACAATCGCAGCAACAACTCATTCAAATAGTAGCCAGAAAGCAGTGCATCACCTGTTGGCATGACATGCCCAGCCACCCACTCGGCCGATTTGAGGGTGCGAATATCGGCATCACCGCCATACGCTACTTGAATGGCTTGAAGCGGCAACAAAACCGGCCTGAAAGACGAGCTTGGCTTTTTGGCGCCCTTGGCCACCAAAGCTATTCGGCCGTGATGTCGCGTGAAAACTTCTAAGATGAGGCTGGACTCGCTCCAATCGTAGCGGTGCAGCACATAGGCCGGCTCATCCGAAATTCGTTTCAAGACAGCGGCCATGGCCTGACTATTTATTCGTAACCGAAGGAGCGAACACGCGCTTCGTCGTCGGCCCAGCCAGAGCGAACCTTGACCCACAGCTCGATGAACACTTTGGCATCCATGAGCTTTGCAATTTCTTGTCGCGCTTCGGTACCAATGCGCTTCAGGCGCTCGCCTTTGTCGCCAATGACCATGGCTTTGTGGCCTTCACGCTCCACGACGATGGTGGCAGCTATGCGAATCATGCGATTGGCAGAACGGCTGGGTTCTTCTTCAAACTTATCGATCACCACCGTAGAGGTGTAGGGCAATTCGTCGCCCGTGAAGCGGAACAATTTCTCGCGAACAATTTCACTGGCCAAAAACTTTTCGCT
>Ga0315903_10010266_pt1 | contig 11198 bp, 27 predicted proteins | sample LakEriMetagenome_7_FD_203524 | JGI IMG/M metagenome (GOLD analysis project Ga0315903, IMG submission 203524) | Freshwater fungal communities from buoy surface, Lake Erie, Ohio, United States - Buoy 2 MA119 | ecosystem: Environmental > Aquatic > Freshwater > Lake | place: USA: Lake Erie, Ohio... | reverse complement strand
ATGAAAATCACGAGCGAAGACGTTTAGTCTGCGGTATGTTGAGACCGGGAATCGTTCCCGGTCTCTTTTCCTTCCTCTTGGAGAATCCAAGTGTCTAGTCTCATCCAGAACCTGCAATGTGACGAGTTTCCGGACGTTGTGCCGGAATTCTCAGTGATTGAGTTTATCGTCTCAGGACGCGTTCGACGCGTTTACCATGTTCACAAATCCCGCATTGCCACGACTCCGGATGGCGAATTCTACCGCTATCGCGGAATGTGGCACGCTCTCATCTCTCGAAAGGAAATGACGTGACCAACGAACAGACTTTACTGACGCTACTGGCACTAGGTGTTCTCGTGCCCGCTATCCTTTGGATAGCGTATGTTGTCCCATCCATCATTCATCACGCGAGGAAATCATGGTCAAGATAACTAACTCTTCATGGTGGGGCGACAGCCTCAAAGACTTCGAAGACGCCGCGAACATGTTCAACACGTGTCCATTGTGGACGATTGAATACTGGTCGAGGCAAGAGGGGCATGGGAACGAATTCTGTATGTTCGTTCTATATCTGCTCCATTCCTAGCCTGCGGCATGGCCAGACCGGGAATCGTTCCCGGTCTGGGTGGCCGCGACGAGACGTTAGTCGAGTCTCCCCCATTTTCCCCCACACACGAGGTCACGATGAGACGCAAGCATCTATTCGAGAAGATTTACGGACGGCATTTTTCCTGCGAACAAGATGCATTTATGCATCACATCAAAAACGCTCGCTACCTAGAGCAGCTCGGAGAGCATCATGGGAATAGCAAGCTGATGCAGATTTTCGACAAATGGGAAGCTGGTCAAACTCACGAACAAATCCGGGAATGGATGGGGCTTTCCTATTCTCTGGAATACATCGGGAGTTTGATTTGTGCGGCCCGATACTACCGCAATCTACCAGCATATTTTTCGTAAAATTCTCACAAATGGGACTCTCACCTTTGGGAAAATAAATTCCTGAAGGTGGGAATCTCATCTTTGGGAATCGGATTCTCACATCTGGGAATACTTGGCCGCAACGAAGCGGCCACGGAGGGCCGCTCGCAAATCCCGTGCCATTCCCATTCTTGAGAAAATGTACAAATTACATTTGACATCACCGTTATACGTGGTACAATAGGTAGCCGAGGCAAACTCGGCATAATCGCTACCATCGGCACCCAGTGCTGCCGCACATTCTGTGCAGGCGGCGTACCGCCGTTTGTTTTATGACCGTTTTTCGTCAGGTTTCTTGACGGTGAGAAAACTCACCGATAGGTGTTGAAATAATTCGAAACGCATAGTACGATACACACATGAAACGCGGACAACACGGGAGACGACAAATGTCGTACTGGAAACAGCTTCGCGAAAAGGCTAAGCTGATCGCACAGGATGAACTAGAGGAGGGGGAAATCTCTCTTGATCAGTTCGATCAGGCTGTCGAAAACATCTTCCGTTGGTTGTGCCAGGACGCACATTCTCACGACTATAAGGAGTGAGCATGAAACACATCGATCACGTCGAGTACCCCAAACGCCTACGGAGAAAAACCGTAGAGGAACTGCGGTTCATCATCTCGGATTGTCGTGAGACTATCCGAGTCAACCCACAAGGCGATAACGTCGGGTATTATCTCGATGAGATTGCCTACTGCTCGCAGGAGCTTCGCAGAAGATGATTCTTCAAATCACAACTCGCGGAAGTCATTTCTCCGTAAGATCGGCCTCAAACGCCGATATCCGTGAGAATCGTGTCCCCTTCCAATTGTCAGGAAAGGGAACTCTCTATCTGTCCCGTGCCCGATACTCGTGGCTTGTTGTAAACTATCCTGATGCTATGGCGTGGGGAGTGTGGCAACATCTAACGCGGAGATGGCACCTTGGAGGCGTTCACGTTTCGGGAGCCCCTGAAGAAATTCGGGAAGTTTGCGAAATGCTTGGCCGTCCCGATTTGATTCCGGAGGAGTCGTAATGGAATTCATGGTCTCATACCAGCTCTTTAATGGGCTGTGCGGAAACTTCTGCCATCCAACTCTGGAATTGGCCGAGGAGTGTGCGAGCCTAAATTGGGGAACTTGCCAAAGTATCTCAATTTTCTCGTACGAACCTGGATTGTTCTTGGCCGACCTTACGTTAGTGAGGAAGGTCAAGTGAAGGAATTGGCCATCATCCTCGCCCTAATCACGCTCGGATCGTCACTGGCCGTAACAATCGGCAGCATCGAGAGCAACGAAAGGGCTGCTATTCTGAATCGAATGGCAGAAATTCAGAAAGAAACGGACTCCCTTATCGGTCGTCCGTAGCCCAATGACCACAAACCGCCAACGATGCGTTGGCAAACACCCTCTCTTCAAGGAAAAACTGATGTCAGCTCAGGAAAAACTTCTCGCCATTCGATGCAAGCGTGACTCCGCAAAGAAATACAGGGAGCAATCAAAGCTTCTTGTTGGGCAGGTCAAAGATGCCTTGCGACAACTCCGACTTGAAAAGGCGGAACGGATTGCCTCCATCAGGAAGGAATATGAGGGAATGTAGGAGTTTTGATGTGACCGGGTAATCGTGCCCGGTCATTATCGGAAGTATAGTGATAGCCGCAACGGAGCGGCCGCTTTGGGCCGCTCGCAAATACCGTGCCAAACGCATTTGTCAAGCGAATTCTGGAAATTCTCATAAATGGGAAAGTCAACCCCTATTTTGGGATTTCTCATTAGTGGGAATCTTTTGCTCTTTGCTTGCATCCATGCGAAAGCATGGTATAATAGAGAAAAATAGTAAATTGGTAAATAAGACACACATTCTCATTTTCGAGAACCACCCTAATTTTAGGTCCGGGGCTAGGGGAGTACGCCCATAGGTTAGGCTGGATTTTTTCTCAGCATTGGGAATGTCAACCCCAAAATCCGCACTTCTTAGAAATGGGAAAAGCTGAGCCTAGTTGTTGAAGTTTCCCGATATGGATATTACACTACACCCATGACAAGCGACGCGAACAACGCGACGCGAACAACATTCGGAAAACGTCGGGAATGGTTCTTGACGATTCAAGTTTCGAGTGTTACAATTGGTCGAGTCTGATACGCTGGCAAGTGACCAGTGACTAGACTCTGGGAGATTTCACATGACCGCTGCCACCACTGCCCCAAAGAAGGACCGTAACGCTCGCATCTCTGATGCAATGTTGATTCGGGCGTTCAAGTATCTCCGCGATCAGCGAGATGAAGCGGGGGAAGATAATATCTGCCCCACCGCGTCCGAGCTGACGGCGTATCTGAACGCTCACGAAGTCGTCGGGAATCAGTTTGTCCCAATTGCGGACGATAAGCCAAAGGGGACTCGTAAGCACGAGTCTATCCAATCCCGTGTCTCGCAATTGCGGGGTGAAATCGACGAATCGACCGATCCCGGTCTGACGGACGAAATCAAGATCACGTTGTTGGATATGCTGGACTTCCGGGATTCCGTCCGCAAGGATACGATGTCGTTCCGCGATATCGCAATCAATGTTCTGGGAATGACTCTCGCTCCCGCGAACATGGTCCCCAATTCGGGCCATGTCGGGACCAACGGTCAGCCTGTCAACGAAATGGTCGAAGCGTAGCCTGACCGGAATTGGGCCGGATAATCGTGTCCGGCCCCTCTTCTCTCACAGGGACAGTAGCATGTTCAGTGCCAAAGCCGGAACACTCGTGAGAGTGTATATCAGGGAGCATTCCTTCCCGCATAAGAACGCAAGGCTGTTTTTCGAAGGGACATTGAAGGAAATTGTCCAGCAGAGAAACTCCGCAGCAGATGCCCGCTTTCGGGATGGGTATGTTACACTCCGTGGTAACTTCTCAACCAGAATTGGCGGATTCTTCAGGAAGAGTCCACACAAAAAGATCGCCATTGGCGATATCACTCGGATTTTGGAGGTCAAACTGCCAGAAATGGCAGAATAACGTCTCTCGCGAGAGCGAGTCCCCGTAGTTAAACGGATATAACCCTGACCTTCTAAGTCAGTGTTGATGGTTCGATTCCATCCGGGGACAATCTGGCTGACGCCAGTATGGCAATCCGTAATCTTGCGGGAGCAAGTCATGCTCAGACACAACATGAAAATCGGGAAACTCACGGTGATTTTCCCAAAGGCACAAGTCCATCTTGAGAATGTAATTGTCTGGTTGCTGGAAGACCATACGGCAATTGCGTTTCAGGATAATAACCTGCCAGTGATGACGTTTGATCTGGAGCAGAAGCTTAAGATCATTAGTCAGGTGGGAGATTCTCTGATTCTGTCGACATTCTAGGCTTCGCCTAGGCAATCCACCAATCCTGCGAGAGCAGGTAAAGGAAGAAACATGCAGGCCAAAATCCTGTCTGAGCGTGGGACTATTGTCGGGAAGATCAAGTCCTTTTCCTATCTCAATGGAAGTTTGGGATTCCTTGTGAAAACAGGGGATTTCGGGGAGGAAAAATCTATCCGGCAAATGGTGCGATTCCTGAGAGTTATCTATGCTCTTGGGGGGAGGATTGTACGATGTGGATGATTCAAGCTCAAATTCTCCGGACCATTGAAGGGATGGAATATTCCCGACAATTGCCCACTTTCTTCCTGAGTGAAGATATCTTGGGGATTCTAGATGAAGAGTCGGCAAGAAACCATGCCGAGTTTTTGCTGGAATCTATCAACCCTCAAGCTGAGTACAGTATCTCAGTGAGGAAACTCTAGCTCCTTTGGAGAAGATCATGACTGTTTTCGGCATTTCTGTGGCCCTTGACGATATCGCATTTCTTTCGAGATTGCACGATATCTATCAAAAGCATAAGGGCTGTAATTATAACTGGGTAGAAGACGGATTTTACAAAACCGTCTACGATCTTCTGCTCTCTGGATTTTAATTCAAGCCTACTGGGGTGTATTACTCCAGTTAGGCCCGTCAATTTTACCACACACTTTCCTATAAGTCAAGAAAAATCCCCAGAATTCTCATAAAGGAGAAAGCAAGGGCAAAATGGGGAATTCTCAGTATTGGGAATATCTCGGGCAATTCTGGACAAATCGGGAATCCCATGTTATACTAGGGAAAATTACTATGGTTTGCTTTCTTCTTTTACTTGAAAATCCCAACTGCCAGCTAACTCACCTGTTAATTCAGGTCCGAGGATAGTCGTGCTCGTACATAGTTACTCCATTATAGCACACGTTCTCAGGTTTGTCAAGCTCAAAGTTTGCACTTCTCATAAAAAGGAAAAGCTAGGGGCAATGGTTGAAGTTTCCCGGAGGGGATGATATATTACACCCGTCCAGCAGTTATCCCCCAAGGGTAACTCAAGCAGAATTAACTGTGTGCCCGCTAAACGGCACAGATCATCCCCAAAGGGTGATAGGCCGAATTAACGGGCTGGCATAATTCACACTCCTGCGGAGTAGGTCATGAAACCTCACAAGGACAGAATTGTCTGTCTTGATGAATTCTCGATTAGCATTCAAGCTAGTCGAACCCATTACTGTTCTCCAAGAGAAGATGAAGGGCCGTATTCACGAGTTGAATGTGGCTTTCCATCAAAGACTCCCGGAAAGGAGTTAATGGAGTACGCCGAAAACGCAAGTGATCCGACAGATACTGTCTATGGGTATGTCCCTATAGATGTAGTTCGTCGGGAATTACTGTCTCATGGACCACTTCTACTCCATCCAATGGGGATGTCAGTGGACGATTTTCTGGCAAGTCTGTAACCCTACGGGAGCAAGCATGTTCGCCAACCAATTCCTCGGAAGTCACGATCATTGTGTGATCGTGTTTGATGTGTGGCCAATGACGGAAGAAATTGCCGTCACTGAGGAAACGATTCTTCCCTTTGACTCTAGAGAGATTGAAGGGGAAGTAATTGGGGGACGATTTGTTGCGAATCAATTATCCTTTCAGGATAACGAAGGCAACGAATTGGAGCATCTAACCATTATCTCCTGTCGGAGAAAGTGGGAGGAAGTTCTGGCGGAAGAACTGGAATTCATGGAGGTCTAGCCATGAAGGTGTTCAGGATTGAAGACTCTAATGGGATTGGTCCCTATTCAAAAGGATGGGGCTGTCTCGATAAGATGTTCCAGTCTCATTCTGGACTTTCACATCCATCCCCGTTTGAAGAAGACTTAAATGTCTACGAAGTTGATGAGAATGGGGATGAAAGCATAGAAAGACCACACTTCTGCGGATTCCCCACTCTTGACCAGATGAAAGTCTGGTTTAAGGGATTTCGAGCCTCACTGAAAAAGGCAGGATTCAAACTGTCTATTTATGAGGTTGGACACAAAGATGTTCAGATTGGAGAAAAACAGCTTCTTTTTAGGAGAGATGCTGCAACTCTGATCCAACAATTGGAGATTCCATGATGGATTGGCTCATCTTTTCCATCCTGACTTGTGATTGGCTTGACAATCTGGAAATCGGGTGATACAATGGATTCTCACACGCAGAATGTTCAGGCCACCTCATTCAATGCCTTGGTCGATATACTGATTAAGGCAAACCAGACCTACTTCTTGAATACCGGTAACGGTATCCTGAAGATTGAGCTGGGATTCAGGGGAATGAAGGAGATGAAATACTGTGGGTGGTGGGATCATGACCATTCCCAGATGTTTTACGGAGAGACTCCGTATGACGTGTACAGTGACCTCTTGAGCGGAGCGAAAGAATGTGGGTCCAACTAACTCCGATCTCTCACAACCAGAAGACGGGACCGATTCCCGTATCGACAACGGAGGAGAAGTCATGTCCGACAACGTGCCCTCTGAAGGGGACAAACTGCTATGCAGGCTTGGGACCATTGGGACTGCATTGGCGAGCAGTATCTGCCCAAAAGAGAGGCGGAAATTGGGCCGCGTTTTGTGAACGCGTCAAGAAGTTCCCAAGGGGGCAATTGTGGAGACACAATCAAGCCGGAGACCTGCCCGGTAAGCGTAATCGCCTGAATAAGACGATGTGCCTTCAATTGGCTAACGCCAATAAGGGTAGGAGGGGATTCACATACACTCACTACCGCCCAACCGCACACAATCTACCGATAATTCGGCAGATGAACGAAGAGGGATTTACAGTAAATCTCTCAGCAGACAACTTGACGTATGCTGACGCATACGCTAAGATGGGATTGCCCACTGTGGTAATCTTGCCGATGGATACTGTGGCACCAGTTCGAACTCCAGAGGGGAGAACTGTTGTCATATGTCCAGCACAGACTCAGGATAATGTGTCCTGTAGTACGTGTCAACTGTGTCAAGTCTCGAAGAGAAAGTCTATTGTTGGCTTTCTCGCACACGGAACTGTCGCTAAGCGACTATCGGAGAAACTCAGATGGTTGTGATTCAGAACAAACAAACCCGTCAGTTCTGGGGAATTGATGGATGGGGAAATCTAGCGAATGCAATTCGCTATGAGAACAAGACTGTCTGTCCAGAAATGGGCGAGAGAATTCGCCGAATCTTGCCGTCAAGCAAGTAGGAAGAGGGAAGTAGTGTCCAACATGATTCGCGATGGTCCCAATTAAATCCTGTCTGGTTGTGGATAAGGTATCCAAACGCAGACTGTTGGCACCTAACCGGAGGACTCAATCATGTAGCCTGTGGCTATATACAGTATCGCTCAAGAGAGGGAGATATCCCCACTACCTGTGTGTGAGTAGTTAGAGAGCAAAATTCATACACCTTGATGTCGGCATAGTTAAATTGCCCACCTTGGCTGTCTTAGCTAAGGTGGGTCGTTCGATTTTACCACATGTTTGTGTGTTTGTCAACCCCTATTTCTTCATTTCTCATAAATGGGAAAACTCAGGGCGGGAAGTTGAAAAATCCGCGATAGCGTGTTAAACTACACCCATCACCGCACGACACGAACGAGTAAGTAACTCGGGAGTTAATGCGAATCACAACTCTTTTGAGGAACTCAAAAGTGAATGTCTCTTCATCGCAAATTGCCGAAACTCTCAATCAGCAGTTCAACTTCACTGTTGATAAGTTTCCTCTCAGTGGGCCTGATGGTCTCAAGACAAGTCTTTATGGCCTGTTCCGGAGCGACAATGGGGGCCATATCGGAGACGCCGTATCTTCCCAATACGTGCCCCATCAGACAGAAGATGTCCTTACTTTGTGCGAAGCCGCACAAGAGGCATTCGAAGGGGAAGTGGAACTGAAGTGTCACTTCCGGGAGGGACACTATGTCATCCTCCAACCAAGCAAGGAAGAACGCAAAGAGATTTTCCGGGGAGATAATGTCTTCCCTCGGATTATGATCTCTGCTGGCTATGACGGAAAAGCATTCCGGGCGAGCATGGGCTATTACCGCGACCTGTGTATGAACATGCACAGAATCTCGCAAGTAAGTTCCACCAGTGTGGCAATTCGGCACACTTCCGGACTGCGAAGTCATATGGATGAACTGATTCGGGACTTTCAGGAATTGAAAGATTCGTGGGGAAATCTCACCGTTGCGATGGAAAAGATGCGTGATAAGCGTGTTTCCATGGTGGAATTCCTCAATGCAGTCTACGGAGAGCCTGAAAAAGAAGAAGGACGTGGAGCTACGATGCACAAAAATCGTACGGAAGCGATTTTCCAGCGACTTTCTCGCGAAATGTCCCAACTTGGACAGTCTTTTGGGGCAAATTACGAGGTTTCCGCGTGGCTAGCTTTTAACAGTATTCAAGGGTATCACCAGCACGATCAGTCTGCCCGTAAAGAATACGCCGGGAAGTTTGACCGGATTCTGCGGACTATGACTGATAAGAATGTTGCTAAGGCGGAAGCTCTGGCACTCTCGTTGTAATCAAGTTGCGTTCCCTTTAGGAAAGGAACTGTCCTAGACAGTATCGTGGTTCGAATCCACGGAATGCAAATCTGGCCTACGGCCAGTCAGTAAAAGAGGAAGCCCATACCTCTATGATAAGAGGGAAAGTCTGGTTCATCTCCGGATTCCCCAATATCGTAAGGGTATGGTTGAGGGAGTAGATTACTCCACTCGGATCAAGTGTAATAATGGGAATCACCACATTCTCTACACTGATGATCTAAGAGAAGTCACCTGTCCAATCTGCAAGGAGAAATCATGAACCTGTACACTGTCGTGTATCGGGATCAAAATGCTGGCTGCTCGATTATCTGTCGAGTATGGGCAAACAATCTTGATTCAGTCATGAAGAGATGCAACAATGAACTAGGGCGGGTCCAATTTGTCCTAGAGGGACATCCTGAGATTCTCACACACACAGCGGAACTAATCCCAACATATGATTGGGGAAACCCTAATTAGGACTTGACTCTTCCCTCTTTAGGTGATACCATTACAGGAAATCAACGATGTTCCTCAACCAGACAACATATCTCTCCCTTCCAGATGAACCAGTCGTCAGGATGAAAGAATTGGGAGCCGTGCAGTACGCATATCTCCTACTCAAGAAGAGAAACTGGGCAACTGGAGAGGATATCTTCGAACCTTGGATATACATAATCCACTTCTTTAACTCTCAAGGAGAAGAGATTGGATATTGGAATGGTCCATGTGAATGTCTGCATGAGTTTGAGAAACCAAGAGAATGGTTCAAACAGCAGATGAAGTTCGAAGTGTTCGATCCTAGACCACAACATCAGCGGTGTCACCCATAAAGGACAGATCAATGCCACCAAAAGACGGAACTGTCATCCTAACTCATTACGGATTCGTGAGATGGGATACTGACAATCCAAACAAGTACGGGAACTGGCAACTCTGTAGAGCAGATGGAGAAACCTATTCTACAGATGAACATCCCGATGGAATTGAGGTCTTTTCCTTTAAGGAATGGGTTCTTGTTCCCCATAGGTTTAAGATCGAATATCAACTCCCAAACTCCCCAGAAAGGACTGACAAGTGAAGATTCTCGCCCAATACAATCGCTCTCTTGAAGAGTCAGAGGATGAGTGGGTTCTAGTAGAAATGCTAGGCCATGAAGTATTCATCCAGATGGAATCCAACGGAGATGAGTATGATCTGAACACATACACTCTGGAGACAATGAGTTACAACTTCCCAAAGACACTGGGACTTCTCATGAAGAACAAGAACGACAGAGCCATCTCTGAGGAATTCGCCAAAGACTATGCATGGGAGATGGGACGGTAAAAGACATCATGTAAGTGTGGCGGGGCCGGACTGTACACATACACTCTCATTTCCCCACACTCTCCCCCCCATGTCTATTCTCTCTATTGTTCTTATGGTCTTTTTCTCTATATGCTCTAGGGTTTATCTCTAAGGGGGGAAGATTTCTCCTAAAAGAGGAAAGCCATATAGCATAAGGAGTTAGGACAAGTCAAGAGAAGAAAGAGTTGGGATTTTCTCGGGCCTTTTCCTCATGGTCTACTCTTTCTTTTACCTGAATTCTTCCTTGTTAGGTCGAAAGACCTAGTAGAGGGAAAACTTGTGGGGATTTGTGAGAAGTCCCGTAAGACAGTCAGGCTGTCAATCTCACACTTTGGTCTAGGGATTGTTTCTCTAGATCGTGGAGTTCAATCCTTGTCCCGAAGGGACATAAGTCTAGTCGCCAATTGGAGATGTGTCATGGTCGGAGCGAATGGTCAGCCAGTCAAGAGTCGTAAGCGAGTCAATTCAATGGTGGAATTCCTTTATCCTGCGGGGGGTAAAGGCAACGTCTTCCGTCGTGTTAAGGGGGTCGTTATTGAGAAAAAGAAGGGGCCATCTGGTCATCTTTTGACTGTCCTGCAAGCTGATGGTAAGATTCGCTCGTTTACCGTGCGAAAGATTTCAGGCTTGCAGTAAATCCCGGAGAAAAACTCGAATAAAAAACGAGAAAAAAGTTGACTTTCCGGAGAATAAGTGTTATACTCCGGGACACACGACGCAACCCCTTCCCACACAACAACTTACAATGAGAAAAACTGACCTAAAAGGTCAGGGAGAGTGGGATGCAGACTACAATCGAAACCCGGAAATTGATATTTGTCAACACTGACCCACAAAGACGGTGCTATGACGGATGTCATTTCAGCGGGGAGTTTGTTTGGACTCAATGGTCTCCACTTGAAACAGTGCCGACTGAAAGATCAGAATCTCGTCTGTCTTTCTGGCGAGGACTCAATGACTATGCGGTAAGTCAAGGACGTAAAGATAAGTCGGAGTATCGACTTGTCCCATAGTGCAACAGCTAAACTAGCAAGGT
>Ga0315903_10010264_pt1 | contig 11199 bp, 9 predicted proteins | sample LakEriMetagenome_7_FD_203524 | JGI IMG/M metagenome (GOLD analysis project Ga0315903, IMG submission 203524) | Freshwater fungal communities from buoy surface, Lake Erie, Ohio, United States - Buoy 2 MA119 | ecosystem: Environmental > Aquatic > Freshwater > Lake | place: USA: Lake Erie, Ohio... | reverse complement strand
TCGCCCATCTCAAGGGGCTTCAATGAGACCGCGCCTGTGAAGGCGCGGAAATAGCGTTGCGTGCAACGCCTTCAGAAATAAGGGATTTTGAAAGCGAACGCGAGCGGTTCTTTTTAGAAGACAGGAATTCGGATCGGGCTTGCCACGAAACCCAGCTTCAAGTTTTTGATTTTCAAAGATCGCGAGCGCTGGCGGAAAATGCGAGAGCACTTCACCGCTCGCGATGCTGCCTTTCATTCTCTGCGCTCAGATAATCCGCGATCGGACCTGCGGCGTCCAGACTTTACCGATGCAGGCAAGGCCTTCGGTCCAGTCGATGCCATCGGGTCCCAGATCAATCAACAGAAGCTGGTCTTGATCCCGGTGCAGGATGGTTTCGGCCTGTCCCTTGAGGCGGGTGATCTCGGCGCGGGTGAGCACACAGAGGAACACCGAGAATTGCACGTGTTCGCCATGGTCTATCAGCAGATCAAAGAGCCGCGTACGTCTCTTGTCGCCTGCCTTGTCGGCTGCGACATCGTAGGTGCAGAGGTAGGATCTGCGATCATTTCTCAGCGCACGACCGGCCATGGGAGGTGGGGGATGTCTCCACGGAGCAGCCGGACGAGCAGCCGGGCCTGGATGCGGAGGATGGTGCGGTAGGAGCAGCGGTATCCGAATTCGGGATGGGTGGTGAGTTGGTCGAGACGTTGTTCCCACGCTCGCAGGATGGCCTTTTTCGCCGCCGGTTGCATGGCGCAGCCGTTGCTGTTGGTGATGAAATCACGCGGTTTGACCATCCCGGTATTGATGCAGGTAATCACCGCACTGTCGGCGAGCACCGGGCGGAAGGGTTCCATGAAATCGAGGGCAAGGGCAGGCCGGCCATGCCGGGGGCGATGGTAGAGCCCCCACCACGGATCGAGCCCTTCCGACCACAGCGCCACCAGACATTCTTTAACGAGCAGCGCATAGGTGAAAGAGAGCAGGGCATTGATGGGATCCTTGGGCGGGCGGCGGTTGCGGGTGTTGAAATCGAAGTTCAGCTCGCCGGTTTTGAGCATCGAGGAAAAGGCCGCGAAGTAATGGGCGGCGGCCTGCCCTTCCCAACCCCGGAGAAACTCGATTTCAGTCGACGATGCGCCGCGCTGGAAGCAGCGGGCATCGATGGTGGCGGCCATGGGATCGAGACTTCTGAGGTGGGTTGCGAGTTCGCGTACCGCCCGTTCCTTGTCCGGGCCGCTGCCATTGCGGAGGATGAGGGCGCGTTGGTTGGCGACCTTGGCGTAAACGAGCGGGATGATGAAACGCGCACAGAATGCGGGATCGGCCGCGGCGGCATATTGGGCGGCGCGGTTGTAGGCGTTTTCCACCCCCGTGCCGTGGGAGATGCCATGAAACCACGCCCCGGTGGACATGTGGATGACCGGAATGCCTTTTTCCATGCACAGATGCAGGGTCTGGGCGGAGACCTGGACATTGCCGAAAAGGACGAGCTGGGAGGTTTCGATCAGCCGGCTTTCGCCGAGCGTTTCCTGGTCCTTGGTCACCACCAATCGCTCGCCGGTTTTGCCCACGCGGGCACCCTGTTCCTGCACATAGAAGGGAGTGGAGCGGTCCCGTGCGGGATAGAGCCGGCGTGGATCCGGGCCGTGGGTGCCTTCGTCAGCGGATGGGATCACCGGATGATTCAGCTCGCGGGTTTCATCCGGCAGGCAAATCCCGCACAACGAACAACCCCAACATTTCGGTGAGTCTTCAAGAGGCGGCGGCATCGTGGTGGCCCCGCGGGCCTCGCGAATGGCGGCGATGGTTTCGAGCGTGGTCCGCTCAAGCGTTTGATCGAATTCGACCCTGACCCGCGTGCGGCTGCCGGCGAAATAGAGGTATCCGTGATCGCAGCGATAACCATGGCGGCGGAGGAGCAGGGCCTGGGCCATCACCTGGGCACGCTCGGGCGGATAGCAACGCAACGGCACGTTGGGTACGCGGCCTCGTTTGGTTTCCACGGGGATTGCCTCGCCGCCCTCCGGATCGCAGGAGACGAGGTCCAGCTTGCCCATCATGCCGAGATCATCGGCGGCGAGCGAAACAGAACGGGCGATCTCCGGAGGCGGGTCGCCTTCGGGTTCGGAGTCCGGGTTTTCAGAATCAGGGCCGGGCTCGGGCAGGATCTGGTCGATGCGATCCACGCGGCGGTGGATGGCTTTTCCTTCCAAGGTGAAGTGATTGTCCTCCCAACGACCCTCAACATACATGAGATGGAAGAGCCGCGGGCAGAAGGTGAAGCGGTTCACCATGTCGATGGTGATCCAGTCCTCGGGGAGGGTGGGGGAGAGTTCGTTGCCCATGGGGGGGGAAGGGGGCTTTCAAGCGGGCTTGTAGCGTTGTTTCGGGTGGTGAGGGGATTCGGGAACTGTCATCGCGATTTTCCCCGCGCCGAGCGCCGGATTCAGGAAAGTTCTGCGAAAGTAGGTCCGGTGTTTGAGCCCCAGTCGCTCCATCATCACATGAATGGCGAGTTCTTCGCCGGGGCGGAAAATGGCAAGAAGGCGGGATACTGGGTCACTAACTGGGTCACCAACTGGGTCATTGGTGGTTTCCTGCCGCAAGCTGTCGAGCATGGCGTCGAGGATGAACTCCGCGAAGGGCGCCGCATCCGCCGCCTTGTCCGAGGCTGCAAGCGCGGCGTAGTAATCCGCCTGGTTGGCATGAACCACGGTTTCGATGGGCAGGTTGGCGAGACGGGGCTTCCAGCGGGAAAGGACGAGGGTTTGCCACATTCTGCCCATCCGCCCATTGCCGTCGGAGAAGGGGTGGATGAATTCGATTTCGTAATGCATGACCGCGCCGGCCAGCAGGGGGTGGGTGTCGGTGCGCTTGAGCCAGCGGCAAAGGTCCTTCATGAGGTGTGGCACCCGGTCGGCGGGCGGTGCCATGTGAACCAGCCTTGCTCCCTGATAGATGCCCACCCCGCCTCGGCGGAAACGCCCGGCATCACTGGCGAGCCCGATCATGAGGGTCCGATGTGCCGTGAGAAAATCCCCGGTGGAAGTGGGGTCCAAGGAGTCCAATATCTCATAAGCGGCCACGGCGTTCCGGACTTCCTTGATTTCGTTGGGCAGCCCAATCACGGGCTTGCCGTCGATGATGTCGATGACCTGCGAGAGGCTGAGCGTGTTGTTCTCGATGGCGAGCGAGGCATGGATTGAGCGGATGCGGTTCTCGCGCCGCAGTTTCGGCGAAACCTCCGCCATGGCACCTTCCCAACGCCCCAAGGCCTCGCTGATCCGGGAGACCAGATCGATGAGGCGGGGGGTGAGGGTTAGGGGTGGGGAGTGGGGCATGTCACTCGGGAGCTGTGATTGTCTTGTAATGAAGTATGCGAAGCTGTTCGTCGGTGTATTTGCCGAGGCGAGGATCCCGGGCGTATATCGTTTGCTACGTCTCGAAATCGTCCTCTTGCAATGGGAGGAAGAGCCCCATCCCGTAATGGCAGGAGTGTCCTAGGGAAATGGGACCGCGAACATCGCGGGGGAACTCGATCACAAACGCGCCGCACATACGCTTGCCGCCGTCGTCGCCGTGTTTTTGGCGGCAGCGCTGGAACTCGATGGGGCGGTGCTTCCGGGTGCCGAGGCGGAAGATGCCGTTTTCATCCACGCAGGGCGAGATCTTGACCTGTTCCATGCTTATGTCAGATAGGTCATCGCGCCTTTCCAACAAGCGAGCGATGTCCTCCCGTAATCGCGCCTCGGCGAATGCGGCATGGGATGCCAATTCTTCGGGGCGATCCTTTTTGCCGCCACGTGTCTTGGGGTGGCGGTGACAGAGATAGGGGGTGGCGGAGACCCAGACGGATGCGGAGGCGTTGGGGCCGTGTGAGTGGGCGTCCGCCAGCATTCCGGTGCCGAGAAGGACGACGTGGAGGGTGTGCCCGGATTCGATGCGCTCGCGGGATTTGATTTGGCGGAGGGAATTGATGGCGGCGAGTTCGTCTTTGGCGAAGCCTGCCACGGAGATGAGGGTGAGGTGGTCGAGGCGGCCATCGTTGTCTTCGTCGGTGGGAAGATAGTAGCAGTGGCTGTGATCGGTGATGAGATTGCCGTCAGAGTCTTTTCCGGAGAAAACTTCGGATTTGCCTTTGATGCCATCGCGGCGGGCGGTGATGGCTCCTATAATGCCCATGAGGTTGCGACGGGCGGCCTCGGCGACGGGTAGGGTGTCGGTGACGAGGGGGAGGACGGTGGAGTCGAGGGCGAAGCGGGCGACTTGCATGGCGGGACGCTCAAGGGCGGACACAACATTACGCGTCGTCGTCTTCGGCTGATCCTTTGGGTAACTCATCGGAATTGTTGTCAGGTTTTGATGGCACATGCACCATATCAGGTTTGAAAACTCCCAAGCCAAGGAAGCGTCCGTCGCCCAGCACAAGGGGGCCGGTCAACCGGCTGGCGAAACGAAGTCTTACATGCCATAGCCGTTCCTTTTGAAACCGTGGCCCTGATGCAAAAGAGTCGGATTTCATGCCATGACTTTGGAAGGGTTCGCGCTGAACGAAGATTTCGTGAACCGGTGTTGCGATTCCCGCGTGGCGCAAAGCGGCATGAACCGCAGCCTGAGCCGCGTATTGTTCCATAGCTCGCTCGGAGGCATTCTTGGCATCAATGGATTTTCGCGTGGGATCGATACGCCGACGTTTGGCGGAATCCGGCAGCGCGACCGGTGTGACGGTTGACCAATCACAGGCTTCGTATTCAATCCCGTATAATGTCGAAAAATTCCCTAGGGACGAAGAGATGAGGCAACCCATGGATCCTTCATCGCCGAGTGTTAGCCCATTGAATGCCCATGACACATCAGCGGAGCCAAGCGGACAGCCTGGGGGGATTTCCACAAGTATCCTACGGATCTGGTGGTCGGAATGGGCCGAGCCAATCGAGGGCAGGGGGACCAGACGGATGCGGTCGGCTGGGCTGCCGCCATTGCTACCATCCGGCTTGCGCCCGATGAGCCAGCGGCTGATCACCTCCTCCTTTGCTGGAAATGCTTGGATCAATCTGGCGAAAGCGGAATCGCGAACGGCCTCAATCAGCATCGTGGCTTTCACCAGCGGCCACGCCTCACGCGTATTCAGATCCTCCGCGGCGCGAATTTCGAAAGCAGCGCGGACTGGTGGACTGTTGTAGTGGACCGGCAGAAAACGGACTTTGGGCTGGCGGCGGAAACTCTGGGAAATCGAACGTCCCACGACCACTGTCTCGAATCGCCTGCTGCCAAATGCATACCGGTCGGCGAGGCTGCGGAAGCTGCCTTTGATCGGGCAAGGGATTGCCCTGCCCGTGCCGGCGGAGCTTGGGCGGTAGATCTCGCCCGGATATTCCGCCAGTCTCATCTCAAGCTCATCATCCCCGATCGCTTCGCAGCAAGCCCATGCCAGGTCCACTCCTCGCCCGAGCTGATAGAGCTTTTCGGCAAGCCGACAGATTCTTTCGGGAAGGTCGCCAGGTTCTGGATCGGGCGAAATCCGCCATGCGTAATGCAAGGGGCGCTCGGCATCATCAAAGATGATTGGGCGGATCTGCTTTTTCGCACGAATCGCTCCAATCTTCCCGGGATTTCCGCCCACTGCGTCGAGATCGTTGTTGGGAACGTAATTGACAAAGGCCTGGCCCTTGGAAGCCCGAGGTGCCGCAATGATGGGGAAAGGCTGGACTTCCAGCCACTCGAAGGCAGCCACTTCATCCGGACTCAGAGGTCCCTTGAGACCGGCCCCGGCGACCAATGCCTGAAACAAGCGGGCAGGCGACGGCGGCCAATCACCGGCACCGTGGTAGCGTCCCTCATGGAAGCGCACCGTGACTAGAAGGTGGCTGGACATGGTCATTCGACTGGTTGGTCGTCTGCTTCCTTAGCCGCCAACAACTTCTTAGCCGCCGCGACATCGAATGTGTATTCCGTTTTCTCTGGCCATTTTGAGCGGAAATGGGATGCGGTGGCTTTGGTGACGGAATCGATGATCGCTGGGTCAATAGAAACCGGTTCGGGGTCACCCTTGCGGTGCACGACATGCCACTTCCCCTCATCCTTGAGCCGAAGATTACAGCCTTCCCGTAGGAATAAATCGAATTCCGCAGTCGCGGCCTTTAAAGCAAGTCCCAGCAGGTAGGTTCTGAGGATTTTGGTTTCTTTCTCTTCACCTGCATTCAGACCGCGCAGTGCGACGAGGTTGATGGTGGTATCCCGCACAATGTCGCCATGAACGAGCACGCCGCCGAGAATGCGAGCAGCAGGATTTGGCATGTCTTCTACGAAGTTCCTGACCTTTGCATCCCTAAAGATCGAGGGCGCATCAGCAAATCCCTTTTCCGATAGCTTTTTCTTCTGCTTCTTGGCTTCGGTCTGGAGCGATTTCCTCTGCTCCTCATCAAGAGCCTTCCAAACCGAGTTGTATTGGGCAGCCGCATGCAGGATATCCACGTCCCAAGCCCTGATTATTGAGCGGACCAGACGAGGAAGCTTCTCGTTCGACCCTCGGGAATCCCACACGCCGAAAAGCAGGGAAGTTGGAGCGAGCTTACCAAGCGGCCCCGCATTTCCCGTTTTCCTGAGTTCCTGAAATGCTGCATCAACCTTCTCGGCTAGCTCTCCAGATGAGCGGACGACCGCATCGGCTCCGCGATGTGCCAATTCAAGCAGTGAGACAATCGTGTCTTGATTGATTCTTACCTTGATCTGCGGCACAAGTGGTTCGCATTGATCGTCACCCGCGCAGATAAAGGTAGGCTCCATGCGGTTTGCTTGGGAGCCGACGCTGTCCACAAGAGCGACTTGTTTGCCCCCGGCGATGGTGTCGATATTGTATCCGATGTCCGCATATGTGGGGGGGTAGATAATGCAGGGGTCATCGGCCGTGATACACTCCACGGAAGTGAGCTTTTGTTTAAGATGCAGGGCTGCGGGTCCCGTGGAATCAGTTGCCCAGGCTTCGATGTCGGTTTGCGTCATTTCTTTCATAGGATTGATGGTTGTAGGTTAGAAATTAGTGATTTCCTCGACGGTGGTAATGCAGCGTTCGTTGCCCTCTTTGGCTGGCCAGTCGAGGCGCATGAGAAAAAGTCTGGTTTCGAAGGGCAGCAATGCGTTGCCAAGGACGGCTCGCAGCAGGGTGGCTGGGAGCAAAGAATCCTGCTCTGATCCGGTCATTACACCATATTCGTAAATAAGTTTTGATTTGGGATTTCTCTTCGGGCGCGCGTGGGTCAATCCGATCGCCGCAAGGATTTCAACGATCGGGTAGCCCATGGTGGAGAACCTGTCCTTCGAATGGGCGTTGAGGGAAAAGCCGATATCGATGGGTATGTAGTCTCGGCGCCAATCGAATCGGAAACTGCTGCTTTGTCGGGCCGCAGCATTGAGGGGATCTTGTAGACTGGACTGGTCGAGGTTGCGAATGAGTCCGAGCGCATCGAGTGTGAGAGCCCCTCCGGGATATCCTCCCGCGCCACCCCAGAACTTCGCATTATCCCGCCCGGTCACTTTCACGTCATCTCCCCAGTACGAGATTTCTACTGATAATTCGCCGTGGGCGAGGACGGCGGGCCAGGTGGCCGGACTGGTTGGCGATGGAAATGGAAAGGTGTCACGACCCGGAACCACTGAGGTCGGAGTGGGACCCCACGTAGATTTCCAGTCGGAGATTCTGCTGTCTGACGGTGCACGGACTTCGACCGTGGCGGCGCGGAGGAAATCCCATGCGAAAGCAATTGGATCGTCGTCCGATCCCCCGGCCTGAAGAAGGAAACGCGATTGTGTGGGATCCCTCCAGTCGAAGGCAGCGCTGGCGCTTCCGAATCGCATTTCGGCAAGCTCGATGAGGCCAAAACAGGCGAACACCTGGCCGGGATTGAAGAGGTCAACGGGAATGGAAGACTTAGCCATGGTTGAAGGTAGCGGGGGGTGAAGTTAGCGGCTTGGCACCACGGGATGCCTGTTGGTCCGCCGCGCGCAGCAAGGCTTCCCACCAGGCCAGCCCCCAATGGCCCCAGCGTTCTTGGAGGCTAGTGTAGCGCAGAGCGACATCACGGGCACTAGTTTCGAGGAGGGACGGAGGCTCCGCCGAGCCTTTGGTGCCGAGGATGGGGCGGGCGTGACCATGATGGGCGGCAACCAAATGGAGGGCGAGGTCTTGCAGTTCTATGGGAAGCTTTTGGAATTCCGGGTCTGCAGACAGGACGGCAAGCGATCCAAGCTCATGGCGATACCCATCGAGTAGCGCTGTGTCCACGGGGCCGCGGGTTTTTGCGTAGGGACGTCCGTGCAAGGGGGCGCGAAACGCATTCTGCCATTTGGAGAATGCTTTGCCCTCGTCGTGCCGCAGAGCGGCGATCCTGAGCATTGTCCGGTAGTCGTCGGGCAATGCGAGGTTCTGGGAAATTGATTCGATCCAATTCGCGACTTCTTGCTGATGATCGGCGAGGCTCTGCTCGCGCGGGGCCAACGCGCCACGATCATCATCCGCCGAAGCGACGGTGCGGCTTTTGACCACAAGCCAGGAAACGGACTCGCCTTCTTCTGATTCTTCTATGGCGATGCGGAATGTCTCGAACCAACCGTTGGACGGGGGTTCCGGATCTGCCAAATAGGTTTGAGTGATCTGATATGGAACAGCACCATCGTCCAGCCAGTCACTCCCGTCCAATGTGTGGGGAAAATCACCGTATTTTTCATCGAGCATGCCATCCGGATTCAGCCCGCCGAAGCGCCAGTCGAGAACGAGCGTGGCACTGGAAAGACGACGTTCGATCCGCTCTTTTCCGCCCTTCTCTCCAAGTTCACCAAGCACTCCGTTAACAGTGAGAAGTGAATCCTCAAGCGGCTCGCCGGCGTGATCGAGCAAGATGCCAAAAGTTTCATGGCGGCCGAGCGGAGGGTGCTTGGGAGGTTCTTTATCGGGGGCGTTGTCCGTGGTCTCGCTGATTGCCTTTACCCGTTTGATCAGCCAAGGTATCACGTCTTCCTTAGTGCGCAGTTCCAGTTGTTCGCTGAGATGCAATGGGGCGTTGCCGAAAAATGCCGCGATCCGGCCTGGCGGGTTGTTTGCTTCGAGGGAACGGTCCAAAGGGAGATATTTGCGCCAGACCAGGGTGGTCTGCGGTTCGTCTTCAATCCATCCTCTCAGCCATGGCTGAACCCGTGGTCTGCCCGTGTGTTCGAGCAGGGATGTCATTGCCCATGCGTCGAGCAGGGGTGTGGTCAGCTGGGGGTGCAGCGGAGGTGGGGTTGAGGCAGCTTCGATGCGAGCCCGGGCTTCGGATTTTCGTGCCTTCGCTTCGTCGGTGTCCTCCGGGTTCTCCTTGAGGCAGAGTTTGAATTGACGCAGGGCTGACGGGCTGACGTCTATGCCCGAATCGAACATGGGAAGGAGATCGAAGGGGCGCTTCCTTCTTTCGAAGTCGCTTAGGGAGTTGGCCTTCTTCCTTTCGTAGGCTTCGACGGTTTTCCGTTCTTTCTCGTCGAGGGATTCAGCAGCTTTTCCTTTGGCTTTTTCTTCGGCGGCGCTTGGCCGGGGGACGGATGGTTCGATGACGAAGATCCGGGCTTTTCCGAGACCACGCCGGTTGACGCGGCCGAGACGCTGGACCATGCGCTCCCATTCGACGAGATCGCAGACCATGTCATCGGCATCCATGTCCACCCCGACTTCCCCAGCCGATGTCGCGAAAAGAAATGCGGGTTGGCTCGTGTCCTTCTGTCCATCGGGGATGAAACCGTGTGATGCAAGCCATGAGACGGTTCGCTCCCGCTCTCTCACCCGGCGGCCGCCGACGAGCAATTGCGTGGCAGGTTCGATCTTCGTTGTGCTTGTTTTATTCTGATCTGAGGCGATTCTCTCGAGCGCTTCCTTCGCTTCCACTGCGTCTTTTCTCTTGTTGGCGAAAACGACGATCCGGGTGGGCAAGGTTCCCAAATCCGTTAGTTCCCACGCATACCGGGCCAAGGCTTGCGGGAAATCCTCATCTCCGTGCTGGGGAACAAAGTTCAATCGCTTTGCGGCCGTGAGTCTGGTGTGGGTGACTGTTCCCGGTTTTAGGTCGTCGCCATCGATTTCAAAGGTCTCGCGTTCGGTGCGCCCTGTGGCCGAGAGCGAGATCAGACGAATGGGGGGGACCATTTCCCGGTTGTCGGATGGGAAGGGGCGCGATCTGGATGCATGGACGGTAAGCCCTTCGAGCAGTTTTTCGAATGGCGCGTTCAAGTGCGCCTCATCCAACACGAGGAGGGTATCTGCTCCTAGGAGCCCGGCATGATAGGGTCGCATTTTCCGAGACACACCGTATCCCTCGAAAAGAAGCCGTGAGCCGATCATGTCCACGGTGCCAACGATGATGGCGCAGGCGGCCGGGTTCCGTAGCCAATCCCGGTTGTCGATGTGTTGGCCGCGAAGCGTGGAAATGGTGAGTTCACCGATTTCGTCACGAATGAGCGGGTCGTCATGGACAAAGCAGGCGAGTCTTTCGGCCTCGCTGGTTGCCTGATCGACAACAGCCCGGCGGTCCACGATGTATACCAAGCGGCGGGGCAATGCTGCCCTGGAGAGGCGTGCCACCAGCCAGATTGCCATCACCGCGGTTTTGCCGAGGCCGGTCGGGATGTCGAGCGCGGGCGGCAACCGGCTTGAGATTAGTTGGTCGAGCAATCGGCACTGCCATGGAAACGGCTGGTCCGAGCCCGACAGACCGAGGGCCTGCGGTAGCAATGCGCGGTAGTTCGGTGGTTCAAGCGACATGAGCGAGATCTGATTTCAGTGTCTTAGGATACATCCGAGAATGTGTTGTTTGGTGAGACTAGAAGGATGTCCCCCTATCAAAGGCGGTGCCATCATGGATTCGGAATTTCCCGTTCAGAATTGAGCAGGGTAAGGGCGATAACCACCTGTGAGATAGCTGAAAGGTTCTCCAGATCGGTGTCTGATTGGACGGGGTGATAAAGTTCTTGGTGCTTCATTGTCAAACGGGTTGGTTATGATAGGAGAAACGTTCTAGGAGTTGTTACTTTCTATCAGTCAAATGGGTTGCCAGTTGGCTGTCAAACGCACAATTCGGAAAGTTTTTCATAAGCGCCACCCGAGCCAATCGGATTGGGTGATGACGGGGACGCGGTGGGCGCGGCAGACGCGCAGGGTGTGGCCGGTGCCGCCGAGGTCGGGGTTGGTGGGGT
>Ga0315903_10010263_pt1 | contig 11199 bp, 11 predicted proteins | sample LakEriMetagenome_7_FD_203524 | JGI IMG/M metagenome (GOLD analysis project Ga0315903, IMG submission 203524) | Freshwater fungal communities from buoy surface, Lake Erie, Ohio, United States - Buoy 2 MA119 | ecosystem: Environmental > Aquatic > Freshwater > Lake | place: USA: Lake Erie, Ohio... | reverse complement strand
CTGCGACATGGTCGTGGCCTCCGACCGTTCGGCCTTCGGACTGGCGGAGGTGCGACGCAATCTCATCGCCGCCGCGGGTGGATTGTTTCGGCTCCCGCGGGCGATCGGGTCGGCGGTCGCTATGGAGATCATCCTCACGGGCGAACCGCTGCCGGCGCCGCGGGCCCATCAACTCGGCCTCGTCAATCGACTCGTGGCACCCGACGAGGTGGCCGCGACGGCCCGCTCACTCGCCGATCTCGTCGCGGCCGCTGCCCCACTCGCCGTCGCGGCGAGTCGGCGGGTGGTCCTCGCGAGTGCCTACGAGAACGACGAGACCCTGAGGCGCATGAGCGACACAGAGATCGCCGCAATCATGGGCAGCGACGACACCCGCGAAGGTCTCGCCGCCTTCATCGAGAAACGTCCTCCCCGCTGGCAGGGTCGCTGAGGAACCGCCCCACCAGAATCGTCTGGGCCACCATTCCGTTCCGCTCGAACAGATTCTTGAGGGACCGATCGCCGGGCTGGGCACTCGAGACGAGCTGCAATCCCCCGCGTCGGACCACCTCGTCGGCACAGGCTCTGACCAGAGCATCGCCGATGCCGATGTCCCGAGCCTCCTCCAGGACGTGCACACGGTCGATGCTCCATATCGATTCCTCGACACGAGAACACTCGAGGCAGCCCCACACCTCGCCCTCGGCGCCACCCACGAGGACGAAGCCGTCACGTGGAGACAATGGTGGCGCCAGCCGTGTTCCCCGATAGCGGGAGGCCTCCTCCGCCGCCGTCTGACGGATGAGCGAGACCCTCTCGGCGTCCTCTGGCACGGCCAAGCGAATTTCGATTCCGGCCATGTCAGCCGACCGGCGGGACGGGCGGGGGCCACGGAGAGTGTGTTCCAGACGTTGAGTCGTCCGCACCACGGGTGCGGACGAGAACCGAATCCCGGACCGTTTCCGCACGACGGCTGACCTCCCGTACCAGCATCTTCACAGCGAATTCACCCACCATCCGTGCAGCAGGGGCCTGGCGCAGGATCTCCCGGGCGGAGCGTTCCACCCCGACGAGCAGGGACCTCAGGGTGTCCCGACTGTCGGCGGGAAGCGTCACTTCTTGCGCTTCTTCGGTGGAGCTGCCGTGAAGACCGGACACGCCTCGTCTCCCACCGGGCACGAGGGAGCATTCTTGCGCACCAGCAGGAAGCAACTCGTGCACATCACCTCGTCGGCCCTCTTCGGCTGCAGTGCATCCTCCGAGGATGTCTTGTCGTCGACCTCCTCGGTCTCCTCGTCCTCGGCGGGCGTCTCCTCCGATGCGAGGCGGTCCTTTAGGATCTCGGCGAGGTCCTCCTCGACGTCGTCGGGTGCAACGACATCATCGTCATCTTCCTCCGCGGCGGCCCGACCCCTCGCGGGAACGGGTCCGTCGACGGACGACTCGTCGGCATCGTCGGCCTCGTCGTCATCGTCGTCATCGACGGCGTCAACGTCGCCCTCGAGGAATTCCTCGCCTTCCTCCAGGTCGTCGATGAGATCGGGATCGGTCTCCTCGATCTCGAGACCCTCGATGTCCTCCGGGTCGATGTCGTCCTTTGCCACCCTCGTCTCCTTCTCGGTGCCCGCGGGATATTAGACACGGGGTGGGCGGAAACCACGGTCATCGGCGAGCCCGGACCCGCAGAGTGACCCAGGTCACTCCACCAACGTCAGTGGCCCGCCGCGTCCCCTCGCCGGGCCTCGGCCCGACGCTCAGACTCCAGCCGTTCCAGTTCGGGAGCCTCGTGAGTCATGTGGGTCATGGCCGCGGCCACCGCCTTGTGCCCGGCAACATCCCGGATCTGACGGTGCATCTCCAACGCAACCCGCCGATACGAGGGATGACCCTGTGGTCCCGACCTCAGCTCGAGCATGTGCATCGCCTCGCGGGCGTTGAACTGCATCACGTAACGAATCCGATGGGCCATCGAGACCGCGTAGGAGGCCTGTTCCGGATGATCGACGTGCAGGTCCTCGTACAGGGCATGCGAGCGCGCCATCACCTCGTCGAAATCGGAAGCGCACCCCGACGCGTCCACCAGTTCGGGACGCACATAACCGTGGAACGGCGTGAGACGCTGCCACTCGATGGTGAGGAGACGATGACGCTGAAGGTCGCGGAAGGCCCCGTAGTCCGACAGCACGTCGAAACGGTAATCGGTCCTCTCGAAGGCCCGACCGGGACGGTGGCGACGATTGGCCCGCTCCCCCACGTACGCGGTCAGAATCCTCGCCTTCTCCTCGACCGACATCCTGGAGACGCGCTCGACCACCTGGGATTCGGGCAAGTGAGTGTGGGAGTAGCAGGCCGCCGCAACGAGTTTGTCCTCGCCATCGGGATCGAAGTGCACGAGGGTGACCTCGTCACTGTCGCGGGCGACCTCATCGTGGAAGAAACGTTCGACGACGGTCGACGTGTCGGCGGACGTCCGTGCCATGTACTCCGACCAGTCCCCGCCGCGGTCAGGGATGTCCACCCGACGAAGGAACGACGGGATGACCTTGCGCAGTTCGGTGAGCATGAGGTCGGCATAGTGCCGAGCCTCGGGCAACGGGTGCGACCGCATGCGCAGAAGGAGATTCTCGAAAGCCTGCCCGGAGCCGTAAATCCCGACATTCGACAGCGATGCCGCGGGAAGGGCACCTCGCACGGCATCGAGTGCCTTGGCCCGGGTCGCCTGCCGATAGATGAAATCGCTGTCACCGGCGGCCTTCGGAACCGAGGCGCGCACGTGCTCGGCCACCCGCACCGCCATGGCGCTGTAAGAATCGAACATCCGGTCCATGTCACCCACGTAGCGGGTTCCGAACCGTCCAGCAAGCACGTCGGGGTCCCGGTGGTAGCGATACCGCCCCCCCAGGCGCTCGTCGTAGGAGATGTAGCGGGTGCTCTGCTCGAGGTAACTCATGAGCCGGCCCCATTCGAGGATCTTCGTGAGGATGTTGGAGGCCTGCTCGCAGGCCAGGTGGACCCCGCCGAGTTGTGCGACCGAGTCGTCGCCGTATTCGACGAAGACCCTCTCGTACAGCGATTCGGCCTTCGCCACCCCGACCGTGGCGTCCACGGCTGCGTCGCCCGCCACCTCCAAGTCGTTGAGGAATTCGTCGAGGAACAGTCGCCTCAGGCTGCGCGGACTGCGGCTGTACCGGGCAAACAGAGCCCCCTTCACGACCTCCGGCAGGTTCACGAGCGCGAACACCGGTTGGTCGAGGTTCGTGAAGTACCGACGCAGCACGTCGGACTCGTCCGGCGTGAACTCCTCGGGCACATACACGCTCATGGCTGACCACCTTAGGATTCCGGCGGGCTCAACCGGCGGATTGCTACAGCACGGCGTGGGAACGAGGGGTGCGTGCGAACTCCTCCCTTGTGCGGGACCGGAGCGCCGGATCGGTCCAGAAATCGAGCGCGCACAGAGCGAGCAACTTGGCCCCATCCACCACGGCCCGATCCGCGAGGGGCCCCCGCGAGTGGCGCGCGAAATCCTCCGTGTGGATGACGGCATCGGGAGGAGCCGAGGCGATCATGGGATGGATCGTGGGTACCAGGTGACTGACGTTACCCATGTCGGTACTGCCGACCACGCGTGCACCCCCCGAGCGCGGATCCCCCACCGATCGTCCGAGTTCGGCGGCATGGCGCACCCACGTTGAGGACATCTCCGCGTTGGCGAGGAGGTCCGCGTAGGTCTCACCGGGGAAGCGATGACGCGAGGTGCAGCCACACGCGTGGGCGCCCGCCTCCAGTGCAGCGACCACCCGGGGAGTGAGCTCTTCGAGCGATTCCATGGTGTCACTTCGCACATACCACTGACTGGACGCGTGTTTCGGAACGATGTTCGGCTTCTCCCCCGCCCTCGTGAATATGCCGTGCACCCGTTCCGTTGGCAGGATGTGCTGGCGCAGTGCGGCCACCCCCATGTACCCGAGCACCGCCGCATCGAGGGCGTTGCGCCCCCGATGGGGTGCGGCCGCCGCATGGGCCTCGGTCCCCTCAAAGTCGAATTCCAGTTGCCGGAGAGCGATGGCGTCGATCGTCGTGAGGTCGTGCCCCGCCGAGTGGACCATCATCGCCATCTCGGCGGAATCCAGTGCCCCGTTGCGGGCCATGATGATCTTGCCGCCGCCACCTTCCTCGGCCGGTGTGCCCAACCAGCGCAGGCGTCCGCCGGCGTCGCCCGCCACTGCAGCCAGTGCAATCGCTGCGCCCAGACCGGCCGCCGCGATGACGTTGTGCCCGCATGCGTGGCCGATGCCGGGGAGCGCGTCGTACTCGCTCATGACGCACACCACGGGACCCGAACCCGTCTCCCCGTGCACGGCGGTCTCCAGGCCGTATGCGCCGCGCTCGGCGACGAGACCGTTCTTCGAGGCGACCTCGGCAAGGAGCGCCGAGGCGAAATGCTCCTCGAAGTTCAGCTCGGGACGTTCGTGGATGCGATGGGACACCTCCACGAGTTGTCCCGCCACGGCGTCGACTCGCCCGAGGACGCGACTGCGAAGGCCCTCCAATTCCTGGTTCATGTCAGTCCTCCCTGTCCGCATGGTCGATGATGATCTTGCCCGCATGGCCCCCGGCCTCGAGTCTCGCGAGCGCGCCCCGATAATCGGCAAAGGCATGCACCGAATCCACTTCCACGGGCAGACCATCGGCGAGCAGGGCGCACACGTCGTCGAAGTCCTCCGCCGACCCCATCGACGAGCCGATGATCTCGTGCTGCCTCCAGAACAACGGCGGAAGGGCGAGCTCCACCTTCGTACCCGATGTGCCGCCAACGACGATCAATCTGCCCCCGGGACGCAGTGAAGCGACGGACTTCTCCCATGTGGCGGGACCGACGCTCTCGAGAACCACGTGGGCCTCCACCGCCCACACCGGATCCTCGGTGTCAATGACCTCGTCCACCCCCGCGCGCAGTGCGGCCGACCTCTTTGCCGCATTCCGGGTCGTCGCCACCACCCGCACCCCGCGTCGCGAAGCGATAGCTGCGGCGGCCATGGACACCCCCGAGCCGATGCCGACGACGAGAAGCGTCTCCCCCGCGACGAGGCGGGCCCGCTGCAGTGCGCGTTGCGCGGTCACGTAGGCGACCGGAAATGCGGCGCATTCGTGCCACGCGAGACCGACGGGGCGCGGGCGGACGTTGCGTGCGGGAACCGCCAACAACCCCGCGTGTCCGCCCCAACGATGTTCGCCGATGATCCGGAAACCGCGTCCCAGGGGGGCATCGCGTCCCCAGGCGGAGATGTCCTCGAGTGGCGACACCCCGGGATTCACCACCACTTCGTCGCCGACCCCCACCGTCTCCACCTCGGCGCCCACCTCCTGCACCACACCGGCCACGTCGCATCCGGGAACGTGGGGCAAGGGTGGCCGGGGACGACCACGGGTCGCCCACAGGTCCATGTGATTGAGAGCGGAGGCGACGGGACGCACGAGAACCTCGTCGGGAAGGGGCACCGGGTCGGCGATTCGACCCCTCCGGTATTCGCCGGGAGACGCATCCAGAATCCAGGCGTCCACTGCCGAGATGGTAGACGACCCGCCGTTCAGACGACGACGAGGAGTGCATCGGGATGCAGCGTCACCCGCACCCGGCACCAATCCCGCACAATGACGCCATCGATGCGCAACGTGTCGAGAGGTCCCGTCCTCTCGATCTCCCACGAGTCGGCCCGGACCAGACCGATGAGTGGATGGGGCAGGTGCGAGCCCGTGAGCGAACGTCTCAATGCCTCGCGCCGCTCCCGCCGCGGCATCACGCGGTCCACCTGCAGAACCTCGAACGCTCCATCGTTGGGGTGCGCCCGGGGAGCGAGATTGCGCTCGTCAAGGAAGCCGGTGTTGAGCACCGCGGTCACGCGACCGCGCCTCCACCAATTGCCCGCCACCACCGATGACGCGGCCCAGGTCGTTTCCTCCCTGCCGTCGCGCCTCTCGACAACCACTTCCAAGAGGTCTACCTCCAGTTCGGTGCAGTCACTGTCGGTGTCGGGCGTGCCGGGGGCTCCGAGCGCCCGGTGGAGATCCCCGCCTGTCAGAACGACTCGCCCACCTCGGTGTGCGGCGGCGGAGGCGTCGTCGGCGACGCGCACCGCCGACACGGGTCCGGGAATCCGTCGACCCCAGTCGTCGCCCGGCCGGATCGTCACCTGCCGCCGCCGCCGGACGCGACCACTCCGCGATCGAGCAGGTCCGCCGCCCTGGCGGCAGCGTCCGACACCTGCGTCGAAGGAACACTGGTGGCCACCTGCCGGCACAGGTCGATGAGTTGACGCATGGTGCGCACGAAGTCCCCCGGCGTCACCTCGGGATCGAGCACCCGGGACAGAGGCCGGCCCGAAGCCCACTGCATCGTCTCCCATGCCAGACCCGCATCGGGCGGGCGGTGAAGAGTCATTCCCCTGGCCCTCTCTGCCTGTTGCAGTGTCGTGCTCACCTTCTCGAGACGCTTCACCCGGTTGCGCACGGTGTCGTTCGGCCACCGGACCGAGGTCTCCGATCCACCACGGGGCTCCCACACGAGACTGGACAACACACCCGCGATATCGACGGGCGACAGGGCATCGAAGACCCCTCGGGATGCGGCCTCGACAACGAGCAGGTCCGACTCGTGGAAGACCCCGGCCAACATGGTGCCCTTCTCGGTGAGGGACCAGCCGTCCACGCATCCGTACTCAACGAGTAGATCCACCACGTCCATGAATCGGGCGGTCACCGATCCGGCGCGAGCCTCGGCACGACGTTCCATCTGCTCGATCTCGCGCCGCAGTCGCTTTTCATGTGCCCGAGACAGCGGCACGACCGGGGAGCGTTGTACCGCGCCCTCGACGGGTCGCGAGGGCGCATCCTCCTCGATGCGAGCGCGCGCCAGACGAGCCGCTGCTTCGCGGACGAACTCGGTGCGGGCGGGTTCGAAGGGCTGAGGCAGCTCCACCCGCGACCCGCGAACCGGCAGGGCGCGCAAGTCGCGGGCCGTCACGTCGACGAGTTTTCGCGAGGGCGTGAGCACCGTGAGGCGATGACCGGATCGGCGGGACGCCGTTGCCACGACCAATCCCCGTCCGCGGATGTTCGCCGCGTCGAAGAGAACCGCGTCACCGGGCCTCAGGGCCCTGAGGGCAATCTCGGCCTCGACCTGGGTCGCACCCTCGGACCCGTCGTCCTCATCCTCGTCGGTCGCACCCGCATCGACGGCATCCCCATCCGCGCGTGGGTGACTGCGTTCCAGCGCCGACAGTTCCCGGCGCCTTCTCTCGAGAAGCGCCTCCGAGGTCACGATGTCACGATCGGCCTGGAACTGGGCGAAGGACAGGTTCAACACGTGCGAGGCCCCCTCGCGGGAGTGCCGACGCACCATGTTCACGGCCATGTTGAAGGTGGGTCGGAACGCAGAGACGAGGCGGAAACTGCGCGAGAGGGCCAGCTGTGCCACCTGATCGAAGGTCACCCATGGATTCCACAGCACCACCGCATGACCGATGTCGTCGAGCCCGCGACGACCGGCCCGGCCCGTGAGTTGGGTGAACTCGGAGGCCCGCAGGAGCGAGTGGTGCTCGCCCGTGTACTTGGTGATCTTCTCGATCACCACGGCCCGCGCCGGCATGTTGATGCCGACGGCCAGGGTCTCGGTGGCGAACACCACTTTGACGAGGCCACGCACGAAGCACTCTTCGACCGCCTCCTTGAAGACCGGGATCATTCCTGCGTGGTGGCAGGCGACGCCCGTCGAGACGTCCGCGATGAAGTCGTCGTAGCCGAGGGCCTCCAGATCGTCATCCGACAGTCGTGCACAGTGACGCTCCACCACGGATCGGATCTCATCCTCTTCCTCGGCGGTCGAGAGCACCAGGCCCTCGCGCATGCACGCCGCGACGGCGTCCTCGCACTGGGCGCGACTGAAAATGAACACGATCGCCGGCAGCATCCCGTGGTCCTCGAGCAGTTCCACCGTCTCCGGCCTCGACGGTGCGGCAAATCGCGACCTCCGGCCTGCCGCCGAGCCTCCTCCGCGGCTGCGGCCCCGACCCGCCGGACCACCCGCGCCGGAGGTCAGGAGCCGTTGCACGCGACCGTTGACCTGCCCGCCCGGAACGGTGTCGTGCATGACGGTGGTGGAGGAGGCCTTGTCGTGCCAGGCGAAGTGGTGGACCAGTTCCACCGGTCGCGTCGTCTCCACGACGACGTCGGTGCGTCCGCGGACGGTCGTGAGCCACTCGCCCACCTCGGCGGCGTTCGACACCGTGGCCGACAGACAGACCAACTGCACCTCGGGGTCGAGTTGGATGATGACCTCCTCCCAGACCGGCCCTCGATAGGCGTCCTGGAGGAAGTGGACCTCGTCCAGGACCACCACACCGAGGTCGTCGAGCCGGTCGGACGAGGCGTAGATCATGTTGCGCAGAACCTCCGTCGTCATCACGACAATGCGGGCTCCGGGATTGACCGAGTTGTCGCCGGTGACGAGACCGACCCGGTCGGCACCGTGCACACCGCAGAGGTCCCGGTACTTCTGGTTCGACAACGCCTTGACGGGGGTCGTGTAGAACGCCCGACGCCCCGTCGACAGCGCACGGGCGACGGCGTATTCGGCGACGAGGGTCTTTCCCGAGCCCGTCGGCGCTGCCACCAACACCGAGGCATCGGCGTCGAGGGAGTCCATCGCGCGTACCTGGAACGGGTCCGGCTCGTAGCCGAGCCCGGCGAGGAACGCGTCGCGCGCCGACATCAGGCGTCGGGTTCCCGACGACGCACGATGAGCCAGCCCACCAGCACCGCGAGGAAATACAGCACGAGCAGCGGAACCGCGAGCGTGAAGAGGCTGACCGGACTGCCGTCGGGAGTGATGACGGCAGCAGCGAGGAAGATGGCCATGATGGCGTACCGCCATTGGACCACGAGTGTCCGGGGCTGCACGATCGAGGCCAGTTGGAGGAAGACCACGAGAACCGGCGACAGGAACCCGGCCCCGAACGCCAGCATCATCATGAGCACCAGTTGCACGTACTTCGTGATCTGGTACGCCTGGGTGATGTCCTCTCCGCTCCAGGCGATGAGGAATTCGAGTCCCTTCCCGATGGTCCAGTATCCGAGCGTGCACCCGGCAGCAAACAACAGAAGTGAGGATGCGATGAACGGCAGCGCATACTGCTTCTCACGACGGTTGAGGGCCGGAAGGATGAATCGCCAGACCTGCCAGAGCACCACGGGCAACGCCAGCACCAATCCCCCGTACCCGGCGATGCGCAGACGCGCCGAGAAGCCGTCCAACGGGCCCAGGGAGAACAATGAGCCATCGCACCCGAAGGAAGGGTCGGAGGCGCACAGGTCGCGGTAGGGCTTGGTGAGCAGGTCCTTGAAGGGCTCGTACCAGACCATGATCAGCGTGGCCGCCACCCCCACCGCGAGGACCGACCGCACGATGCGACGCCGCAGTTCGCGCAGATGTTCCACGATGGGCATCACCTGACCGGTGTCGGCCGTCGTCACCCGCGCCCGCCTTCTTCGGATGGGCCGCCGTCTGGCTCGGAGGATGTTTCCGGGGCGGCACTGCGCTCGGGTCTCATGGGGGGCGACGGCTCATCATCGGGCACTCCGAACATCGTGGCCGCGGAGCGCATCGTGTCCTTCATTTCAGCCGCGGGTTCCCCGAAGGTCTCGCGCAGCTCGCGCTCCACACCGCCGGCAGCCCTCCTCAGGTCGCCGTAGAGGCGTCCCGCTCGGCGCACGACCCCGGGCAGTCTCTCCGGACCCAGCACCACGAGACCCGCGAGCAGAAGAAAGAGCACCTCGCTGCCGGAGAGGTTGAACACTCCTCCAGCATACGAGGAGCATCCTCGACGGACCGTGGGATGCGGCTCAGAGCCAGCCGACGGCCGAGAAGGGCCAGAGCACGAGGAAGGCCCGTCCGACCACGAGACTCTCGGGGATCGGCCCGAAGTTGCGACTGTCGAAGGACTCCGCCCGGTTGTCCCCCATCACGAACACCTCGTCCTCGGGAATAGTCTCCTTCTCGCGGTCGACCACTCGACACCGCCTGACGGGGTCGGATTCCGACGCATAGGCATCGCCGAGATAGTCCTCCGCGAGGGGCACGTCATCGATGTAGACCACGCAGCCCTTGATCTCAATGTCCTCCCCGCCCAGCCCGATGACGCGCTTGATGAGGTCGTCGTGCTGCTCGACTCCGTTCTCGGTCCGCACCCGGTCGAACACGACCACCTCGCCCCGACGGATCTCCCTGACCCGATAACTCAGTTTGTTCACCAGCACGCGATTGTTCGAGTACAGGGTGGGCTCCATGGAAGGGCCGCTGATGTAGAACTGCTGGACGACGAAGGAACGCACCAGGAGGGCCGAACCGACGGCGACGGCGATGACAACGAACCAATCGCGGACCACCTTGAGCAAACTCGGAACGGGACCCCGCAGGTCAACCTTGTTGTCGTCGCTGAGCATGGCCGGACAACACTACCGAGCGCCCGACCGGCGTGGATGAGTGTCAGTTCCCCAGCAAGACGGCGACCTGGTCGTCTTCCACGCGCGAGAAACAACGCCGCTCGGAGCCGCGGCGCAGGATCCCGACCTCCAGATCGTCCGCATCCAGACGACGCTCGGGTCCGGCCAAGGCCGCCGCTGCAGAACGGACGGCCGCGGTCAGGTCGAGATCCACCGCTACACCCGCCATGCGGCCGGCAATGGCCTCTGCATCGCCCCCGAGCACCGCGAACACCTTCTCGTCGACGACGGTTCCGTCGTACGTGATGTGGAACAGGTTGTCACCCTCCGGCGTCTCCCCGACCTCGGCCACCAGGATCTCGACCTCGAGGGGCTTCGACTCATGAGTAAAGAGCTGTCCCATGAATTGGGCGTACTCGTTGGCCAAACTCCTGCCCTCCACGTCACGGCGCGAGTATTGGTATCCGCGGAGGTCGGCGATGCGGATGCCCGCCGTCCGGAGCTGGTCGAACTCGCTGTACTTGCCCACCCCAGCGAAGGCCAGACGGTCGTAGATCTCGCTGATCTTGCGCAACGAGGTGGACGGGTTCTCCGCCACGATGACGATGCCATCGGCGTACTGGAGGGCGACGAGTGCCTTGCCACGGGCGATTCCCTTGCGCGCGAAGTCGGCCTTCTCGCGCATCATCTGCTCGGGCGGAACGTAGAACGGCATGCTCA
>Ga0315903_10010262_pt1 | contig 11200 bp, 6 predicted proteins | sample LakEriMetagenome_7_FD_203524 | JGI IMG/M metagenome (GOLD analysis project Ga0315903, IMG submission 203524) | Freshwater fungal communities from buoy surface, Lake Erie, Ohio, United States - Buoy 2 MA119 | ecosystem: Environmental > Aquatic > Freshwater > Lake | place: USA: Lake Erie, Ohio... | reverse complement strand
GTGAGCCGGGGTGCGCGCTGTTCCGTTTCCCGCGCCCATTGCAGCAACTCGGGACTGATCGTGCGCCACGCCAACGGCAACTCGCGGTAACGGGCGCCCAACTCCGCCCTGTCCCGCCACGCCACCCCCGCGAGCGCACCGTGGACCCGAGCGGCGACATCGCGACCGACCAGACGCATCTTCTCATAGGCGGGACGCCGCGGCTCACGCTGCCGGAAGTTGATGTTGTTGATGTCGCCGCTGGTGCCATTGGCCAGCAGGGCGACGAACGGCGGCCCGTCTTCGCGCGCTCCCTCGAGCCGCGCCAGCTCCTCGCAGAAGACCCCGAAGTAATCGGCCGAGATGGCTCGGCCGGAGACGCCACCGACGTAGTGCAGCGAGTAGGCGGCGAAGACCGAGATCAGCCGGCCGCCCGGTTCCCGCAGCGCGACGAACGAGACCGCCGGGTCGATCGGACCCGCCGGCTCCAGGAGATCCGCGCCTCCTGCGGCCGGATTCATCTTCACCCGCTCCACCTTGCCGAACGGGCTGGCGGGCGCGGTGCCCTCGCGCATCAGCCAGCGGCGGTTGAAGACATGCTCGGGAACATCCACCGAGCCCGCCGCGATCTCGGCGGGACGCAGCCGGCTGATCGCGAGGGTCACCGCGTCGGTCACCCGCCGCGCGATGAATTTCTGGTAATCGTCGAGCGGCTGGTCGTAGGCCAGACGGCTGACGCCGAGCGCACTCCCCGCGGAGTGCGTGTGGGTGCCTGCGAAGATGACGTTCTCCGGCGGGATGCCGGTGGCGTCCTGAATGAGCCGGCGCGCCTCGAGGCTGAGCACACGATGCACCCCGAGCAGGTCGCAGATCACGATCGCGAGCCGCGTGCGCCCGTCGTCGAGCACGAGGCAGCGGGCGTGCAATTCGTCGTGCACCTCCTGCGCCGGAAACGGCGCAAAGCCGCCGATGATCGGCGTGCCCAGCGGCGAGGTGATGTTGGTCTTCGCGGCGCCCGCGCGCAGCGGGGCGTTCGGCTGGGCCGCCGCCAGCGCGGAAACCAACCAGCAAGCCAGAGCGAGAAAGCGGACCGGGGTAAGTCGCATCATGCCCCGAGTCAAAGGCCCGCGCCTCGCCGCACACAAGCCGGAGTCGGGGGTCATCGGTCCGGGTGGCGGCAACCGCGACGCAGGTGATGCGGACTTTCCGCGAGACCACGCGCGGCTAGCCGGGACGCGATCGGGCGGGAACGTACCAATCGTCGATGTATGCCGGACGGAGCTGAGACGCATCGCGGACCTCGCGGCGCGGACGGTCCTAAAACGAGCCCTTCAAGCCGAGCGCGAGGGCGATGCCGAATTCCGACGTGCGGTTTTGCCGGGCGTACGCGGGGGTTTCGTCGCCGTAGCGCAGCAGCGTCTGCGGGACGTTGAGCACGTTGCTCGCGCTGCCGACGAGCGACAGCGCCTTGGTGAGCTGCCACGAGGCGTTCAGGTCGAGGGTGGTGCGCGCTCCGATATACTGGAACGCGTTCGTGGCGACCGCCGGCATCGCGGTGCGTTTGTCCAGACCCCGATGGTTCCAGCGGGCGACAAAGCCCAGCCGGCGCCAGTTCACCGAGAAGCCCCAATTGCCGGTGCGCGGGATGAAACTGGTGAAATCGGCCTGCCGGTTGCCCTCCAACCGGAGCAGGGTCGCGTTGGCGAACACCGTGAACGGTGCACCCCAGCGGCCGAGGCGGCGCAGGGATTGCCGAAAATTGGCCTCGCCACCGGTGATGCGCGCCGCACCCGAGTTGAACTTCGAGTTCACGTTCCATCCGGTGTAAACGGGGTCGAGCCCGAGCTCCTCGAGCAGCGTGGCGTCGGCCAGCCGCACCTGGGTTCCGAAGAAATTGCTGATCTGCTTGCGGAACACCCCCGCGCTGATGATGCCGCCCCCGTCGGTGTAGTACTCGGCCGAGAGGTCGAAATTATCAGCCGTCCACGGCCGCAGCGCGGTGTTCCGCACCGTGATCGTGCCTTTCACCACCGCGGGGTTGTTCTGGTCCTGCTCGTTCAGGTCGTTCTCCGCGAACTGGGCGTTGGGGATGACGTCGACGAGATCGGGGCGGCCGTAAGTGCGGGCGTAGGCGGCGCGCAGGAGGAAACGCTCGGTGGCGTCGAACGTGAGGTGGAGACTCGGATAGAGACCGTCGTAGGAACGCGTCACCGCGTACGCGCGCTCCTTCCGCATGAGCCGCAGCTCCTCCATCGAGCCCGCGGCCCCGGCCTCGGGCCGCCGGATGCGCTGGCCGGCCGCGTTGCGCGCGAACGTGCCGTTGGGATTGCGCACGAAGACCGCCGCGAGATCGACCAGCGGGCCCCGGCCGGAGTCGTCGGTGCGCTCGAACCGCGCCCCGCCCAGGACCGTGAGACGGTTCCGCCAGAGCCGCGCCTCCGCCTGCGCATAGGCCGCCGTCACGGTCTCGCGCAGCACCTCGGATCCGGTGATGCGCGACTGCTCGGCCGCCACCAGGTTGGCCGGCGTCCGCACGAAATGGTCCAGGCGGTCGTAGGCCCGGTTCACCGAGATCCAGGGCACATTCGTGAACCCGTAGAACGAGTCCTGCCCGCGGTAGGACTGCATCTGGAAGGGCGCGGCCGAATCGGGCGTGGCCACGTTGCCGTCGGGCCCGGCGTACGTCCACGTGATGGTCTGCACACGCGCGTCGACCTTCAGCGTGCTGCGCGCGCCGCCGACCTCCAGCGACGCCGGGAATGGCAGGAAGCCGAAGCGGCGGCGGGCCGACAGTTGCGCCGAGCGATGGTCCGAGCGGTTGTCGTACGGCTGCTCCGTGGCGGTCGTGAGGGAATAATTGGCAATATTGTACGGGTCGACGGGCTGCTCCCCCGCCCCGAAGACCTCGATGATCCGTGGACGGTCCAGAACGATGTCCCGCAGCGAAACCCGCGGCGTGCCGTTGAGCGTGGCCGTGATGCCGCCGAAGTGGCCCGGGTTCGGCCGCGAGCGGTCGGATAACGAAAGGCTCGTGACCGCATCGATCTTCCAGCGGCCGTCGTCATGGCGGTAACGCAACCCGAACTGGTCCGTGCCCCCGAGGAACGTCTGGCCACCGCCCGACAAGGTAACCGCCCCGCGACCGGTGGCGCCGGCCGTCTCGCTCTCCGAGAAGCGGAACGGGATCCCGGTGGCCGGATTGGGCGCCGCAACCGTGCCGGCGTTGAAGGACCACGTCTGGGTGCCGATGTAGGTCTTGTAGGAATTGACCTGAGCGTTGAAGGAGAGGACGCCGTGCGCGGTCGCCCGCCAGTCGGCCTTCAGGCCGAAATTGCTGCGGGATTGGCTGCGCGGTCCATCCTGCAGGGTGTACTGCTGCAAATAGGGCCGCGCGAAGGTCGCGCCCGTGCCCGTGCCGCCCGCGTTGAACAGCGTGGTCGAAAGGTGCTGTTCGTTGAATTTGTCGCTCCGCATCCCTGTCACGACGATGCCGAAGTCGCGGTTCACGGGCAGCGTGTAGTCGAATTCCCACCCCGCCAGCAGCTTCCGCGTCGGCTGATCCCCCAGGGTGTGGGGCGTCTTGCGGAACGTGAGGTTCTCGCTGTTGGCCATCAGCGTGATCCCGTAGTTCAGGCGCGCTCGCGGGCGCTCGAAGGCGCTTTTCGTCACGAGATTCACGGCCCCCGCCAGCGAGTCCGCCGGCGTGGACGGCGTCGGGACCTTGGTCACCTCGATGCGCGAGATGTTGTTCAGCGCGAGGGTGTTCATGTTGAACGTACGACCCGGGGATGCGTTCGCCGAGACCATCGAGGCACCATCCGACGTGAACGCCGTCATCGACCCGCCGATGCCGCGCACGGAAACCCCCACGATCTCCACCTCGCTGTATTCCATGGCGAGTCCCGGAATGAACTTGAGGAACTCGCCGACGTTGCTGCCGAGCACGTCGCCGAGTTCGTCCGTCGCCATGACATTCTTCAGGTTCGGCGCGAAACGCTGCTCGTTGGTGGCGATCGCGCGCGCGTCGGTCTCGCGGTCCGAGCCGACGGTGAAACGGTCCATCCGCACCACCTGACCGGCGCCATCGCCGTAACGTGTCCGGCTGGTCAGAGCCACGTCCCGCGTCACCACGCCGCCCGGTGGGACATCCACCGTGACGACCTGAGGATCGAGATCCGTGTAGAAAAGCTCCACCTCACGACGACCCGCCGGCACGTCGATCAGGCGGTAACCGCCGAAGTCGTCGGTAAGCACCACAAGGTCGGTGCCCTGAACGGAGACTCGCGCCTTGCCGAGGGCGTTGCCGGAAGCGGCGTTGGTCACGCGACCGGCGATCACACCGGTCGCGGCGGACGCGACGAGCGGCACGAAGGATGCGATCACGACAAGACGAAGGAAGAACCGAAGCGCACGGACTCTTTTCATGGGATGGGGTGATTGACCGTCGCGGGCTGAATGCCGGCGGCGGCGGCGGGGTACCCGTTCCTAGCCTGCGAACATCGCGATCAACAAGGATTTTCCCGGAAGCGGCGCTCTTTCTCCCACCGGCTTTTGGGGTTTGCGGATCTGCCCGGCCGCCCGGAGAACAAGGTCCTTGCGACCGCCGCAGCAAGCGGCGACGCGAACTTACCTCACCCATGAACTGGACCGGCGTCATTCCCGCCCTGACCACCAATTTTCGCGCCGACGGCTCGATCGACCATCCGGCTTTCGCCCGGCATTGCCGCGCAATGCTCGACGCCGGTTGCACCGGACTGGTTTGCGCCGGCTCGCTCGGCGAGGCGGCGACGCTTTCACCGGACGAAAAGATCGCTCTCGTGCGCACCGCGGTGCGGGCCGCGGGTGGGCGCGCGCCGGTGGTGCTCGGGATCGCCTCGCTTTCCACCGCGGAGGCCGTCGCACTGTCCCGCGCCGGAGCCCGGGCGGGCGCCCGGGGACTGATGGTCCTGCCGCCGTATGTCTACAGCACCGACTGGCGCGAGATGAAGGCACACGTGGCCACGGTCATCGGCGCCACCCGGCTGTCCTGCATGCTCTACAACAACCCGGTCGCGTACCGCACCGACTTTCTGCCCGCGCAGGTCGCGGAGCTCGCGGCGGAGCACCCGAACCTGGCGGCCGTGAAGGAATCCAGCGGTGACGTGCGGCGCATCATTGCCCTACGCGCCGCACTCGGCGAGCGGCTCACGCTACTCGTCGGCATGGACGACGCCGTCGTCGAGGGCGTGCGGATGGGCGCGCGCGGCTGGATCGCCGGCCTGGTCAACGCGTTCCCGCGCGAGTCGGTGGACTTGTTCGAGGCCGCCGCGAAAGGAGACGTGGCACGCGCCGATGCCCTCTACCAGTGGTTCCTTCCGCTGCTACGGTTGGATACCGTCCCGAAGTTCGTGCAGCTCATCAAATGGGTGCAGGAAGAGACCGGCACGGGCGGCGCCACGGTGCGACCGCCGCGCCTGCCGCTGGACGGCGCCGAGCTGACCGCGGCGCGACGCACCTTGCGCGAGGCGCTGCGCCATCGGCCGCGCCTCGGCTGACACCGCTCGGCGGTTCAGGTGTAATCGTACAGCTGTGGATCGCGACGCGGCGCCGTGCGCCGCACGCGGAAACGATGGCGCGGCTCCTTGGGGTCGGGCGGCGGGCCGCCCGCCCCGGGACCACCCATGCCCATCCCGTCTCCGTAAGGATCATCCATGCCGCCGCCGGCCTCGTCGCCGCCGCCCAGCTGGTCCTCCAGGGAGTCGGGATCCGCGCCTTCCTCCAGTTTGCGCACGACCTCCTCCATCTCGCCGTCGATCTTCTCGCCGGTGAGCTCGGACATCCGGCGCATCATGCGCGCCATCGCCTTGGGGTCGTTCTCGTCGACGCTGGAGAACTCTTTCTCCATCGCGTTCATCGCCGCCTCCATGCGGGCGTCCTCGGCCGGATCGCCCCCCGCCGCCCCGGCGTCGTCGGGTTTTTTCTCCGCGGCCTCATCCTTGGCGCCGCCGCTCGTGATGGCGAAGGCCGAGACCAGCTTCTTCATTCTGAACGAGGGATTCGCCGGGCATTTCGGCACCGTCTGTCCCTGGGCCAGGGTCTTCGCGTAGAACTGGTAGATCGTGTGGTTGTCCGGGCAGTAATACTCGTAGATCGGCATAAAACGGAGGCCTCGAACTAGGAACGTCGCGCCGGTTTGGCAAGCTGGTGGCCGTGGAGCACGCCGCCGCCAAGACCCTCGCGGTTGAGCCGGTCCATCGTGGCGGCGAGCCGCCGGCGTTTCTCGTCGTCCGCGCCGAACATCTCCAATTGCCCCGCGGCCGACTCCACGCCGGAGAACCGCACGGAAACCAGCCGCAGCGGCCGCTGCTGTTTCCATGCGTCCCGCAGGAGCGGCCCCACCAGCGGGTAAAACGGCGCCTCAAGATCAGTTGCCTCCGCGAGGCTGCGTCCGTGCGCGGCCTGGGTGAAATCCGGGTACCGCACCTTCACCGTGAGCGTGCGAACGCGTTTGCCGTCGGCCCGCACCTTGGCGAGCAGCTCGTCGACCATGCGCTTGGCGATGCGCTCGACCTCCGCCGGATCGCGAATATCGGCGGCGAAGGTCTCCTGCTGCGAGTAACTGCGCGCGTCCTCCTCGCTGGTGTCCACCGGCGAGTCGTCCTCGCCGCGCGCGGCGGCCAGCACCGATCGCCAGGCGTTGCCAAACGCGGCGCGCAGAACCGGCTCCGGGGCGGCGGTGATGTCCCCGATCAGCTTCAGACCGTGCGAACCGACGAGGACGGCTTCCGTCTTCGCGCCGATCCCCGGCAACCGGCCCACGGGCAGCGGTGCCAGGAAGACCGCCTCCTCGCCGGGCCGAACGACCACGAACCCGCGCGGCTTGCGGAGTTTGGACGCGATTTGCGCGACCAGTTTGTTGGCGGCGATTCCGAAGGAGACCGGCACCTGCAACTCCGCCCAGATCAGCGCCTGCAGTCCGCGGACCGCGCCCTCGACCGCCTCGGGCGAGGCCAGGCCGCAGGGGTTGAGATCCAGGTAGCCCTCGTCGATCGAGTTCCGCTGCACCAGCGGCGTCAGGCTCTCGCACAAGGCGAACATTCGCCGGGAGACGTCGCCGTAGAGACCGGCCGTATGCGGCAGCAGGACGAGATCGGGACAGACCTGCAGCGCCCGTCGCGAGGGCATCGGGGTGTAGACCCCGGCCGCGCGGGCCTCGTAGCTGGCGGAGGAGATGATGCCGCGCTCCCCGCCGCCGACGGCGCAGCGCCGCCCGCGCAACTCCGGCCGGCGCGCCAGTTCGCAGGAGACGAAGAAGGCGTCGGCGTCGAGGTGGACGATCATGGCGGTACCCCCGGGCATCTCCGCTGATTGCCCGCGCGCCGGACGCGACCCGCAAGCGGGAAACGGCCGCCGCTCTGGTCACTCGCGGTGTCCGAAGCCCAGGGGGAGGCGCCCTTGTCCCGGGAGCCGCGCGGAACGTTCAAAAATAATTTGAGCCCAAGGCGTTTTTTCCCTGGAGATTCCGCTGGCCCACCCCGACCCGCCCGATTCCATCGGGCGCCGAGAGTCCGAAGTTACCCACCCACCCACCCCGAAACGGCATGATGCTGCTCATCGCCATTTTCTCCGTGATCGTGCTCCTCCTCTGCTGGCTTTGCTACAGCGGGGAGAAGAACGGCTGAGCTCGCGACCCGGGCGCGTTCAGGTGCCGCGGGCGGCGGCCACGTAGCCGTCGATGATCCCGTCGAAGCTGCCGTTGGTGAAAAAAACCACGAGTCGACGCCCGGCCTCGCCTCGCACCGTGTCTGATTTCAATCGCTCCAGCAGCTCGGCGTTCGTGGGTGCGGAGCGCGCCGTGACTCCCCTCGCCTCGAGGTTCGCCACGACCGCGGGAGGATCGAATCTTTCCGCCGCCGGAATTCGATCGGCCCGGCTCACGGCCCCGAGATAAACCTCGTCCGCCAGCGCGAGCGCCTCCTGAAAGGCGCCTTGCAGCGACTTGGTGCGGGAGGTGTTGCTGCGGGCCTCGAACACGGCCGTCAGCCGCGCCCCCGGGTGACGGGCGCGCAGGGACCGAAGGGTCTCGCCGATCGCCGTCGGGTGATGGCCGAAATCCTCGATCACCGTGAGGCGCTCCCCGGACAGCCTTGTTTCCTGGCGCCGTTTCACGCCGCGGAAACCGGCGAGTGCCGAAAGATCGAGCGCGGCGGGCCGCTCCGGATGCAGCGCCAGACCGACGGCCGTCGCGGCCATCGCGGCGTTGCGGACGTTGAAAAGTCCGCCGAGCGCCCAGCGCACGCGCGCCCAAGGGGCGCCGCGCCAGGTGATCGCGAACGAAGCTCCCTCCGGTGACTCCGCGAAGCCCTCGATGCGAACGTCGTTGCCCTCGCCGACGCCGACCCGCACGACACGCGTCCACGCCATCGGCCCGAGCGCGCGCAGGTTTTCGTCGTCGCCGTTCAGCACGATCCATCCGTTGCGCGGCACAATGCGGGAAAGATGGGTGAACGTGCGCTGCACATCGGCGACGTCGCGGAAGATATCCGCATGGTCGAACTCGAGGTTGTTCAACACGGCGACGTGCGGCGCGTAGTGGATGAACTTGCTGCGCTTGTCGAAGAAAGCGCTGTCGTACTCGTCGCCCTCGATCACGAAAGGATCGCCCGGCGCCCCGAGGTGCGAGCCGACGGGCGGGTCCTGCGGGACACCGCCGATCAGGAAGCCCGGGTCGCGTCCCGCCGCCCGCAGGAGGAAGGCGGCGAGGGCGGTCGTGGTCGTTTTCCCGTGCGTGCCGCAGATGACCAGGTTGCGACGGGAAAGCAGGACGTGGTCGTGCAGGAACGCCGGCAGCGAGGTGAAAGGTAGCGCGCGGGTCTCGAGGAGCCACTCGACCTCGGGGTTGCCGCGACTCATCGCGTTGCCCACGACCACGAGATCCGGCGCAAGCCGGGCGAGCCGCGCGGAGTCGTAACCTTCGTGAAGCTCGATGCCGGCGGCGGCGAGCACCGTGCTCATCGGCGGATAAACGCCGGTGTCGGCCCCCGACACCGTGTGCCCCGCGGCGCGCGCGAGGAGCGCGGCGTTGCCCATCGCCGTGCCGCAGACCCCCATGAAGTAGATCCTCATCATGAAGGTTCGGAACAAAGGGCAGCGGCGAGCGGAAGGAAACAGGAATTCCGGCTTTCCAACGAAAGATCCCCCCGCAAACCTAGCATCGATTTTTTCAAAAACGCCTGTTCCCCAAGCGGGTTGCGGGCGTCTCTGTAACCCCAACCCCCTTGCTGTGAAGTCATCCCGCTGGTCCAAAACCCTGCTCCGAACCGTCATCGTCCTCGTCGTGCTTGCCGGCCTCGGCTGGGGCGGGCGGGTCGTCTGGAAGGCCGTCAGCCCCACCCTGTTCGGCAGCAAGCGGGAGGAGGTCGTGCCCGTCACCAAGGTGCGCACGGCGAACATCGCCGAGGAGATCGTCGCCGTGGGCCGGCTCCGCGCCGTGTTCTCCACCGATCTCCGCTCCGAGATCAACGGCCGCATCGTGAAGATCATGGCGGTCGACGGCCAGAAGCTGAAGCGCAACGACGAGATCCTGCGCCTGGACCAGCAGGACATCCTCACGCAGATCCAGGAGATGGAGCGCAGCATCGAGGCCGCGAAACTCCGCACGCAGCGCGCCCGGCGCGATTACGAGCGCCTCGTCGACCTGCAGAAGCGCGGCGTTGTCACCACCAAGGACTTCGAGGATGCCCGGATCACGCTCTCGCTGAGCGAGAACGACGCCGCGATCGCCGAGGCCCGCGCCGCCAACCTGCGCGACAAGCTCGCCAAGACGGTCATCCGCGCGCCGCACGACGGCACCCTGCTGCTGCGCGATCTCACCGAGGGCCAGGTCATCACCAGCGCCGCCGCCCAGAACGGCGGCACCCCGCTCGGAGAGGTCGCCGACCTCTCCTCCCTGATGGTGCGCACCAACATCAACGAGATCGACGTCGCGCGGCTGAAGATGGGGGACAACGCGCGCGTGCGCGTCGACGCCATGCGCAGCGTGCAGATGTCGGGCACCGTGAAGCGCATCGCCACCAGCGCGCTGGAGAGCAGCGTCGACCGCACCCGCGTTTTCCCGGTGGACGTCTTTCTCGACGAACCGGATGAGCGCCTGCGGCCCGGCATGTCGGCCACGGTCATGTTCACCCTGGCCAAAGTCGAGGACGCCACCGCCGTCGCGATCTCCGCGGTCTTCGCGACCGCCGAGGCCCTGCGCTACGTCTTCCTGAAGAACCAGACCGGTTTCGAGATCCGCCAGGTCGAGACCGGCATCGCCGACACCCGCTACGTCGAGATCCTTTCCGGAGTGAAGGTGGGCGACGAGGTCGCCCGCTCCCGGCCGCTGGAATTCGAGGGCGAGCCGCCCGTGCTCGCGCCTAACAACTCGCCGCAGCAGCCCAAGGCCCGTGAGGCCAGCCCCGCGAAGGGCAAGGACCCGACGCCGCCCCGCTCGTCGGGGAATGGCAGCAAGCGTCGCAACGGCAGCTGATCCCCGTCCCACGATGCGCCTGCTTTTCATGGGCATCACCAGCGGCTGGCGCGAGGTCCTCGCGCACAAGCTGCGGTCGTTCCTGACGCTCTTCGGCATCGTGCTCGGCGCCGCCGCTCTGGTCGGCATGCTGGGCGTGGTGAAGGGCCTCCTCCGCGGCTGGGAGGCGATGATCTACGAGACGGGCGGCATCGAGCGCATCAGCGTGCAGGTGAAGCGCCCGCCCGATGTGCAGCGGGAGAAGGCCGCGCTTTCCCCGGGTCGGACCCTCAACGACGTCGACGCGATCATCGCCGCCGTGCCGCTCGCCCGGCGGGTCACGGCGGAAGTACTGATTTCCAGCGGCGCCCGCCTTTATTTCCAGGGCCGCGCCACCAGCCAGTATGTGCGCGGGGTGCTCCCGGCCTCCTTCGTCATGGACCGCTTTGACGTCGAGTCGGGCCGGCTGATTGGCGAGCTCGACAACGAGCTGCAGACCCAGGTTGTCGTCCTCGGCGCCTCCGTGGCCGAGACCCTCATCCCCCGCGGGCTCGACCCCATCGGCCAGCATATCACGATCAACGGCCAGCCGTTCACCGTCGTCGGAGTGCTGAAGGAATATCAATTCGCCATGGGCGGCGGCCGCTACAACACCAAGAACTCGGCCGTCTTTATCCCGCTCACCACCTGCCAGACGCTCTTCCGCCTCGACGAAAACGTGGTTGTGCTGAACGT
>Ga0315903_10010261_pt1 | contig 11200 bp, 13 predicted proteins | sample LakEriMetagenome_7_FD_203524 | JGI IMG/M metagenome (GOLD analysis project Ga0315903, IMG submission 203524) | Freshwater fungal communities from buoy surface, Lake Erie, Ohio, United States - Buoy 2 MA119 | ecosystem: Environmental > Aquatic > Freshwater > Lake | place: USA: Lake Erie, Ohio... | reverse complement strand
TTGAAGTTTGTCTTTGTAGACATTTGTTTCCTTTCGTTAGTCGTTACTAGGAATTTCCTAGTAGCGGCTTCGAGATGAGTCGCACGTGCTGACACATCTCTTTCCCCCTGTGATATCCGGATCACAGGAGAAACCTGTTTTTCAGGTGTCATCTATTTGACCCCTTTGGCGCCGATATTGATCGCCTGAGCAAGAATTGAGCTCTTGCTAGAGTTCAAAATTATACGGGTAGAAATCTCATTTGGAATCGCATCGACATCTAACCCACCGGTAGCAGCGACAAATAGGGCCGAATCCACCGTTGAATCAATATATAGAGTAGCTGTTAGGAGGTAATTGCCGTTCGCCAGGCGCGTAATAGTTGAGGCAGATCCTGTCTGGGTCAATGGGAACCATGAGCCGGCAACCGTAATTGATGGGCTTGCAAAGTATGAAGTGCCTGATCCATCAACTGTGACTGATTGAGACATTAAAAGGTTAATAACACTATCCCCGTATGCCTGAAGATATGAAACTAAAACATAACCATCTGGATTTGTAATGGTTGATTGGGCAGATAGTCCGACTGCACCAACATCACCAGCTAAATCTGAAACTGTAAATCCTGTTGGTAAGCCATCTTTTGAAAGCCCAGCAAACAAGGATTTAGATGTACGGAAGCTAATAGCTGAGTTCTCTTGTATTATCTTTCGCGTTGAAAGATTTTCTTCTGTCGAAGATTGTGATGAATTGTTATTAACTTCTGGGTTAACTAGGGATGGCAATTCTTGCTTAGTAGTTGCAGTAATGGTTGCTGTATTGAACTCTGAACCTGTTACAGAATTAAACCCTAAGAATGACACCATCACAATAAGTAATGAGAGTGCAACCTTTGAAGATTTCTTTGCAAGCTCGGCTGCTTTCTTATATGTACCAGAAAGCGCATCAAGTGCGGTAGAGCCGGTTTTCTCGTCAACTACCCATTCAGTAAGGATGCGAACAAATGAGGCACGAGCACGTTGCACAACATGGCGAACATTTTTCTCACTTGTACCAATCGCTTGAGCTATCTCTTTAGTTGTCCGACCTTCAACCTCCCACATAACTAGTGCCGTCCGTTGCGTCTCAGATAAACGAGATAGCGCTTCGCGAATAATTGAAGCGTCTTCGGCTGCAGCAAGAGTTACATCCATCGGGATATGATTCTCTGTTGCAATCTCAGCTAAGCGCTCTTGGGATGTATCTGAATCAATTGCAACCAAGTTAGGTCGAGAGCCAGTTGCACGAATTACATTAAGACACAGATTGTTAACTGTGGTTCGCAGATATGCCATGGCACGATCTGCGGTATCTAGCTCTGGAGCTGCCAAGATGAATTTAAGGAAGGCATCTTGGACAACCTCTGCTGCATCAGCATCGCTTCGAAGAATTCGGCGGGCTTGAGCGATAAGTGATGAGCGGTTTTGGGTATAAAGAGCGGATAAATCAGAAACAGACCACGCAGCAACAGTCGCTGGGGCCTGAGCCTTCTTACGAAGTGACACTTTGATTTCCCGCTTTCAGGTGAGCCAACGTCTTGACCCCTCTACCTAGTAAGACACCAAAGGGGGTCAAATGTTGTTGTTATTCACGGCCAATTTAAGGCCCTGAACCGAAATAAGGCTCAGAATCAGAGTAAGTATGGCTAGTTGCGATAGTGGGCCCTGTCGGGATCGAACCGACGACCCACGGATTAAAAGTCCGTTGCTCTACCGACTGAGCTAAAGGCCCCAAAATTAGACCCTCAAATAGGTCAAGATACGAAGTCTAATGCCAAATCTTAAGACCTCTTACCTGAAGATGCCTTACCCAATCGGTCTCTGATTGCAATGGCCAAGCCAGGGCCTTCAGGTACCACCACATAGATCTTACTTAGTCCAAATTGGTCGCCCATCCTTAGTGCCTGATACAGATCTCTTGCGTAATCTTCAATACTGACAGGAGAGGCCAATCTTAAAGATCCAATTGGAGTTGGAATTTTATCCAAGGCAATAAACCCATCGCCTGGCTTTGCATCTAGACCTAAAATGACTTTTGCATTTGGAGCATAGTGTGAGTCTAATAATCCAGGGGCTCTCATTCCACTTTTTTCCGCCTTTAGTGAAACTCTCAAGCCAGTAACTTCTTCAATCATTTCCTTGGTGATTGAACCTGGCCTTAACACAACTGGGATGATTTGGGTGCAATCGATAATGCTGGATTCCACACCAATTTCGCACTGACCATCGTTAAGGATTAAATCATGAATTCCAAGGAATCTTCCTAATTCCTCTTCAACAGCTTGTGCAGTTGTAGGTGAAACTGAGCCAAATCTATTTGCGCTCGGCGCTGCAATTCCAAACCCACCTAATTTCTCAAACTCCCGTGTAAGTGATAGCGCAACCAATTGATTTGGAACTCGAAGACCAACGCTTTCTTGCCCTCCAGTTATAAAATCCTGTGCTGAAGCGTTTCTTTTCAAAATTAAAGTCATAGGTCCGGGCCAATAAGTACTACCAAGTTTTTTTGCATACTCTGGAATCTCTCTTGCCCAGTCTTCCAGTTTATGGATCGAGGATATGTGAACGATCACTGGATGGTTTTTTGGCCTGCCTTTAGCCACATAAATTCTGCTCACAGCTTTTTCATTTGTGGCATCGGCGCCTAGCCCATAAACAGTTTCGGTCGGAAATGAGACCAAATGGCCGTTCTTTAACGCATTGGCAGCAATTATAATTTCGTGTTGTGTTGGGTGGCTTATTACCTGCATGCATGAATCATCCCATTTAACTAGTTTTGACCTGTTCTATTTGCCCGATACCCTTCTCCTTCAGGTCCCCATCGTCTAGTGGCCTAGGACGTCGCCCTTTCACGGCGTTAACACGGGTTCAAATCCCGTTGGGGACGCGTCAAAGTTGAGTTAGCTCTCTGCTTTGAAGGTAAGGCCCAGTAGCGCAGTTGGTTAGCGCGCCGCCCTGTCACGGCGGAGGTCGCGGGTTCAAGTCCCGTCTGGGTCGCGGCTGAGTAGCTCAGTTGGTATGAGCGAACGACTGAAAATCGTTAGGTCGCCGGTTCGATCCCGGCCTCAGCCACCACCATATTTTTATTGGATTGGAATCAATGAGGTCTGTGGTTAAAAATCTTATCGAGAATTATTTTGACCCTGCAATGCTTCGCTGGGCAGCGGTTGGCATCACTACAACTGCAATTGATTACATTCTGTTTATTACCTTGTTTGGACCAATTGATTCAGTATTTATTGCCAATCTATTCGCAGCAGTTATTGCAACTAGCTTTAACTACCTAACTCATCACAGGTGGACTTTTAAAAGTAATCAAAATCATTCAAGATCTAGTGTTAAGTACTTGATGAATTTAATCTTTTGGTGGTTGATTTCAAGCTCAATAATTAAAACTTTGGTGGAGGCAGGAGTTGATCCTAGAGTTGCTAAATTAGTCCCCTTTGTATTTATTGTGCCAATAAATTACTTTGTATTAAACAAAATAGTATTTAAGAAACAGTCTTAAGTATCCTTTGTTCTAAAAAAAAGTATAAACAATATTGCCCAAAGTATTACTGCAGGTAGCGCAAAGTAATTTGCATTAACTTGATTAATCTGTGAAATCAAAACTGAAATAATGGCAAAGAGTGCTGATAATCCCCACAAAAATATGGCAGCAGCTCTCCTTGAAAGCCCAGCTCTAATTAACCGATGTGAAAGGTGGTCCTGACCGCCTTGAAAAGGGGATAAATTCCGTCTTATACGAGAGCTGACTGCAACTGTTGTGTCCAAGATTGGGATGGCAAGTAAAAATATTGGAATGAGGTAAGAAGAGAGTTGGGATTGGGTATTGGGTTCAAATCTCACTGTAAGTGTGGCAAGCAATACGCCAAGAAATAGCGCACCAGCATCACCCATATAGATCTTGGCTGGGCTCTTGTTCCAAACTAAAAATCCAAGGGTGGCGCCCGCTGTGACTGTAGAGAGTGCTGCAATTAAGTATTGATCTCCAGATAGAGCTAGGTAGGCAAGTGCAATTGATGAGATTGCAACTGTTCCTGCCGCACCACCATCTAAATTATCAAAAAAATTGATTGAATTACATATTCCAACCACCCAGATCACAGTGATTAATGAATCAAAAATGGCAGATCCAGTTGGGTTACCAACATTTTCGGTAATAATCAAAACACTTGCAGTAAATACCCCAGCTACAGATTGAGCAATAAATCTTGGAAGTGGCGGTAGGTTTTTTATATCATCCCAAAGTCCAATTAAGCCAAGTGCGAGTGCTGGGCCAAGCACTGAGGTTGCCAACCAAAATGTGGTGGAGGAGAAGTTAGAGATAAGTGAGGTTGAGTAAGAGATAGCGATAACCCCAATAATTATTGCTGCCCCACCTAAGTAAGGCACCGGTCGCTTGTGAGATTTATGAGATGAGTTAGGTCGATCAACCACATCGGCTGCTATTGCAATCCTTCTCATTACTGGTGTTAATGCGCCAACAAATAGATAAGCAACTACAAACAGTAAGAAGTACTCAGTATTTGTGATGCCCATTAGATTAAAGGAATTACGCCGATCCAGATTTGCGTCGATGCATCTTTGGCGCAGAGCCACCAGTTTGTCCTGAACCAACCTTTGATCCTAATCTTGGACCTGCGCTCTTGCCAGATGTATTACCCTTTTGCTTTTTTGCAAGGGCGGCTAGCATTTTAGCCTTTGCATCCTCGCCTGTATTTTTCGCTTCACTCATAATTAATCTTTATCCATTCTTTAACTGTTGCTAGTTGTTTTAAGAAGAAGTGCTTTAACCTCAGACTCTTTATACCTTCGGTGTCCGCCTAAGGTTCTTATTGAGGTTAACTTGCCAGCTTTTGCCCACCTGGTGACAGTCTTTGGATCTACTCGAAACAATGTTGCAACCTCAGCTGGGGTTAATAAGACCTCTTGCTCCGAGCTCATTTAAGTTGCCCCTAATTAGTTAGCTGGTGCGTATGTCCGTTTAAACCTTATGAGGCAAGTATTGTGGTTTGAGTGAGTAAATAACAAGTAGTGCTGCTACGTAGCCTGTTCAAAGGCTGCAACACCTCGCCAGCGGGTAACTAACCGCTCATAACCCTGCCCTGCCAGTGCGCCATCTCCTGCTGCCAATCCAGCCAGTGATCTAGCAACATCCTCAATAGAGGTATCTGCATTTAATCCTGGCTGGCCATTTTCAATCAAAGATTTTTCAAGATAAAGAGCTAACCCTCCGTAATCACACTCCACAATTGAATTCATATCAAAAATGGATAGCCACTCAAGCAAATCTGCAATCTCTTGCTCTATTGGTCCATTGCCAAAAGCGTTGACCACTGCTTGATGAGCAAATAAACATCTTTGTTTAGCATTTGAGATCGAGGTGCGAAGAATTGTGTAAGCACCATCTTCATTAGAGCCTCTAATTCGATCTGAAGGCTCAAAGAGTGAAAACCATCGTGGGGGAATACTCCAGGTTGCAGTAATTATGTGTGAAACCTTATCTTCAATACTTTCGGAGTTTAATGAAAGTGCATTTTCTATCTCTTTGGGTAGAAAAAAACCACTTATTGTAAATGGTAATGAAGATTTGAAATCATCTAAAGCTGCCCAACACCTTGCCGCTGTCGACCATGGAGCTATATATTTCTTTTCATCAATTTCTAAAACATGCGCACCATCTAATTTAAGTGCTGGTGGTTCAGTCACAATTGTCCGACGAAGTGCTCTTTGTTGCTCATCTCTACCTGTTGGGGTTGAAACTAGAATTTGACTCCATCTAGATTGATCTTCTTTGCTAAAAGTAGTTAATGGCTCATAAATGCGTAAAGATGCAACGTAAGGAGTTGGTCGCATCAGTTATTTATTAATTACGGGGGGTATAATTCTCATTAGAGTCAACATCAAATCCTTTATCCTCTTTGACTTCTCCATGTAACTCTTTTGCTAGCCGCTCTAGATCCATATCCTGATTAGAGTACTTAAGATCTCTTGCTACCTTTGTTTGTTTTGCTTTTGAACGGCCGCGTCCCATTTGTGGCCCTCCTTCAATATTTCTCTTCTGTCAGGTGAGGTAGATTAGCGTAAAGATGGTCCATCAACTATTGGGGCTTTTCCGCCTTTTAGCAAGGTTTTAAGGCCTATAACTTGCAAGAAAAGGCTTAACCCCATAATTGGAATTCTAAAGCGGTGATCGCCTATTGTGAATAAGGTTATCAACCAATTGGTTGCGATCACGACCATCGACAAGTTACCAATAAATCTTTCAAGTGAATTTTGACGCCACAAGGTGAAATAGCCATAAAGTAATAGGGCTAATCCACCAAGTAACCAGAGCCAAGAGATAACCTTTCCAAATCCACCATATACTAAATTAAATCCATCCTGTGTTGAAGCAATGTTTTTTAGTGGATTTATTGTCAGCCAAGGATTTCTTGCCATAGTGCCATTTGCTGACGGTCCATACCAAGGTGACCAAAAGTAAATTGATTTATTGTAAAAAAGCTCTACTGCCTTTATGGGATTACTTACATACCAGTTTAAAACACACCTTACTCGTTGATTATCCTGCTCTGAAGATGTGCCAGATAAATCGCACTCAACACCAAAGCCCTCTTTTATATAGCCACCGGTGGCATTATCACCTGCGCCAATATTCATAGTTACACCAAGATTGGTTGAAATACTGTTAATTCCAATTGCTTGATTATTTCGATAAATCAAAGTTGCTGGAAAAAACAAGGTGATCGCTAGGCTTATTGCAATCATCAGCGCTCCTGCTTTCAAGCCTTTCCAAACAAAAATCCACAAAAGATTTATCACTATCCCTGTCAAAAGCAATCTAGGCTGGACAAATGACAGCAAGCCAAATATTGCAGAGCTCATTATCAAGTATCTAACAAACTTTTTGTTATCTTTTTCAACAAAACTTCTGATCACAAGTCCTACGCAAAGTAATAATCCAGATGCTGTAAGTGACTCATAGCCAATTGCAATAGAGCTAAGTGACAGGGTTGGGTTAAATAGGATTAGCAGTAGTGTCAGGTAAGCAAACTTCTTTAACCTAGTTTTATACAGCTGCTTTGCAAAAAAGTAGACAGTGTAAGAAAAAACTAATGATTGCACGATGGAGAGTGTGGTTAAAACCCAACTCTTTCCAAGTATTGATAAAAAAAGAATTAAAAGGGGATAGCCGGCAGGCCAGTAATTTAAAATGCTTTCAGGTGAAAAGATTCCATCTTTAAGTAGTGCGTTATACCCCATGAGGTAGTTCTCACCATCTGCCCCCAGCCAAGCACCATCTACAAAGTAAACTCGATCACCAGAGCCTGCATTAATGCCCTCTATGCGAAAAATAATTCCAAGTTTGATTACAAAAACTGCAATCGCCCAGTAAATAAAGCTTTTTGAAAGATCACGAACAGGAGCCATGCGAGCACGCTTTGATTTACTTGCCATTACATCTCCTGCCTTAAATTTGGAGCTAGTTTACTCAACTTACTAAATAGATCTTCAAGATTTGCTTTTGTGCCTGAGGCTGAGATTAATCCCTTATGGCAGAACTCATCCCAATTACTTGGATTATTGATTAACTCAATCAAAGTTTGCCCACTCATCTCCACCACATTAGGCGGGGTTCCTCTTTTGTGAACTGAGCCAGGAACACATTGAATTGCAGCATATGGTGGAATTCGAAGTTCAACTGAATTGCCGGGTGACACCTGCTGGACAATCTTTAGTATCTGTCTTATGCGGCTCTTTACTTCTAAATCCTGCTTCATCTTAGTTGGGTTAATTCAACCTTACTGATCTTACTATTTGTTACTGATTTAATCCTTTGAGCAACAGATCTAGATTGCTCCACCGCCATGCCTGCAAAATCTGATGGCTCTTTGATTAAATCTTTAAGTTGATTAAGTAAAAGTGGAAACTCCTTTTCACTAGCTAGTGCTTCAAAGAAGTTACCTTCAGTAGTTGAATGTTTCTTAATCAGTTGGTGTGCTACCTCCCGGCCCATCCCAGCTCTGACACACTCCATAAGTATCTTTGTGGTTGCAAGTAATGGCAGTTGCTCACTTAACTCCTCTTTGATCTTTTCTTCAAATGCACCAAACTCTTGCAAGATAGTCATAAAGGTATGCAGCAGGCCATCTAGAACATAAAAAGAGTCAGGAATTACAACTCGTCTCACTACAGAACATGAGACATCTCCTTCATTCCATTGATCTCCAGCTAGATCTGCTGACATGGTGTTATAGCCACGAAGCAAAACCATCATGCCGTTTATTCGCTCAGATGATCTTGAGTTCATTTTGTGAGGCATTGCGGACGAACCAACCTGGCCTGCTTTAAACCCTTCGCTTACTAATCCGCTACCGGCCATTAATCTAATAGTGGTTGCCATAGATGATGGAGATGCAGCAATCTGTAACAACTTTGATACAACCTCAAAATCGACTGATCTTGGATAAATTTGACCAACTGAGGTCCAAGTATTTTCAAAACCAAATTCTTCAGCAATACTTTTTTCTAAATTCGCAAAATCTTTTCCCATGGCGTCTAATGCATCTTGGGATGTGCCAACTGGTCCTTTAATTCCACGAAGGGGTAAGCGAGCAATTAGTTCTTTTAGCGCAGTATGCGCAAACAATAATTCTTCAGCACATGATGCAAATCGCTTACCTAGAGTGGTTACCTGAGCTGCAACATTGTGTGATCTTCCGACCATAAAGGTTTTCTCATATTTGGTAATTTTTTCATTTAGCAAAAATAAGGCTTGCAGTGTTCTGTACTCAATCAATTCAAGTGCTGATTTGATCTGAATTAACTCAATATTCTCAGTTAAATCACGACTAGTAAGTCCAATATGTATCTTTTCAACACCAGCGAGGGCGTTAAACTCTTCAATACGAGCCTTAACATCATGACGGGTCCTAATCTCACGTTTATCAATCGAATCTAAATCAACTTTTTCGATTACCTTCTCATACGCTTTGATATCACTATCTGTAATTGGAAGCCCTGCTTTTTGTTGCAGTTTTAAAATTGTAATCCAAAACTTTCGCTCATTAACAATTTTATTCACTGGATCAAAGATTGCCACCATCTCCTTTGTGGCATACCTTGTCGCTAATACATTTGGCGTAATACTCATTTGATTAAATCCCTAACTACAATGGTTTCATCTCGGCCAGGTCCAACACCTATGGCACTTATTTGAACTCCTGATACCTTCTCTAAAAACTTCACATACTCCTGCGCATTTTTAGGCAGCTCTGCTACAGATTTTGCCTTTGAAATATTTTCCTTCCAACCTGGCAAGTACTCATAAATTGGCTTTGCATGATGAAAATCAGATTGTGATGCTGGTAAATCTTCAATCCTTACCCCATCAATCTCATATGCCACACATACTGGAATCTTCTCCCAGCCAGTTAACACATCTAGCTTTGTTAAGAAAAAGTCAGTTAATCCATTAACGCGGACTGCATACCTGGCTATAGGTGCGTCAAACCAACCACATCTTCTATTACGCCCAGTTGTAACACCAACCTCACCACCTATTTTTCTAAGTGCTTCACCATCCTCATCAAATAACTCTGTTGGAAATGGACCGCTACCAACCCGGGTTGTGTACGCCTTAAGAATTCCAATTACGCGCGTGATCTTTGTTGGTCCAACTCCTGAACCAGTAGAGGCTCCTCCCGCAGTTGGATTAGAGGAGGTAACAAATGGATATGTGCCATGGTCAACGTCCAGCAATGTTCCTTGAGAACCTTCAAGAAGAACAACCTTGCCAGCCTTTAAAGCTTGGTCTAACAAAAGCGATGTGTCAGTTACATAGGGCTCTAAAACCTGCGCATAACCCAGGTACTCACCAAGGACTTCATCAACAGTAATTCCTTTGCGGTTAAAGACCTTGACTAATATCTGATTTTTATCATGGAGGGCTGCTTCAATTTTTTGTTTTAAAATAGATGGATCAAAAAGATCTTGAACTCGAATTCCAATTCGATTTATCTTGTCCGCATAGGCAGGCCCTATTCCGCGTCCTGTTGTGCCAATCTTTGATTTGCCTAAGAATCTCTCTGAAACCTTGTCAATGGTGCGATGGTAAGGCGTAATTAAATGTGCATTGGTTGAAATCTTCAACTTTGAGGTATTAATCCCTCGCTCATTTAAATCTGAGATCTCTTTTAACAAAACCGCTGGATCAATAACAACACCGTTGCCAATTACTGGAATTACATTTGGAGATAATATTCCAGAGGGTAATAGGTGTAGTGCGTACTTTTGATCTCCGATTACAACTGTATGTCCGGCGTTATTTCCGCCTTGATAGCGAACAACATAATCAACGCGATCACCTAATAAATCTGTGGCTTTACCCTTGCCCTCATCGCCCCACTGCGCACCAAGTAAAACTATGGCGGTCATATCTCTCCCATGAGTAGCAACAGCCAACTTTGGCAGCTGGGCAGGTAATTTCCTTGCGGGATTACGACCAATTCCACCACATTTGGGGCGGTTTTAAAAATCACCGCCCCAAATCAGCACTTAACTTTCCAAACTCTTAATAAGCCCCAAGCATTATCAGCACCTTTTTAAAGAGGGCTGATAGGGCCAGGCTTAAGGTGCCAGAGGCAAGTAATCGCTCCAGCAGGGTTACTAAGGTTATTAATGATGCATTCAACATAGGTGCTCCGTACTTTGATCTTTCGGTGCAGGGGTGGTATCTGGCAATTAGTAAATGTAGTTGAAATTCTAAAACTTTGAATCTTTAATTCTTACCTGCTGGGGATAAGTTGGACTATTTATTCAATTTGAATTTATGATCCAACTAATTTAAATCGATTACCAGGCGCTCCAGCCACCATCAACGTTTAGTGATTGTCCAGTTACATATGAAGATAAGTCTGACGCCAAAAATCCAAGTGCACCCTTGAAATCCTCCTCTTTAGCCATCCGGGCCATCGGAGTTCTGTGCTCATACTGAGTAACAAATGACTCTGGTTGATTTCTAAAAATACCACCAGGACAAATAGCATTTACTCTTACTGAAGGAGCTAAGGTAGTTGATAACCATCTAGTAAATTGAATTAGCGCTCCTTTTGAGGCACCATATGCTGCTGGATTACCCATGTTAGTTTCTGCATATAATCGCCAATCAGGACCCAATA
>Ga0315903_10010256_pt1 | contig 11204 bp, 7 predicted proteins | sample LakEriMetagenome_7_FD_203524 | JGI IMG/M metagenome (GOLD analysis project Ga0315903, IMG submission 203524) | Freshwater fungal communities from buoy surface, Lake Erie, Ohio, United States - Buoy 2 MA119 | ecosystem: Environmental > Aquatic > Freshwater > Lake | place: USA: Lake Erie, Ohio... | reverse complement strand
CTTACGCATGATCTGCTCCTTTTGATAGTTACTGCAACGATACTAAAGCTTTGGATTTTTCTTAGAGATCTAGGGCTGTTAAGCCCGGAAGTTCCTTGCCTTCTAAGTATTCCAAAGAAGCGCCTCCGCCGGTTGAGATATAACCAAAGTCAGTATCTGCAAAACCAAGTGCTCGAACGGCCGCAGCGGAGTCTCCTCCACCAACCACGGAAATACCAGATACTTCTGTTAACGCTTGCGCAACTACCTTAGTTCCGTTGGCAAAAGATGGAAATTCAAATACGCCCATTGGGCCATTCCAGAACACTGTCTTGCATCCACGAATTGCGCTTGCAAATGCTTCTGCAGAGTCTGGTCCGATATCTAAACCCATTTGATCTGATGGAATTGAGTCTGCGCTAACCAAAGTTGCTGGCGCATCCGCCGCGAAATTAGGAGCCACCACGATATCTGTGGGCAGAACTAAAGTAACGCCGGAAGCGGCTGCTTCCTTAATCAAACCCTGAACAGTCTCAATTAAATCTTTTTCAACAAGTGAAGATCCGATTTCTTTACCTTGGGCGGCAAGGAAAGTGAAGACCATTCCTCCGCCAATAGCCATTACATCTACCTTGCTGAGCAAGTTAGAGATAACTCCAATCTTGTCTGACACTTTCGCGCCACCAAGAACGACGCCGTAAGGGCGCTCTGGATTTTGTGTTAGCTTCTTTAAAACTTCAACTTCAGCCGCAACTAAAGTTCCGGCTACGTGTGGCAGAAGTTTCGGCAGATCAAAGACTGAAGCGTGCTTTCGGTGCACTGCTCCGAACCCATCGCCAACGTATAAGTCTGCTAATTTCGCCAATTCATTAGCAAAGAGTGAACGCTCAGACTCTTCTTTGGAGGTTTCCGCAGCAGAGAAGCGAATGTTTTCCAGCAATAAAACTTCACCGCTCTTTAAAGCCCCAGCCTTTGAAGTTACTTCCGGTCCCGTTACGGCGCCGGCGAATATCACCTGACTTCCGAGCAATTCTGATAACCGAGCCGCCACCGGAGCTAAAGATAGTTCTGGTTTTGCTTCACCCTTGGGACGACCTAAATGCGCTGCAATTACCAAACTTGCACCATTAGCCAAGAGGGTTTTGATAGTCGGCAGCGAGGCGCGAATGCGTCCATCGTCTGTGATCTTTCCATCCTTTAGCGGAACGTTGAGATCACATCGAAGAAATACTCGCTTGCCGGCTACATCAAAACTTTGCAGTGTATTAATTGCAGAATTACCCATCTAAATTAGAGAGATTTTCCGACAAGACCAACGAGGTCAACCAAACGGTTTGAGTAACCCCATTCGTTGTCATACCAACCAACAATCTTCACTTGATTTCCAATTACCTTTGTAAGGCCGGAATCGAAGATGCAAGATGATGGATCGGTAACGATATCTGATGAAACGATTGGATCTTCGGTGTATGAAAGGTATCCCTTAAGTGCACCATTCGCTGCCGCTTTCATTGCAGCATTGATCTCTGCTGCAGTTGCTTCCTTGGCAAGTTCAACTGTGAGATCTGTTGCAGAACCCGTTGGAACCGGTACGCGCATCGCATATCCATCAAGCTTGCCCTTTAACTCTGGCATGACTAGAGAAATTGCTTTTGCTGCACCTGTCGATGTTGGGATCATATTTGTTGCTGCTGCACGTGAGCGGCGCAAATCTTTATGTGGGAAGTCAAGAATTACCTGATCGTTTGTGTACGCGTGAATTGTTGTCATCAAACCCTTAACAATTCCCCAGTTATCTTGAAGTACCTTGGCCATTGGCGCAAGGCAGTTTGTTGTGCAAGAAGCGTTAGATATAACGTGGTGGCTGGCAGGGTCGTACTTGTCGTGATTTACGCCCATAACGATTGTGATGTCTTCATCAGATGCTGGTGCGGAGATGATTACCTTTTTAGCGCCGGCGGTTATGTGCTTCTTCGCATCGGCTGCTTTAGTGAAGTGGCCAGTGGATTCAATTACGATATCTGCTTTAACTGAAGCCCAAGGAAGATTCGCTGGGTCACGATCTGCAAATACCTTCATCGTCTTTCCGCCAACAGTTATGGTGTCATCGGTATATGTAACTTCCAGGCCGAGACGTCCCAAGATTGAGTCATACTTTAAAAGGTGTGCCAAAGTAGCGTTATCGGTTAGATCGTTGATCGCAACGATATTTATATTTGGGTTAGTGAGAGCGGCGCGGAAGAAGTTGCGGCCAATTCGTCCAAATCCATTAATTCCAACATTAATCACGTGAAAACCTCGCTTTAGAAGTGTAAGGACCCGGTGCCATATCAGCGGCGCCAGATAGGTATACGGCAATGAAACTGCCACATCATTGGGGTCGTGCCTAATCTTAGCAGTCGTGAAGAGTTACCTTCGCGTAGGAATTACGCTCAAGCAGATTAACTAATTGAGAAGATCTGGTGAAAGGCCCGCTTCGGTATCAGGAATACCGAGCTCCCCCGCACGTTTATCTGCCATCGCCAAGAGGCGACGAATACGTCCGGCAATCGCATCTTTAGTCATAGGAGGCGTTGCAAGTGAACCAAGTTCTTCTAGGCTCGCTTGTCCGTGGCTAATGCGTAATTCTCCAGCCTCTTTTAAATGATCCGGAATCGTTGGTCCCAAAATTTCCATAGCGCGCTGAACTCGAGCAGCGGCTGCAACAGCGGCTCGCGCAGAACGGCGCAGGTTTGCATCATCAAAATTTGCTAAGCGATTTGCAGTCGCACGAACTTCGCGACGCATACGTCGTTCTTCCCACGCCAATACGCTTTCGTGAGCGCCTAAGCGGGTGAGGAGAACACCAATTGCATCGCCATCACGGATAACAACACGATCAACGCCACGAACTTCACGGGCTTTTGCGGTAATTCCTAAGCGCCGCGCCGCGCCGACCAGCGCCAGCGCCGCCTCCGGACCTGGGCAAGTTATCTCAAGTGAAGATGAGCGTCCTGGTTCAGTCAGTGAACCGTGTGCGATAAATGCGCCGCGCCAAGCCGCTTCAGCATCGCAAATATTGGCTGCGACAACTTGTGGCGGAAGGCCTCGAACTGGTCGACCATTACTGTCGATCAAACCGGTCTGGCGAGCAAGTGCATCACCGGCTTCGATAACTCTTACAACGTATCGACTGCCTTTGCGTAATCCACTTGATGATAGAACTGCTAGATCGCTGTCGTGTCCATAAATATCTGCAATATCTTTCTTAAGCCTGCGCGCGCTTTGTGATGTATCGAGTTCAACTTCGATCACAACTTTTCCAGCTGCTATATGTAATCCGCCAGCAAAACGCAGAAGTGAAGAGACTTCGGCTTTGCGGCAGCAAGGTTTTGTTACTGAGAGACGACTGAGTTCGTCTTTGACTGCTGCGGTCATTGCCATGGGGCTTATCCAAGCAGGGTTTGGCTAGCAATGTGTGCGAAAAGCGAGGTCAATTTTTTGGAGCTGTGATGTATCAGCGTGACGTTATCGCGCAAATCCGCGGCAATTAACTCTCCACCTGTACTTGAAAGATGCTCTTGCATCTCATCTCCACGTAAATCGAGGCTCTCGTCTGCAATTAAGTAATCGAAGGACAAGCCCGGGGCATAATCTTGCAAGATTTTTACATGCTCTAGCGGAGTGTAGCCTGAAAATTCTCCCGAATTAAAGGTTCGCCCATTTGCACTAGCCGAATCGAGATTTAGAATTATCATCTTCTTTGCTTTCGAATCAATAATTGCTTGACGTTGCTCCGGAACTAACAGATGAGGTAGGACGCTAGAGAACCAGGAGCCCGGTCCCATTACTATCCAATCCGCTTCTTTAATTGCCTGTAATGACTCTTCAAGTGCTGCAGGATTTTCGGGATGAAGCCGTAGCGATTCCAAGCGCCCCTTTGCGGTAGCGACTTCAACTTGTCCTTTTACAATAAATCTTCCAGTTGAATTAGTAAACGTTGCCTCAATATCTAAGGGTTCTTTCGACATTGGCAACACTCGACCAATTACTTTTAAAAGTGATCCCACGCGATCAAGCCCGGCAACTGGGTCTTCACCTTTATTCCAGAGCGCTGCCAAAAGCAGATTACCGACAGCGTGTCCATCTAGTGGGCCATTGCTTGCGAATCGGTATTGCATAATTTGCGCCCAACTGCGGCCCCATTCATCATCGGCGCAAAGTGCAGCTAGAGCCATGCGCAGATCACCAGGAGGAATTATTGAAAATTCATCGCGTAAGCGTCCGCTCGATCCACCATTATCCGCCACAGTAACAATGGCAGTGATATCAGTCGTGACTCCACGAAGCGCAGATAGCGTCGCTGCTAAACCGTGGCCACCACCAAGTGCAACTACGCGCGGGCTACGACCACTCATTCACGACCAACATCGCGATGAGTGGCATGCGCAGATATCTCAATTTCACTTGGATCAGAAGATAATTGACGGGCAATCTCTGCCGCAATAGCAACGCTGCGATGTTTTCCACCAGTGCACCCGATTGCGATGGTTACGTACTTTTTTCCTTCACGCAGGTAGCCCGGCATCATTTGGCGAATGACAGAGACATAGCTCTTAACAAATTCCGAAACTCCTTCACTGGTTAAGACTTTATTTGAAACCTCAGTGGTTAAGCCTGTCAGCGGACGAAGTTCGGGAATCCAATGTGGATTCGGAATGAATCGGCAGTCAAGGACCAGGTCAGCATCAACAGGTATTCCGTATTTATAACCAAAAGATAGAACGTTGATGCGAATCGCATCTAGCATTCCGGCAGAGAAAATCTCGCCAACGCGTTTCTCCAATTGATGGACATTGAGGTTCGAGGTGTCAATTACTACATCAGCCTGTGAGCGGAGCTCCTCAAGTTTGATGCGTTCGCGTTCGATTCCATCGACTATGCGATCTTTTCCTTGCAATGGATGTGGACGACGAGTTGATTCAAAGCGTTGCACGAGTGATTGGTCGGTCGCATCTAAAAATAGCAAGCGATATGCCACCCCACTCGATTTAAGAGTTTGCAGTGCACTATTTAAGGCATCGAAGAACTTTCCACCACGCACGTCTACTACGACCGCGAGAGATGCGATCTCGGAACTATTGGCTTGCGTTGCTAGTTCGGGCAATAGCGCAGGTGGCAAGTTATCTACGACGTACCAACCAAGATCTTCAAGAGCATGTGCGACCGTGGATCGACCAGCGCCAGACATCCCGGTGACGATCAATAACTCTTTATTGGCCATGGCTACATTGTGCCTGCACTGTCAAGGAACGCTAAATTCATAGGATCTCCCCCGTCTGCATATCAACTCCGTATGTATCTGTATTCTCGCGTTGGCGCTGTAGATGTTCGAAGATGACCTCAGCAATTTTTTGGCCAATACCTGGAGTCAGCGCTAACTCGTGCAAGCTCGCTTTACGTAAGGCAGCAACAGATCCAAAACGCTCCAAAAGTGCGGCACGACGAGATCGGCCCATCTGTGGGATGTCGTCTAGAACAGATTCCAACATAACTTTAGAACGGCGCGATCTATGGAAAGTAATTGCAAAGCGATGCGCTTCATCACGGATGCGTTGGAGCAAATACATACCTTCACTTGTTCGGGGCAAAATAAGCGGATCAGAATTCTCAGGCAACCAAACTTCTTCTAATCGCTTGGCGAGTCCGCATAAAGCCACATCCGTGACGCCTAACTCATTGAGCGCGCGCTGGGCAGCGGCAACTTGTGGCGCTCCACCATCAACGACAATTAACTGCGGTGGATAAGAAAATTTACTTAATCGGCCTCCAATTTCGGCGACATCGGATTCATCGGCTGCCCGATCATTTAATAACCGATTCATTCTGCGGGTTATAACCTGATGCATCGCACGCGTGTCATCCGATGCCGTAGTCGTATCGATTATAAATCGCCGATATTCACTCTTCTTCGCTAAGCCATCTTCAAAGACAACCATTGAGGCAACAACCGAAGTCCCTGAAATATTCGAGATATCAAAGCATTCGATCCGTAGTGGAGTGCGCTTTAACTGCAACTGCTCTTCAATTTCAAGAAGCGCTTTACCACTGACTGCGGCATCCGTTGCCCGCTTACTTAAGAATTGAATTAACGCGTAGTGCGCATTGCGATCTACAGTTTGAAGTAGTTCTACTTTTTCGCCTCTTTGCGGAACCTTTATCGCGACCTTGGCTCCGCGTAAGCCACTCAACCAGGCTTCTAGCGCCTGTTGATCGTTAGGTTCACGATTTAAGAAAATCTCATTCGGAATATCGGCAGGTGCTGCCCCGTTGTAAATTGAGAAGAAGAGCGATGCGACTTGATCGTCACCTTCAAGGGCACGTTCTTGATCCACTATCCAAGATCGCGAACCTTTGATCGATCCCCGGCGAACCATAAAGATGGAGCCAGCGGCGTGTAAGCCTTCCTCGTGAATCGCGATGAAGTCTCCATCAAGATCATCTGAGAGATTTCCTTGCGTAGATCTCTGCGCTTTTTCAAACGATTCAATTTGATCGCGAATACGCGCTGCTCGCTCAAACTCTTCACGACTGGAAGCCAGCTCCATCTCATCGCGTAACTTGGGAAGAATATCTTCCATACCTGCTTCCATAAAGGCATCGAGCTTTACGGCAATCTCACGATGCTCTTCTGGAGTAACCCAACCCACGCAAGGTGCAGCACACTTGCCGATATCCCCAAGTAAACATTGACGCTTACTGCGTTGGGCGCGTTTGAAATTTCCTTCGCTGCACGAGCGCACAGGGAAGACTTTAAGGAGTACTTCGTAGGTATTTCGTAGCGCCCACGCATTTGTGTAGGGACCAAAGTATTTAAGTCCTTTTCGTTTCTCTTTTCGGGTGATAAAGATTCGGGGAAATTCATCCTCCATACTGATCGCCAAATATGGGTAAGACTTATCGTCTTTAAATTGAACGTTATAGGTTGGCTGATACTGCTTTATCCACGAGAACTCGAGCGCGAGTGCTTCTAGCTCAGTCCCTACGATTGTCCAATCAACTCGAACTGCCTCATGCACCATGCGGTGAGTTTTCCGAGCCAAGTTGGCGCCGAAGTATGTAGCCAAACGATTCTTCAAATTCTTAGCTTTACCTACATAAATGACTTTGTCTTTTGCATTGTAGAAACGATAAACACCAGGAAGTTCTGGGATTTCCTTAGGTCGATAACTTGCCGGATCAGACATCTATTTCACGGCAGCTTTTTTCTTCGCTGGCGCACGATTGCTCGCCAAAATCTCTGCCAGATAATGACCTGTATAGCTCGCTTTTACCTTTGCAACATCTTCTGGCGTCCCCTCGGCTACAACTTCGCCCCCACGGAATCCACCCTCGGGCCCCATATCGATTACCCAGTCTGAGGATTTAATTACATCGAGATTGTGTTCAATAACAACAACGGTGTTCCCAGAATCAACTAGACGGCTAAGCACCCCAAGCAACTTACTGACATCTTCGAAGTGAAGCCCAGTTGTTGGCTCATCCAATACATAAATCGTGCGACCAGCAGAGCGGCGCTGCAATTCCGTTGCCAACTTGACGCGTTGGGCTTCGCCACCCGAAAGAGTTGGTGCTGATTGTCCCAATCGCACATAACCAAGACCTACATCGCATAGAGTCTTTAAATAGCGTGAGATCGCCGGAACGGATTCGAAGAAAGTGTGCGCGATCTCGATCGGCATATCTAGAACTTCAGCGATTGTCTTGCCTTTATAGTGCACCTCTAATGTCTCGCGGTTATAGCGAGCACCATTACAAACTTCGCAAGGTACATAAACATCAGGCAAGAAGTTCATCTCAATAGTGATAGTTCCGTCGCCTGAACAGTTCTCGCAACGACCACCCTTCACGTTAAAGGAGAAGCGGCCTTGCTGATATCCACGAACTTTCGCTTCAGTGGTATCGGCAAAGAGCGCGCGAACTTTGTCGAACACTCCGGTGTATGTCGCTGGATTTGATCTAGGTGTGCGACCAATTGGCGATTGATCAACATGGACCACTTTATCTAGCTGATCGACGCCAGTGACGGTGCGATGTCGCCCTGGTACTAACTGGGCACCATTTAACTTATTCGCAAGAGTTGTATAGAGAATGTCATTAACCAAAGTTGATTTACCAGATCCGCTGACTCCAGTAATAGAGACAAAAAGGCCCAACGGGATATCAACCTCCACATCCTTTAAGTTATTTTCTTTAGCACCTTTTATTGTTAATTTTCGCTTCGGGTCGACTGGTCTGCGCTTACTTGGAATAGCTATCGACTTCCGTCCTGACAAGTAAGCACCAGTTATGGATTCTTTAGAGTCAATTAACTCTTGGTAGGAACCCGACACAACAACTTTTCCACCGTGTTCGCCAGCTCCTGGACCAATATCTACGATCCAATCTGCAGTACGAATCGTTTCTTCATCGTGCTCGACCACGATCAAGGTATTACCTAAATCGCGCAAACGAGTGAGCGTTTCGATCAAGCGGCGGTTATCACGTTGATGCAAACCAATACTTGGCTCATCTAATACATACAGAACGCCAACCAATCCAGAACCAATCTGGGTTGCTAGGCGAATGCGTTGCGCTTCACCGCCAGAGAGCGTCGCTGCAGGTCGTGCTAAGGAAAGGTAATCAAGACCGACATCGAGCAAGAACCCCAAACGAGCATTGACTTCTTTCATAACTCGTTCTGCTATCTGCGCCTCACGAGAACTAAGCGAAATGCTCTTCAGGAATGTGGCGCAATCGGCGATGGAAAGTTCGCAGATTTCAGCGATGCTCTTATCCCCCACTGTTACGGCGAGAACTTCTGGCTTCAGACGCGCTCCTTTGCAGACATTGCAAGGCGTTTCGCGCATATATGACTCATATTTAGATCGCGAATAATCGCTATCAGTCTCATCATGTTTACGATTTATAAATGGAATCACGCCTTCAAAGCCTGAGGAGTAATTTCGGACGCGGCCGTAGCGGTTTTTATATTTAACGTGAACTTCGTACTCGTAACCATGGAGGATCGCCTCCTTGGTTTTTTGTGACAACTTCTTCCACGGGTTATCTAGTGAGAATTTCACTTCGCTCGAAAGGGCCTCAAGTAAGCGCAAGAAGTATTCGTTCACGTGCCCGCTTGACCAGGGCGCTATTGCGCCATCGTTGATAGATAGATTGTCATCAGGTACAACCAACTCGGCATCAACTTCTAATTTCGTACCTATCCCCGAGCACTCAGGGCAAGCGCCGAATGGTGAGTTGAAGGAGAAAGATCTTGGTTCTAACTCTTCAAAAGATAGGTTGCAATCGTGACAGGCTAAATGCTCACTATAGGTGCGCTCTTTCTCCGCCCCTTTGCTATCAACGAAATCGAGGAGCACTATTCCGCTCGCCAAACGAAGTGCAGTTTCAATAGAGTCGGTGAGACGAGATTTCGATTCTGCTTTAGCGGTTAAGCGATCAACCACGACTTCAATGGTGTGCTTCTCTTGCTTCTTAAGCTTTGGCGGTTCAGAGAGCGAGATCGTTTCTCCATCAACGCGGGCGCGCGAATACCCCTGGGTGACAAGTTCGGCAAAGAGATCAACGAACTCACCTTTACGCTCGCGAATTACCGGTGCTAAAACTTGAAATTTAGTGGTTGCTGGCATGGTCAGAATTTGATCAACTATTTGCTGCGGGCTCTGGCGCGAAACTGCTTTTTTGCACTTAGGGCAATGTGGACGGCCAGCACGCGCAAAAAGCAGGCGGAGATAATCGTAGACCTCAGTAATTGTTCCAACTGTAGATCGCGGATTTCGGTTGGTTGATTTCTGATCAATGGAGACGGCCGGAGATAGACCTTCGATAAAATCAACATCGGGTTTATCCATTTGTCCTAGGAATTGGCGGGCATAAGCTGAAAGTGATTCAACATATCTACGTTGGCCCTCAGCAAATATCGTGTCAAAGGCAAGCGATGATTTTCCCGACCCTGACAATCCGGTGAAAACAATTAGCGCTTCGCGCGGAAGTTCAATCGAGACATCTTTGAGATTGTGCTCGCGGGCACCGCGCACAATTAATTTATCTATACTCATTTAGATTCCCGCCTCACCCATCCCGCGCAATTCTTTCTTCAACTCTCTGATCTCATCACGCAGACGCGCTGCAAGTTCAAATTGCAGATCACCTGCGGCAGAGCGCATCTGCTCGGTGAGGGAGCCTATCAAGGCAAGGAGTTCTTGGCGCGGTAGAGAGAGAACTGTCTTTGTGTGGAATCCAAGATCGGGAAGTAAAGCCTTCCCGCCTTTTTTGGCCCTGGCGCTGGCAAGTAAATCATCTGTGTCATCGCTCTCGCGTGCAATGGTGTCGGTTATATCTGCAATCTTCTTACGAAGTGGCTGCGGATCGACTCCTCTTTCTAAATTGTATGCAACTTGCTTTGCACGACGACGATTGGTTTCATCAATTGCTTGAGCCATAGATTTTGTGATGTTATCGGCATACATATGCACTTCACCAGAAACATTTCGCGCAGCGCGTCCGATAGTTTGAATCAACGAAGTCGCAGAGCGCAGGAAGCCCTCTTTATCGGCATCGAGGATCGCAACGAGTGAGACTTCAGGTAGATCCAAACCTTCACGGAGTAAATTAATACCGATCAAAACATCGTATTCACCTGTACGTAACTCACGGAGTAACTCGACTCGACGCAAGGTATCTACTTCTGAGTGAAGATAGCGAACTCGCACGCCGCGCTCTTGCAGATAGTCAGTTAAATCTTCAGACATTTTCTTAGTTAAAGTTGTGACCAAAATACGCTCATTCTTAGTCGCGCGGATATTGATCTCGTTTAAGAGATCATCTATCTGGCCTTTAATCGGCTTAATAATGATTGCTGGATCTACCAATCCAGTTGGACGAATTACTTGTTCAACAACATCGCCTTCAACTTTAGCCATCTCATATTTTCCAGGCGTGGCGGAGAGAAATAGCTTCTGTCCCACACGCTCTAAGAATTCGGGCCATTTAAGTGGGCGGTTATCCATCGCACTTGGCAGTCGGAAACCGTGTTCAACGAGCGTGCGCTTGCGGGATGCATCACCTTCAAACATTGCACCAATCTGCGGAACGGTTACGTGGCTCTCATCAATAACCAATAGGAAATCTTCTGGAAAGTAATCGAGCAGGCAGTTTGGGGCAGAGCCTGGTTCGCGTCCATC
>Ga0315903_10010253_pt1 | contig 11204 bp, 14 predicted proteins | sample LakEriMetagenome_7_FD_203524 | JGI IMG/M metagenome (GOLD analysis project Ga0315903, IMG submission 203524) | Freshwater fungal communities from buoy surface, Lake Erie, Ohio, United States - Buoy 2 MA119 | ecosystem: Environmental > Aquatic > Freshwater > Lake | place: USA: Lake Erie, Ohio... | reverse complement strand
AGGAAGTTACCGGTATTTTTGTTGGTAGAAAGAGTGTTTAACAAATGAGGAGCGTTTCTCTTTATTAACTCTTTTTGAACAGTACTATCAAAAATTTGATCTATAAGATCTTGTTTGCCCATCGAAGCCACTGTTTCAAATATTTCAAGATCTCTAAAAGGAGTATAAACCATTGTATGGCCCAAATGCCAGTGCTGGTAATCGTTTACAATCATGTTAGAACATTCTTGTATGACCTGGCTCAGTGTTTCATACTTAAGCTTGTTTTGAGACTTGAAAAGATCTATATATCTTGAAAAATACAAGTAGTGTAAACTATTTTTATAGTCAGGTAATAATTCATCAATACCAGTACCATAATACCTCAATAGCATATTTGCAGTAGTAGGACTTCTTGCTGTAAATTCATCACCAGGTGCACCAGACATCAAAATACACGGCTTTGACCAATGGTGTATTTGCCCAAATCCCCAAAAATTAGATAATGTATAATGATTTTTTAAATAAAAGTAATCTAAATCTGTATGGAAATAGTTTACCAATTGGTGGGGTATATTTAATTTTAAAACATATGAATACAATGTGGTTGTATCAATCCCTCCACTAAGAAAGACGTTTAGTGGCAATAAATGATGTTTGAAAAACGTTTCAAGTTTGAGTTTTATAATATGATCAACTTTTGTTACACAGTCATCAAATGATAAATTTTCAAAATGTTTGCTATCAATTAAAACAAACTTAGACTCAATTTTTTCCAAATTGTCTGTTAACATAACAAAGCTGTCTGTGTGTATCAAATCTCCGTCTCCGTGAAGATTTGTCAAACAGACTTTGTTATAATACATTGGAAAACTTCGGTACCTATCAGTCTTGACAGTGACACCTTGATTAAAACATTTGATCAAACAAAAGTTTCCTGTTAGAAAAGGCTCTTCTTGACGAGCTATGTCCAAAATAAAATCTTCTATATTGCCTTTGTCTAAATACCCTTTATAAAATATAGTGTTTCCGTGTTCATCGTAGGCTGTTTTCCAACCGTGATCTAAATTAATGAACAAATTGTTGTGTTGATAATTATAAGGAAAATTATCTAGCTTAGAATTACAAATCTCAAAAAACATTAAGAGTCTCTTTTAATTTTGTCAAATCTGCACAAGTATAAGTTTGGTAACTGTGGCTTAAATGTTCAGGAAATGGTATTTGTTCAATCAATGCCCCATATTGATTGGCAATACCTTCAGCCACTTCTTTAAAACTTCTAGTGGTACCTGTACCAATGTTCCAAATTCCGTTTTCATCTATGTCTTGATTGATAAATTGAAATTGTACTCCCAACACATGATCTACTGAAATAAAATCTCTACGGAAATTTTCGCTGCCTTCAAACACTTTTATAATTCCAGTGGATTGTGCTTGAATACTGAATTGATGATACGGGCTGGCTTGACTACCCTTGTGGGCTTCATTAGCACCATAGACATTAAAGTATCTAAATCCTTGGCACCGAACATGTGTCGGATGATGTTGTACATAGTGTTCGAAGAGATATTTTGACCACGCATATGGACTTCGCGGATCAACCGGTGCGGACTCTCTAAAATCCTGGCCAAGGCCATACACGCTCGCAGAGCTTGACCATTGAAGATTGACGTCATGTTTTCTACATTCCTCGTAAAGCCACACACTAAAATCGTAATTTTGTCGCATTACCCGAGCGACATCACGCTCAGTAGTGCTGCTAATAGCGCCAAAATGAAATACCCAGTCTAGTCCTTCTATTCTTGGTAGTGTGCGTTCTTCCCATTCATAGGTATATATTTCGTGGTCGCCCAATTTGTGCCAAAAACTTACTGCGTGGCTCCCAATAAAGCCTCTACTTCCGGTTATTAATATTTTCAATTATTTTACTCGTTGAATAATTTTTTACTAGTTCGTAGTATTTAATTTCATCACAATACTGGCGGCCTGTAATTGGTCGACCTTGATAATCGCTACCTTTTACCATTAAATGTGGCTTATAGATTTTACAGATGTGCTCTAGTTCTTCCTGTGTGTCAAAAATCCAAACAGCGTTTACTGCCTTTAGATTTTCAAGTTGAAATTTACGATCCTCTTGATTGTTGATTGGACGGCTGTCGCCTTTTAATTCACGTACCTGACGATCACTATCAATGGCCACTAACAAATAGGTTCCTTGACTTCGAGCAAAATTGAGCATTTCAATATGCCCGCGATGCAAGATATCAAAGGTACCGTTAACTATTACTCTTCTGACTATCCCCAGGTTGTACACGATAATTGTCCTCTACAGAATCTGGTGTGGAAACTTCTACTACAGTACCTTCTTGTAAACATACCAGTTGATGTGGCATGCAAGGTGGATTATGCCATACTGCACCTTCAACTAATATCTGCTCATGTTGTTCGGCGGTCTTGGTGTCAATCCAACGTACAACAAATTGACCAGATTGAACGTACCATGTTTCTTCTTTTTCTCGATGAAAGTGCATGCTGAACTTGGCACCGGTATTAAAGTGCATCATCTTGCCGCAATATTTTTCGTTAGTGGCCCATATTAATTCATGTCCCCAACCTTTTTCTACATAACCTTCTAGTCTTGTCATATTTGTTCTATTTCTGCTAATGAAGGACTATACACACCAATGTGTTGAATAGTCACGCTGGCTGCTCGAGTAGCAAATCTAATAGCAGCTAGTATATCCGAAGATAAAACGTAGTTGTATGCGAGAGCAGACAAAAAAGTATCACCTGCTCCGCATACATCAAACGCCTCTACTTGTGGAGTAGAAAACCGGTGTTCTTTATATCTTACACCATCCCGACCAAGGGTAACAATAAGGTCAGTAGGATATGTTTTAGCAGCTTCAAATTCGACTTGGTTGATTTTGACGAAACATCCCTCGAAGCGGGCCAAGTCGCTTTTCTTTGTATCAACAAATATCGGACCCGAATAATTCTTGCGAAGAGCTTCGACAGTTTCATACTCTATTGAACCTTTGTTGTAATCACTAACAATAATAGCATTATACTGATCTATGTTGGTGTAGTCAATTTTTACGGCTTTACTAGGAATGTCTTGATCTATCCTGACAAGATGTTGACCTGTCTTGCTATCGATTACTCGAGCCTTGATACAGGTTTTGACACCATGTACAAAGTCAACTTCACAACCTAACTTTTCTAAATTGTCTTGAACATTAGCTGCCATGCCTGGTTTGGTAACGGTGTGTGTATAGTTTAACACAGGTACAGGTGCTTCAGGACTTATTCTAGTCACTGTTCCAAATTGGTATTGATCAATACCGTTGTCGCCTACTAACAAAATTTTCATTAAAAATATTGACAGTTGTCTCTAGGAAAATAACATTCGTTGTTGGCCAAAGGTTTGATTTTGATTGTTTCAAGTACTGAGGCTTTGCCTAGTCCCATAGCAATACTGTAGGCAGCACTTTGATTGCCCATAAACAAATCTGCACCGGCTATAATGTCTGCCATTTGTTTAAAGTCCCGCACGGGATGATATTTTACGGCAAATCCAGTGACCTTTACAAAATCTTCATGCTCTTCCGGAGTACCTACAAAGATGCCGTTGTTTACAATGTCAGACTGCGCCAAGATATTTTGCCAACTTCCATTGCCTTGTGGGCAACGGTATCTAAATGTTCTGTTAATAACAATAGGTGCCACTCGAACAGGATCTGCTTCTAGCCAAGTTTCGTTGTAGACTTCTGGAGTAAATGGCAAATTAAATGTTCGATAATATGCTTCCACATAGTTGCCTTCGAAACCTCTAAATAGCACGCCGCGAAATCTATCTAGATCTACCTCGTGGTCACCGGTCCAGAATGTCACATATTTGATATAACTTTGTCTACTCAGCAAAGGTCTCAGCATGTCAAAATCGGCATTACGAAATCTACCCTTATGTGCAGGGTCTACTTCGTCTGGTCTATAGCCATATTGTGCCACACACTTTTCTAAATTCTCAATATGGATAGCAAATGTACCTCCGCCCATTTTCTTAACTACAGATAAACTGTAGATTAAATCTCCAAATGTGCCCGAGTGTCTAAATATCATAATAGTTCCAAAATATTGTTTGCAATTTTTTCTGCATCAAAATTATCCTTACAACGGAAATCGCCGTGTTTGCATACAACTTGGCTCACTGGTCTTTGTTGATAATCATTGCAACCTACACAATCCACACTTGATAAAATAGGAACAGCATTTTTATGCTTAGGTAAAATTCGATCTGGCAGTAAATGTGTGTGCAGTGAAATCATTGTTGTTTCACTAGCACTGGCGATGTGATAAGGGCCACTATCGATGCCAACAAAGCAACGAGCGTGATCCATTAATAATTTTTGTTGTTGTACGCTTAACTTATCTCTGGCATCGACAAACAGTGGGTGTTCTACGAACCCATCTTGTACTGTACCTACACAAACAATCTTAAAATCTGTACGTACATTAAACAAGATTTCAAATACCTTATACCAAGTATCCCATGACATGTTTTTTAAAGGCCAGTACCATTGTCTAATATGAATAACTATATATTCGTCAATAATGTTATTTTGAAAAAAATTATTAACTATTTCTGCATCTTGATTTGACGTGAACAGTTCTGGTTCTTGATTATCCACCGTTGATGTTCCAAAAGCACGATAGAAATAACTGTCCAAGTAATGATTGAGAGGATTATTTTCGTAGGAATCATCCAGATTAATATATAGATCATATGTAGAAGGGTCTGGCATGGCACTGGTATGATAAATTGCCCTCACATGAGGATTATTATCGTACACATTAGGAAACTCTGTTGCGACATCAATATCACAAATGTATCTGTTTTTTAATTCGCGTACCACTCCGGTGCTCATAATTACGTCGCCTAGTGCTGCACGCCTGCGTACTAAAATCTGTGTTGGTTTTTCAATATTCAACTTCTACCTCAGGGAAATAACGGAGGAATCTATCGTCGGGCATTTGTCGCACACTGCATATCTTAGATTTTATTTCTGTGTAAACATTCCATGCCAAGGGAATGAATAAGACGCGATCTTTATCTGTTAATTCATTGAGATAATCTGAACTAACAACAGGAATATCTCTACCCGGACTATATGTTCCTTGTTTCAAAGGGTTATCATCAATTATAACATCAAGGTCAACTTGTGCATAGTTTAATAGTGTCATTCCCTTGGCAGCAGCACCGTATCCTACTAGTCGATATCCTGATTCTCTGTATTCGTGACAAGTAGCAGCAAAATCGTTTTTAATTTCCTCTGCCACACTTACCCAACGAGAATAAACTTTTGGATTCATTAAATCTGACTCCATTGCTAACAGATTCTTAACATGTTTGGGTTTTAAATTGCTGGTACTTAATACAAACACATAGCTGGTTCCGTGTATAGGAGTTTTAACAGCATCTACTAGATACATATCGGCCCGGCGAGCCAATTCATACATTGAGTTGATGTTATAAAAATTAACATGCTCATGATATACGGTATCAAATTCTCCATTACGTACCATGTCTGCTTGGCTAGTTTGTATAAAAAATAATCCCTTTTCTTTCATTAATGGTGCAAGCAATTTTAGGTACTTGACTGGATCAGGATTATGTGCAAATGAATTTTGAGCAACTACGATGTCAAACCTGTCATGTGCTAGTTGTTTGATACTTTTCTTATCCCAAAATCCGCAAACTATTCGATGACCTTTTGCAGAACTTGTTGCATATAAATTTTCTGCCGGGTCTACTCCGTATGTGTTGAATCCTAAACTAGCAAAGGCATCAAGTTGACTACCATCGTTGCAACCAATGTCTAATACATGCCCTCGCCAACGATCTGAGTACTCTCTACACCACTTGGCGAACCAACGCATATAATCTAAATACGTTTGACTTGTACCACTTACATAAGCGTAGTCTCGATAGATAATTTCAGGATCTACCACATGAGTTAATTGTAAGTGACAACACGCAGTACAACGGTTTACTGCCAATGGATAAGTTTCATTTTTACCAGGATTAGATAAAAAATTATTAGCTAACGGTTGCTCGCCAAGATTTAATTCTAATTTGAGATCAGTACTACCGCAGGCTAAACATTCATTTAGTTCTATGCAATTTTTCATATTAATTTTTGATAGGCACACCATTCGGGGCAATAAAGCCCTCAACACCTAGTAAAGGAATTTCTTTTACTAATTCTTGCGGTAAAAATTTATACAACACATGTTCAATATCTGCGTAACCGCCTTGGCTTACACGGTTGCCGATATAAGCTAGACTATCTTCGTAAACTTTAATTACGGTATCAAGTTGAGCAGCAGGCCACGACCATAATCTAGCCATGTACTGTAATTCAATTCCGGTTACATGTAACGGAAACTGACTTGAATGTTTTGGCCCAATGATGATTTGGTCGGGGTATTGTTCGTAAATGCCTAAATCAAAATCATCATTTAGTATATATCTACCGGACATTTTATGAATTCTATCGTATCCTATAAAGTCTCCGTCATTTTTGCAAATACGTAAAGTTCTACCAAAACACATTATCTCAGTTGAATTTTTAACCACGTCCCAATTGTCGCTTTGATAAATTGCACGAACATCTAGGTCATTGCTGAAGTCTATTAAAAGATCGCAGTTGTCCTCTAGTGTTTGACTTTGGTTAGAACTAATCGGTGTACCAGCACATTCCATAACAACGATTTTGGCATCAGGCACTTTAAATCTAATGTTCTGTAATGTAATTACAGTCTGAGCTAATCTTTCTTCTGGGCTATAAATTCCAAATTTGCTATTTACTGCACTTGTAACTATAAAACAGTGTTTGATCATTTACGCAACCATCTTTCATTTTTTAGTGTCCACTCGACCATTTCCTTAATACGCTCACTTAATTTAATTTTTGGTTCCCACCCCAATGATTTTAATAATCCGCCGTCTAGTGCATAACGCATGTCATGCCCAGGGCGACTGCTGTGAAAATCGGTCATTTCATATTTGAGTTCTCGACCCACTGCTGCTGCGATCATTTGTGCTAGGGTAAGGTTATCAATTTCTTCAGTACCGACAAGATTAAACTTGGGGCAGTGTGCGTGTCCGTAATCCCCTTGGTGACGATAATTCTCGAGGCCGAGTATGAACATAAGACCCTCAGCAACATCTCTGGCATGGATATACATTCTACTACCAGCCACGGTTCGCGTTGGATCACTGTGTATGATGACTGTTTCCCCATCTCTTACCTTTTGAATAGTAGCCGGAATAAACTTTTCCGGATGTTGTCGCTCACCAAACACATTCATTGTATGCGTAACGACAATAGGCATCTTGTAAGTGTTTTCATATGCAACACAGAACTCTTCTGCAGCCGCTTTGCTAGCAGAATAGGGATTAGTTGAGTTGTATCGGTCATATTCTTTATAAGCCACGCCAGGCGGTGCAATGCCGTATATTTCATCGGTGGAAAAGTAAACAAAGCGTTCCAGATTAGGATGATTTTTTCTTGCATAGTCTAATAGGTTAACAGTGCCCACAACATTGTCTTGTACAAACTCCATAGGATAGGCAATTGAACGATCTACGTGACTACCAGCAGCAAGATGTAGGATGATATCTACTGGTCCAATGTCGTGTACAATTTGGCTGTTAATTTCGGCTTTGAGATCGTGAAATACAATACGTAGACGCTGGCTGACCATTTTGGCATCATGATCTTGTAGCATGTCATGTAGTCTGTTTAAATTGCCAGAGATGTCTAATCTGTCTAAACAAATGATATGCCAGTCTGTGGTTCTTAAAACTAAATCAATTACATGATGCGCGATAAATCCAGCACCGCCAGTGATTAATACTTTTTTTGACATGAATCCTCAATAATTGTTGAATAAAACTATTTATTCGCCTGCTTTTGGTGCAATAAATTGCTTGATATGACTCATTGCTTTACGGGCAGTATCAAATACATATTCTCTAGTTTCGTCTTCAAGATTAACTGTTACAATGAAACCATTTGCCACTTGGCGAATTTCAATTGACTCAAACATAATAGGAACCTCCAGGATGAATTAGTATTATAGCATGGCAGGAAGGTATTGTCTAGCACTTGTAGTACCTATGTCTTGAATAATTTTATCTTTATATTCTTCTAAATTATTGATAATAGTTTTAGGAAAGTAGTCATCTACTGCAACTGGAGTAAAACGATAATCTTCGTTAGTTCGAATAATACCTACACCACGACGAATACTATCCTCGATATCCAATTGGTCAAGTATGTCTGGCCGATTAGTTTCGTCATGTGCGAAACTTTGTATTTTAGACTTTGCAAAATCTTCATTGCCTAAATATGTAAAATGCCAGCCAGCGTGTTCGATAATTTGAACATTTTCATCTCTGAAGTTTAATGGGCATTGATTTAACACATGTCTCATACGTCTAAAATCTTCTGGACTATTTAAAAGACTTAGACGTATAGCTCCGGACCAAACTGTGTAGTAGTCCTGAGTGTACATCATATAATTAAATTTAAAGTTAAACAAAGGCATTCTAAATCCCCAAATACTTTGGGAGCTTGTGCGCAATGTTACTATAGTTTCTATTCTGGGTATTTCATCAATATCACCAATCATAATTATATCATCGGGTTCGGCGCCTATCATTCCGCCTTTAATGGCGTCTCTTTGAAAACGTTCACGGCCCCAGGTATCAGTATCAACAGGCATGTCGAAAACCGGTACATGAACAATTTTATCCATCCACGGAAGAAATTGATCCTTATTTTTCCAAAAATATAATTCTTTATCTTTATTTTGAAATGTTTTGTTAGCTTCAACCAAAACAAAATAATCAACGTGATCATAAAGTTCACGCAATCGCAGTTCTAATAAATCAAACTCATTTAAAAATGTAAAACAATCGTAGATTTTCATGTGAATACTTAGTATAATAAATACCTTACATTGAATTTCAAGGACAACTATGCACGCCGTTGCAAGCTTACATGACGCCAATTATAGTGATTTGGCTGCACTAACTGATCAATCAAAACAAGAATATTGCGATAGACACGGATATCAATTTCATGTGCTTACTGAAATGAAGTATAGCACAATTACAGGTTTTAACAAAATTCATTTTGCATTAGATATTTTTAATCGACATCCTGAAATTGAATGGTTGTTGTTTTCGGAATGCGATGCTATGATTACCAACCAAACTATTCGAATTGAAGATCGAATCGACAACAACTACCATTTTATTGTGCCCGTTGATCGACTCAATCTTAATTCAGGTAACTTTTTGGTTCGTAACAGTCATGAAGGTTGTATGTATCTCAGAATGATTATAGCCAAAGAAAAAGAATATCAAGACGTTGAATGGGCCGAACAGCAAGTTATCATTGATACTATTGAAGAATATCAAGACATTGTTAAAATTGTTCCACAAAAATATATGAACAGTTACGAGCCCGAAATTTATGACTACTGTGATGCTAGATTTGATATCTTTGGTAATAGTGGTGCATGGGAAACAGGTGACTGGATAGTACATTGGCCGGGAACTTACAAGCCAACTAGAATTCAACGAGCTACCACACACTTACCGTTAGTTATTCGATGAAAATTTTTATAACAGGCGCTACTGGTTTTGTTGGACAAAACCTAGTACATTATTACACTCAACGTGGTCACGAAGTATATTCATTTCGTAGATATGAATACCTCTACGAAAGTCTAAGAAAATTTAAACCTGACGCCATTATTAATTCAGCTGCTGAAATTTATGATTATGAATTTATGTTTGAGCCAAACATATCAATGGTTCAAACAATTTTAGAATATACAAAACAATGTGATCAACGGTGTCGTGTTGTGCAGATTGGTTCTAGCAGCGAGTATGGCCCGACTGATCACGCAACTGCCGAAGACGAACTGCTGAAGCCCGTAGACTTCTATCAAGCAACCAAAGGTGCGGCAACATTATTGTGCCAAGGTTGGGCCAGGCTACATAACTTGCCAATTTGGATAGTTCGTCCTTACAGCGTTTATGGTCCTGGAGAACGTTCACATAGACTATTTCCTAGATTGTATAGAGCATTCAATTACCAAGAACCTATGACACTGTATCAAGGTTATCATGATTTCATTTATATCAATGACTTTGTGAGAGGTATAGACCTAGTTCTTCAGGAATGGAATCTTGCCCCGGGAGAGATTGTTAACTTCGGAAGTGGGGCGCAAACAAGCAATTTTGATTTGTTAGATTTATGGGAAAACGTAACACAAAAAACAGCACCAGTGGCCAAAGTAGCAGAAATGCGTAAAGCTTTTGAAAATAACATTTGGGTATGTGACACCAAGAAATCAAATATGTTAGGCTTTATGTGCGAATATGATTTAGAAACAGGAATTCAAGATTTTTTATTAAAGGCAAAATATGATAGAACAACTAATTAAAACCAGTCAACACAAAGATTTTTTGTACAGCAGTGACAATACTGAAGTAACAAACTGGTTTACAAATCCTGAGAATTACACAGATGTTATTCTTAAGCAAATCAATGAAGATCGAATGTATGATCCAATTTTTGCTGGCAGAACAGACATGACCGTGATTGATCTAGGTGCCAACTGTGGTTTGTTTAGTCTATATGCTGCTGATAGTTGTAAAACTTTAATTGCTGTAGAACCAGCACAATCTACGTTTAATGTGATGAAAGAAATAGTCAAGGATCACGAACAAATCACACCATTGCAATTGGCTATTGGTCCGCATAATGAAATGATTAGTTTTTTCATCAATGAAAATAGCACAACCAACAGCATGTTGGATCGCAATGGCGTAGAAACTCAAGTTCAATGTATGACGCTGGAAACGTTGCTACACATGCAAAGATTAGATCATGTAGATTTTATCAAGTGTGATATTGAAGGATCTGAAATGCAGGCACTCACAGATGCCACTCTGGGACCAATAGCTCACAAGGTAAAATTTTGGTTCGTTGAAGTTCACCAAACCGATGTAGCAAAGCAACCATGGCCCGGTAACTTAGAATCCAACAGGCAACAACTTTCTGAACTGTTTCAACGCCACGGGTATCAAACAGAATTGGTCATTCACGATCAATTGTTCGCCTGGAAATAATATGCCACTA
>Ga0315903_10010252_pt1 | contig 11205 bp, 8 predicted proteins | sample LakEriMetagenome_7_FD_203524 | JGI IMG/M metagenome (GOLD analysis project Ga0315903, IMG submission 203524) | Freshwater fungal communities from buoy surface, Lake Erie, Ohio, United States - Buoy 2 MA119 | ecosystem: Environmental > Aquatic > Freshwater > Lake | place: USA: Lake Erie, Ohio... | reverse complement strand
ATCACGCAATTTGGATGATGCAATATCGGGAGAAAAAACCGGGAAAACAAGGGCCAAAAGGGGTGTGTTCGTCGATTTATATACCCCTGGAGCACTGTTCTACACAACTATATTCACAATTCTTCCAGGAATAACAATGACTTTCTTCACCGATCCTCCCGCGAGCTGGGCGGAAGTGCGTTCATGAGCGAGCACTGCTTTTTCAATAGCGACTGCATCCCAGCCGGCAGGAAAGGCCAACTGAAACCGCACCTTTCCGTTGAAGGAAACCGGATAGTTCACCTCGTCCACTTCCAACCACTTCGGATCCGCCTTCGGCCAAGCAGCGTCGAGCACCGTCCCTTGCCCTCCCGCCTGCGCCCAGCACCACTCTGCCAAATGCGGCGCGTACGGACTCAACACCACCGCCAGCGGCCGCAACACCGCCCGATCCGAGCATCCCGCATCGGTCAGCTCATTCACCGCGATCATCAGTGCACTGACCACCGTATTGAACGCGTGCCGCTCGAGGTCGTCGGTGACCTTCGCAATGGTCCGGTGCAACGTCCGGTGGGCGGCATCGCTCGCCGTACCGTCCGTCGGGTCCGCGTAGAGCCGCGCGAACCGCCGCAGGAAGTTGTGGACGCCGCTGATGCCCTGCGTGTCCCACGGCTTGTGCTGGGTCAGCGGACCGAGGAACATCTCGTAGCACCGCAAGGTGTCTGCGCCGTAGCGCTCGACGAGTTCGTCGGGGGTTTGGACGTTGTACTTCGACTTCGACATCTTCTCTACCTCGTGCCCGCAGGTGTACGTGCCTCCGTCATTGAGGATGAACTCCGCGTCGCTGTACTCTGCGCGCCAACCGCGGAACGCCTCGGTGTCGAGCGTGCTGCCATCGACCAGCGCGACATCGACATGCAGCTGCTGCGTCGCATGACCGCCACGCTTCTCGGCCGTCACAAAGGTGTTCGTGCCCTGGATGCGGTAGACAAAGCACGACCGCCCGAGGATCATCCCTTGGTTGATCATGCGGCGGAAGGGCTCTGAGAACCCGATGTGCCCCCGGTCGTAGAGGAATGCTGTCCAAAACCGGGCATACAGCAAATGCCCGGTGGTATGCTCCGCCCCGCCCACGTACAGATCCACCTGGCCCCAATAGTCGGAACGCTCGCGCGCACAGAACTCCCGGTCGTTGTGCGGGTCCATGTAGCGCAGGAAGTACCAGCTCGAACCGGCCCAGCCGGGCATCGTGTTGAGCTCCATGCGCTCGCCTCGGAACACCGGCCAGTCTTCGCGCCGCGCCCGGGCCAGCGGGGGCTCGCCGTCCGCCGTAGGCAAGTAGGCGTCCACAGGCGGCAAGGTCACCTGCGCGTCGTCGATCAGCCGCGGAACGCCGCCCTCGTAGCAGATGGGGAAGGGCTCGCCCCAGTAGCGCTGCCGGCTGAAGACGGCATCTCGGAGCCGGAACTGCACGACGCCCCGACCGAACCCGCCGGCCTCGACCGCCGCGATGGCCGCAGGGAGGGCGTCCCGTGCGGGGAGGCCGGACCACGGGCCGGAGGCCTGCAGCACCGCGCCCTTGTCCGTGCATGCTGCCGAGGACGTGTCGTGGTCCGCGAAAATGGAGGGGATGGGCAGGCCGTGCGCCAGGGCGAACCGATGATCGCGTTCGTCGCCGGCGGGAACGCCCATGATAGCGCCCGTGCCGTAGCCAGCCAGAACGTAGTCGGCAATCCACACCGGAATTTGGGCGCCGGTGAGGGGGTGCAGGACGTGGCCCCCCGTGAAGCAGCCCGACATCTCGCGGTCGCCGGCGCCTTGGCGCTCGCGCTCGGATTTGCGGGCGGCGGCGGCGATGTAGGCGCGCACGGCTTCGGTTTGGTCCACAGAACACAGCCGCTCCACGAGCGGATGCTCCGGCGCAAGCACCATAAAACTCACCCCATACAGGGTGTCCGGGCGCGTGGTGAACACTTCCACCGCAAGCTCCGGCTGGCCATCGACCGCAAAGCGCACCTCGGCCCCTTCGCTCCGACCGATCCAATTCCGCTGCGCCTCCTTGACGCTCTCACTCCATTCGAGCCCGTCCAAACCGCTGAGCAACCGGTCCGCATAGGCCGTGATGCGCATGATCCACTGCCGCATGCGCTTGCGCTCCACCGGATGCCCGCCCCGCTCGCTCAATCCGTCCTTCACCTCGTCGTTTGCGAGCACCGTCCCGAGCGCCGGGCACCAATTCACCTCACTGTCTGCGAGGTAGGCAAGCCGGTAGGCCATCCGCACGGCTTCCCGGTCTGCCTCGCACATCGCCCCCCACTCCGCAGCACTGAAGGTTCCGACCCCAGGACTGCAGACCGCGTCGATGCCAGCCGATCCATGGGCCGCGAAATGCTCCTCAAGCGCGGCGATGGGCCGGGCGCGGTCGGCAGCGCGGTCGTACCACGCGTTGAACAGCTCGCCGAAGATCCATTGGGTCCAACGGTAATACGCCGGGTCACTCGTGCGCACTTCGCGGCTCCAGTCATAGCAAAATCCGAGCTTCTCGAGCTGTTCCCGGTAGCGGGCGATGTTCGCTGCAGTAGTGACGGCCGGGTGCTGGCCTGTGGCGATGGCGTATTGCTCCGCGGGCAGGCCGAAGCTGTCGTAGCCCATCGGATGGAGCACGTTGAAGCCGTTGTGGCGTTTGTACCGGGCGAAAATGTCGCTTGCGATGTACCCGAGCGGATGCCCCACGTGCAGCCCCGCCCCGGAAGGGTAGGGAAACATGTCCAGCACGTAGTACTTCGGACGGTTCGGGTCTTCCGTGACCCGGTACACCCCTGCCGCGTCCCATGCGTCCCGCGCGCGCTGCTCTATGGCCCGAAAATCATACTCCATGAAGCAAAGGTCGAACAGGAACGCACGTACTCCGTCGCGACCTTTGCCCCGTGTACACCGCACGCACACCCCCGGTCGTCAAAGCGCTGGCCTCGCAGCTCGTTTGGAGCGGCCCCCCAGGCGGGGCGGCCGCACCGAGGGTATACCTCACCTTCGACGACGGACCGCATCCGACGGTCACCCACGAAGCCGCAGCCATCCTGCAGGAGGCGGCGGTGTCGGCTTGGTTCTTTTGTGTGGGCGCGAATGTGGATCGGCATCCCGATGTCGTTCAGGGGCTTCAGGCCGCCGGCCATGCCCTCGGCAACCACGCCCACCGCCACGAATCCGGTTGGGAAACCCGCGGCCTCGCTTACCTCCGCAGTTACCTCACGTGCGAGGCTGCATTGCACCGCGCCACGGGGAACGGCGGACGCGCCTTCCGGCCTCCATACGGCCGCATCACGCGGAGCCAAGCAGGCGCCATCGGGCGGCGTACGGATGTTGTGATGTGGGATGTGTTGAGCGGCGACTTCGACCTCAAAGAGACCGCAAATAGCTGTTTTTCAAGGCTTGTGCGGGCCACACGCGACGGCTCCATCGTGGTATTCCACGACAGCGAAAAAGCGGCGAGCCGCATGCTGGGCGCGCTGCCCCGGTATTTGGTTTGGCTTGCGGAGCAAGGCTACTCCACACACCTTCTGCCCGTTACGCCTTCGATGCAGCGCTGAGCAGCTTCAGCTTTTCGCGGATTTCCTCCATTTCCCGCTTGTCCTCCCGGATCGACTTCTCGTACTGCTCGCGGATGGCTTCTGCGCCCTTTCCGGTGAACCGCATGAGGTTCTCTTCCGTTGCAGTTACACGCGCACGCAGGCGGTCAATCTTCTCGCGCAGAAGGGATTGCTCACGCGCCACCCCGCGGGTGTCGCCCTCCGCCAAACGCTCAACGCGGCCCCGGTAGCTATCGATGCTCCGCTCCGAGCGTTGCGCGCTCAACGTGGCGTACTTCGCGTCCATCGCGGTCCGGAACCGCTCCATCAACCCGTCCAGCGCCTTGCGCGGCACAAAGCCGATGGCATTCCAACGGGTTCCGAACTCCTTCAGCGCGTCGAGGTCCGCCTTCCGATCACCGGTCAGCTCGTACGCCTGGATGGCCTCGAGCAGGGCTTCCTTTTCGTTCAGATTCGCCTGTTCCGTGGCATCTCGGTCCGCGAATTGGGCCTTCTTCGCCTTGAAAAACGTGTCTTGCGCCTTGCGGAACTGCCGCCACAACCGCTGCTCATCTGCCGGATTTGCCGGTCCTACATCCTTCCATTCTTTTTGCAGCGCAATCATGGCATCGGTGGCCGTGCGCCACTCGGTGCTGTTGCTCAAGGCCTCCGCTTTCTCAATCAGCGCAGCCTTGCGGTCACGGTTTTCTTTGCCCACGGCCTTGATGGCGTCGTAGTGCAGCTGCTTCTTCGCGAAGAAGACATCGGTCAGCTCCCGGAAGGTCGTCCAGAGCTGCTCGTTCACTTCCTTGCCCGCGAATCCTGCTTCTTTCCACCGGGTCTGCAAGGCCACCACTGCGGCCGTTCCCTGTTGCCAGCCTTCGTGCGTCGGCTCTACTTCCGTGGCGACGAACGCCCGCAGTTCTTCAATCAAGGCCTCCTTTTTCGTGGCATTGTCCTTGAAGCTCGCGCGGATTTCGTCGTAGTGCGATTTGACTTCTTCGAACACCGGCCGGACCTGGCCGAAGAACGCATCTGCAATCTCTTGGTACGACTCCCGAGGCGAAGGGCCGATGTCGAACCACTGCTTTTGGAGCGAGCGAGCGGCCTTTTCACGATCGATCAACGTATCGATGCCCGCAAGGCCTTTCGCGAGCTCGATCAACTCCTCCTTCCGCTTGAGGTTCACACGCAAATCGTGCTCCTTCAGCTCCTTGTAAATCGTGATGTTGTAGAAAAACTCGTCACGCAACCGGTTGTACGTGTCCTGGACCTCCTTGTGGCGGTCGCCCGGCACATCGCCCACCTTGGACCACTGTTCGCGGACTTCGTTGAACACCGCAAACGCGGCACCGATGTTCTCCTCTTCTTGGATGGTGTGGCGCAGCCGTTCGAGCATGGCCAGCTTCTGAGCGAGGTTCACCCGCTGTTCCTCCGCGACCCGGCTACGCCATGCCTTTTCCCGCTCTTTGAACACGTTGATGGCCGCATCGAACTCTGCCTCTACCGGGTCCGGAACGTACTCGAAACCGGCATCCGGCTCGTGCTCCGATTCCGCAAACGCTTCGCGCTGGTGGCGGATTTCTTCCTGAGTCAAGACCCGGAACTCATCGATGGCATTGCGCACATCCTTGCGGATGGCTTCCAGGTCCTCGTTTGTGAGGAGGGTCTGGACACGTGTCAAAATCTCGGACCGCATCGGTCTGGGGGTTAGGGAGTGGGGAACGCGAATATCGAACTTTCGGCAGCAAATGAGCGGAATATGACGCCTTCGGACCTCGAAAAACTCCGGGCCTGGTGCGCACTTCGGGAGCGCTGTACGTTCGATGTGCGTGCAAAGTTGCAGCGCATGGGCATCGCGGCTGCCGAAGCCGACTGCGCCCTAGCGACCTTGACCTCAGAAGGCTACCTCAACGAAGCCCGCTTCGTGGAAGCCTATGTGGAAGGCCATGCCCGAGGAAAACGGTGGGGTCCTGCACGCATCCGCGCGGGATTGCGTGCCCGCCGCATCCCGGAATCGCTGATTGCACCGGCCTTGGCCGCACTTGACCCGGCAACTGGCCGCGAGGCCCTTGGAGCGCTCGTGGCGCGGCGGGCGGCCGAATTGCCCGCGGGTAGGAACCGCGTAATCCGTTGGCTCGTCGGGCGCGGTTACCGGCTCGACGAAGTGCTGGCCGCCGTCGATGCAGCCGCTTCCCGCTGATTACCTTTGCACCCCATGGTGACGATTGACCGGCTCCACGCCCTGCGCGACCGCGTGCGCGATTTGAAAGGCTACTTGAACATCGAGGCGAAGCTGCTCGAAATCGCGGAAGAGGAAAAACAAACCCAAGACCCGGACTTCTGGAACGACCCGAAGAAGGCAGAACAAGTCCTGCGGACGTTGCGGTCAAAGAAGACGTGGACGGACAGTTACCGGACATGTGCTGCTGCAGTGGAGGACGCCCAGGTGATGTTCGACTTTTGGAAAGGCGGTGACGCCGCTGCCGAAGAAGCAGCGGACGCCTATTCCGCGGCAGAGAAGGCCGTCGAGGAACTGGAATTCAAGAACATGCTGAGCGCAGAGGAAGACAACCTCAATGCCATCATGCAGATCACCTCGGGCGCGGGCGGAACGGAAAGCTGCGACTGGGCCGCCATGCTGATGCGGATGTACCGGATGTACGGGGATCGTGCCGGCTTCAAAATCCGAGAACTGGACTTCCAAGATGGCGATGTGGCCGGCATCAAACAGGTCACGTTGGAATTCGAAGGGCCCTTTGCCTTCGGGATGTTGAAGGGCGAGAACGGCGTGCATCGGCTTGTGCGGATCAGCCCCTTCGACAGCCAAGCCCGCCGGCATACTTCCTTCGTGTCGGTGTACGTCTACCCCTTGGTAGATGATTCAATTGAGATTGAAATTAATCCCTCGGACATCACGTGGGATACCTTCCGCTCGGGCGGAGCCGGCGGCCAAAACGTGAACAAAGTCGAAACCGGGGTGCGGCTGCGCCACGCCCCCACCGGCATCGTCATCGACAACACAGAAACCCGTTCCCAGCTGCAGAACAAGGAGAAAGCGATGCAGCTTCTGAAAAGCCAGTTGTACGAAGCGGAGCTGGCAAAGCGCAACGAAGCCCGCGCAGAAATCGAAGCCGGCAAGAAGAAAATTGAGTGGGGTTCCCAAATCCGCTCCTACGTGATGCAGCCTTACAAGATGGTGAAAGACTTGCGGACCGGCCACGAGACGTCGAACGTGGACGCCGTCATGAACGGTGAAATCGATGGCTTCTTGAAGGCCTTTCTGATGCAGGCAGGCTCCGGGGCAGCAGCACCGGTGATCGACGACGATTTCTAACTCTGAAGTTCCCATTCCATGGAAGTTTCATACAGAATTGAAAAGGATACACTCGGCGAAGTCCGTGTTCCTGCTCACGTGCTTTGGGGTGCCCAAACCGAGCGTTCGCGCTCGAACTTTAAAATCGGACCGGAAGCGTCCATGCCACGCGAAATCATCCGCGCATTCGCCATCTTGAAGAAAGCCGCCGCCTTGACGAATGCGGAACTCGGCGTGCTCGAGGCAGCGAAATGCGAACTGATTGTAGCGGCGTGCGATGAGATCCTCGCCGGCAAGCACGACGGGCAGTTCCCGTTGGTGGTTTGGCAGACCGGCTCGGGGACGCAGTCGAACATGAACGTCAACGAGGTCATCGCCCACCGGGCCCACGAGCTCAGCGGAGGCACGCCGGGCGAGGGCAAAGGGCCGGTCCACGCAAACGACGATGTCAACAAATCACAATCGTCGAACGACACCTTTCCGACGGCCATGCACATCGCGGCCTACACCGCAGCGGTTGACGTGACATTGCCAGGGGTGCAGCGGCTGCGCGATGCGCTCGCCGCCAAATCCGAAGCCTTCGCCGACATCGTGAAAATCGGCCGGACGCACCTCATGGATGCCACGCCCCTGACGCTCGGCCAAGAGTTCAGCGGCTACGTCGCCCAGCTGGACTACGGCATGCGTGCGGTCCGCAACGCCCTCGTACACGTCGCAGAACTTGCCCTCGGGGGCACCGCCGTGGGCACGGGCATCAACGCGCCCGCCGGATACGATGTCGCTGTCGCCCGCCACATCGCTGCCCTCACCGGGCATCCCTTCATCACGGCTCCGAACAAATTCGAGGCCTTGGCCTCCCACGATGCGTTGGTGGAGCTGCACGGAGCCTTCCGCATGCTCGCGGTGTCGCTGAACAAGATCGCGAACGACGTCCGCATGCTGGCTTCTGGGCCGCGCTCGGGCATCGGAGAGCTCATCTTGCCTGCAAACGAGCCCGGATCGAGCATCATGCCCGGCAAGGTCAATCCGACCCAGCCGGAGGCGGTCACGATGGTGTGCGCCCAAGTCTTCGGCAACGACGTGGCCGTAGCCTTCGGTGGCGCTCAGGGGCACTACGAGCTGAACGTGTTCAAGCCGATGATTGCCCGGAATGTCCTGGAATCGGCCCGGTTGCTGGGGGATGCCTGCGTGTCGTTCGCCGAACATGGCATCGAAGGGGTGGAAGCGAACATTCCCCGGATTGCGGAGTTGGTCAACAACAGCTTGATGCTCGTCACAGCCCTCAATCCGCACATCGGATACTACAAGGCCGCGGAGATTGCGAACAAGGCCCACCGTGAAGGCAGCACCTTGCGCGCAGCTGCTCTCGCAACGGGGTATCTCACGGCCGAAGAGTACGACTGCTGGGTCGTTCCGGCCGACATGGTCGGCTGATTACTCCGCCACCACGAGCCGGGTCCGGGACACCTGACCCGCCTGTTCCAAAGTCAACACGTACGCTCCCCGCTCCAGCCCTGCGGTCGAGAGCAGTCCCGACGCATGGCGATGCACGAAGGAACGCACCTGCGTTCCCGCAGCATCGGTCAAGGTCACTCGGACCGGACGCTCACCGGCCACCGGCCACGCCCATCGGACATCGGAGCCTAGAACCGCCGGGTTCGGAAAGACGAGCGCGCTGCTGGGTGCCGCTTGTGCCGTTGCTACCCCGACCGACGGTGCCCCAGGAAGGACGTTGAGGGTAAATCCAGCTTGCAGGCCGAGCCACCCCTCGGCGTCGAGCGCCAAGGTGTCGCAATAGGTTGCCGTGCAGATGCTCCCGGCTGGATCGCTGAACGTCGCCGTCAGGCACAAGACATAAGGTCCAGATCCCGCGTAGACGTGGGTGGGATAGAGCTCTGTACTTGTTCCTTCATCGCCAAAATCCCACAACGCAGTGTATGCGCCGGTCTCACCGGCCGAGCCCATCCACACATCGACCGACGAAGGAACGGGGTTCCCGATGGCGTCTGTGGTTTGGGCCACCTCGAAGGACACCTCACACCCCCCTTCTCTCCGCAGTAGTTTGCGGTCCAACTTGCCGCCCAATTCGTAGTCGATCCGTTCAACGGCCCTACCTCGAGCGTATCCACTACGACCGCACCAGAACAATCGGTGAATTCGCCCAAAACGAGCGCAGGAGCCCCGAAAAGAAATGGAAGCCCGAGGATCGACTCCTGATACCCAGCTTCGTCTGTGGTCCCCACAGCCGTGAGCACAGCCCCGCCTCCGTAGGCAGTGTAGCTAATTTGTACCGGGATTCCCCCTGTATTTTCAAGCTGTGTTGAAAGGACCAGCATCGGCTGAGCGCACAACTCCACCGTGCCCACAAACAGGGCGACAAGGACCAAGGCAATCGATTTCATAGCATAGCAGGTTCACCCGAAGGTAAGCAAATCAATGCAATACCTCCTTCGGAAAGCGAGAACGGTGTGCCAAGGCATGCTCTTTGAACCACGGTTCCACCCCTGCAGGGTAGCCCGCATCGGCCGTCCACGGGAAGCGACGCACAAACTCCGCCAACTCCATGCTTTCCAGCAAAGCGAGCAGAGGAAACCGCACATCCAGCGGATCCGATGGGTCCGCAAACAGCAGGTTCTCGAGCAAATTGATCGCGTCTTCCCGGTCCTCGCTGCGTCCGACCACGTCGTCTACTTCGAGTGGAACCTCCGACATCACATCGTTCGAACCTGCCTCCGAGGTGCTGTATTGCCACCAAAGCAAGGCAGCTTCATGCAAGTGACTGAACAACATGGAGTTGTCCCCTGCGCTGTACGGCATGCTTGCCGGGAATGTGCCGTTTCGGTCGGAAATCAACGCCAGCACTTCCTCGGCCGCACGTTCCACGAGCTCCTCCCGCATGCCCGGGAATTCGTCCACGAAGTCCGAGTCCAACAGGACCGAATACGCCGGCAAAAACTCCGGATGAACCGCGACGAACCCGTGCACGAGGTAAAACAGCCGGACCTGTTCGTCCGGGTCCTTGTGCGCATCGATGCCGTCCGGAGCGCCCGAGAGGTAGGCGCCGAAGCGGGCGCGCAGCGGTTCCGGATGGGCCCGCTCTGCCTGGTAGACGTAGGATCGCATCAGATGTACGGTTCTCCGCGTTCCACCTTCAGCGACGTGACCAAGGTCTTGATCCACTGCTCCTCGGAGCGCGGACAAATCAGAAGGGCATCGGGGGTGTCGACGACGATGAAATCGGAGAGGCCCCGGATGGCGACCAGCTTTGACCGACCGTCGGCCCCCGATTCTGCGGCGAGGACGTTGCCCCGGGCATCGAGAGCCCACAGATCTACACCGGCCGTTCCATTCCCGTCAGCATCCGCGGGCAACTTGTCGTGCACAGACCCCCATGTCCCCAAATCGCTCCAACCGAAGTCGCTGAGAATCACCGCAACATTGCGCGCCTTTTCCATCACCCCGTAGTCGATCGAGATGTTCTCGCAATCCGGATACAAGGCCGCAGCCACTTCCGACAGGTGCGCGGGCTCGCGTGTCGCAAAGGCCTCCGCGCGCTCGTGGAAGAGGTCGTGCATCTCCGGAAGGTGTTGCTCGAACGCCGCCGTGATGTTCGCCAGGCTCCACACGAAAATGCCTGAATTCCAGTAGAAATCCCCGCTCGCAAGGAACTCGGTGGCGAGCTCGAACGTCGGCTTTTCCGTAAACGTCCGCACAGCGCGGATCGAAGGGTCCTCGACACCTGGCAAGTCTTCAAACTGGATGTAGCCGTAGCCCGTGTCGGGCCGCGTAGGCCGGATGCCCAGGGTGACCAAATGGGTGGTCGAACGGGTATGAGCAAGTGCGCGATCGAGCACATCGAGGAAGCCCGCCTCGTCGAGGATCAAATGGTCCGCAGGCGCAACGACCAGGGCCACATCCGAGGCGTTGCCGGTGCGCGCCGCGACGACGTGGTTCGCAAAGGCAATGCACGGCGCCGTATTCCGCATGAAGGGCTCGCACAAGATGTTCTCAGGGGGCAAGTCGGGAAGGTGTTCCGACACGAGATCCCGGTAGCGTTCTTGGGTGACGACGAGGGTTTGGGACAGCGGAATGCGGCGGCTGAGTCGGTCGCAGGTCATTTGGATCAACGAACGCCCGGTGCCGAGCATGTCGAGGAACTGCTTCGGCCGCGCGGCCCGGGACATGGGCCAAAACCGCGTCCCCGCCCCCCCCGCCATGATGACGGCCCAGGTAGCGCCTGGGGTCATCGTGCGACCGACCATTTCGGGCAGTCCGGGCACTTCTTCGAGGTGCTGCACCCCCCTGCCACGAGCAGGGTGAGGGCGAGCAGGAGCAGGAGCGAAT
>Ga0315903_10010250_pt1 | contig 11206 bp, 7 predicted proteins | sample LakEriMetagenome_7_FD_203524 | JGI IMG/M metagenome (GOLD analysis project Ga0315903, IMG submission 203524) | Freshwater fungal communities from buoy surface, Lake Erie, Ohio, United States - Buoy 2 MA119 | ecosystem: Environmental > Aquatic > Freshwater > Lake | place: USA: Lake Erie, Ohio... | reverse complement strand
CCGTCTGCGCCCGCCACCGCAGCAGAGCCAACCCCCCCAGAAGCGCCACCACAAACAGGGGGAGCGACCAGAGCCAACGACGGCTGGGAGAGAGCGGGCGGGACAAAGAGGAAGCGGGGACACTCATTGGGAACGATTCCGCCGGCGCGCAGGGCGCGACGGAGTTGCAGGAGGATCGGAATGGGCCGGGTGCACCGACCGTGATTGCCGTTTCGCACGTCGCCCCGCGACGGGACTCTCTGCCGGATCAGTTGCCAAGGCGAGCGGATCGGTCGAGGCCGCGACGGAAGCCAGCGACGGCGGACGGCGTGGCGAGTTGCTGTCGGCACTTGTCGTGGGCAGCAGCCCCCCGGGAAACCCGGCATCCACCCTGGCCCGCAATTCCCGTCCCACCTGGGCGAACAGCGGATCGGCGCGGTCAATCAGCCCGGCAAACTGCCACAGCAACAGTCCATCCAGGGCCAGCCACAGCAGCAGTTGGTCGAAACCGTCGCGCGGATCAGCCAACAGCCGTTCGCGCACCCGATGCCCCACTGCCCGCAATGGAGCGATGACCCCCGGCTGGGTCGTGGCGGCAGCCAACACGGCGAGAAAGAACCGCTCGATAATCAACGGCTCGAGCATCTGGTCGGGCCAGTCGGCTGGCCGGACACCCAGTCGGTTCGCACCCGAGGAAGCGGCGTTGGCAGACTGGGGGTGTCTCGACCGAGCCTGGCTCGCGACGGTCGTTCGAGACGTCTTCGCCCCGTTCAACGACTCGGCAGCCGGCTCGTCGAACGTGCAGTCGAGCATCGCCCGGGCCCAGCGGTGCCGCGGGTGGGGATCATTGGCGACCCGCTCCAGAACCAGCCTTTCGAGCCGTTCTCCAAAATGCTCGACCACTGCTTCGAGCAGCTTGTCTTTCGAGGGAAAGTGGTAGGTCACCCCCCCCTTGCTCACCCCGGCATGCCGGGCGACGTTGTCGAGGGTCATCGCGGCCAGCCCCTCGCGGGCGGCAATCTCGATCGCCGTCTCACACAGCTTTTCGCGGGTGGCCTGGGACTTGTTCATCTGCAAAACCGACTGACTGGTCGGTTTTACTGTATGCCGCGGTCGGTGCTGTTTCAAGAGGTGCCCTGGACATCCATCGACCTCGGCACCCACCCGGCTGGGGGGCCCACCGCCTGGTCAGGGGGAGAACTCTGCGAGCGGTCCAGTGCGGAACCCCTCCACCCGCAGTTGGCCCTCGCGGGTGATCACACAGGTGATCGCGCCATGGTCATGAGTGGAGACAACCTGACAGTCGGATCCATACACGCGGTTCAGTCCACTCCGTCCATCCCGATGCCCCCCCGAAACCACCACCACCTGCGGCCTGGCCCAATTCGCCAACTGGATCGGATTCGCCAGACGCGAGCCATGGTGAGGAGCCAGTAACACCTCGCAGTCGACCGGTGCCTGCCGCAGCAGGCTCTGCAACCCGCGCTCTTCGATGTCTCCGGTCAGCAGAATTCGCCTCCCCTGGTATTCGATCAACAGCACGAGACTGCTGGCGTTGTCGGAGCTGAAGCGAGTCCCCCGGGCTGGGTGCAGCACCTCGACCCGCACCTGCCCATCCAGTTCGAGGCGATCTCCCTGCCAGGCGATCCGCAGCGGGACCTGATCGCGCGCGAGGTTGTCAATGGTCGACCGCATCTCCGGCACATCGAGAAACGAGGAGTGGACAATCACCTGACCAATTCCAATCCGGCGGGCCAGTCCGGGGATCCCGTTGAAGTGGTCGCCATCCGCATGCGAGATCACCAGCGCGTCGACCTGCGAACGTCCCCGCTCCCAGAGGGCGTTCTGCAGGGTCAGCCGGGCCCCCTGCGGATTGTTCATCTGCCCAAGGTCATAGACCAGCGAGCGCCCCCCTGGAAACTCCACCAGCACACCCAGTCCATGCCCCACTGACAGAAAGGTGCAACGCAGCTCTTCCCTGTCGCGCGGCCAGAGAGAGTGTCCCAGCCCCAGCACACACCACACCAGAATCGCCCGCCAGCCCAATCGTCGAGCCCACCCGCCGGGAACTCCAAACAACACCGGAATCAGCAGCAGATAGAACACGGCCACCCAGCCATCCCCCGGCCCCGGCAGATACAGGTGCCCGCCCGTGACCCCCGCCGCCGTCTCGACGAGACCGATCATCAGCGTCAACCCGAGATCAAACACCGGACCAAAGACCGCCGCCGCCCACGGGAAGATCATTCCCAGGGTCAGCAGCAGATAGCCCGCCCACAGTACCCCCACCGACAGCGGACCCAGCAGCAGATTCGCGATGAATCCAATCGGCGAGACCAGGTGAAACCGCGCGACGGTCAACGGCAGGGTGAAGATCCAGACCGCCACCAACAGAAGTGCCGAGTAGCGGAGCTGGTCGACGCACCACCCCCACACCCGCGCCTTCAGACTGACCGAGCGTTCGAGCTGTTCCAGAGGATCGGGCCGGGCGTCGGGCCGGGACCATTCCGCCCGCAGCGTGGGGGCCCAGAGCAGCGCCGCCACCGCCAGAAAACTCAGCTGGGCGCCGGTATCGAACAGGTGCGTCGGGTTCCAGATCAGCAGTCCAATCACCGCCAGCGACAATCCATTCGCCAGCGGACCACAGCGGTGCCAGGCCTGTCCCGAGACCACCGCCACCACCATCAACACCGCCCGCAGAACCGGGGGCTGGGCGTCGGCCAGGAACGAATACGCCCCCACCCCCGCGAGCACAAACAGCGCCGTCCCGCGCCGCTGCAGCCGCACGACGCGGGCCATCCCCCACAGCAGCCCCGCCAGGATTCCCACGTTCGCTCCGGAGATCGCCAGGATGTGCATCGTGCCGCTCTCGGTAAACGCGTTCCGCAGTTCCTCCGGAATCGCCGTGCGGGTCCCCAACAGCATCGCGATGCCGACCGGAGCGGTCTCTTTCGAAAGGTGACGGGTCAGCAGTTTCTCGGCCGATGTGCGCAGCGAGCCGTGCCAGCGCCGCCAGAAGGCGCGCCCCGGCTCGATCACCCGCACATTGTCCCCCTCACGACACGTGATCGTGGTGTGCACTCCCAGCGATCGCAGGAAGGCGCGGTAGTCGAACCCTCCGGGATTGGCCGGGGCCCGCGGTCGGCCGAATTCCCCCACGATCTCGACCACATCCCCCACCCCCACCGCGACCCGATCTGCCGTCATATCGAGCCGGGCCCGCCCCATGACCGGAATCGACCCGCTGGCCGACTCCAGCGACAGGCAGTCGACCACGCAGACATACCGCTGCGGAGGGACGCGGTCTGTGAGAATCAGATAGTCATGACCGGGAATGGCCACCGGCCGTTCGGTAAGGCGGGCCCGCATCTTGACCGGACGGAGCTGGTCGCGCGCGTACCGCGCCACTTCATTCGGTCCAACGGTCGACCACCACAGATGGTGCCAGCCGCCAAACAGACACGCCACCGCCCCCAGCACACACCCTACATCCAGCCACGCCGTGACGGGATGCTGCCGGACCACCGCCGAAACCCGCCCGGCACAACTGTGCCACAGCACCCACGCGAACCACGCCACGCCCCCCAGCAACAGCCAGAACGGAACGGGCCAACTCACCCAGCGATCGATGCCAATTCCGACCGCGGCAGCCACCGCCACCGTCACCGCCGGCAAGCGGCGCTGCCACGCCCCCCGTTGGCGCCCCACCCGCAGTTTGGGAGGCATTCGCGGATCGCCTGGAATGGTGGACATGACACGAAATATCTCAGGTCGCGGGGGCGAAAACGATCAGACCGGGGTGTAATCGGTCACCACCAGCCCGGGACGCAGCGACTTGAGCCGGTCGACGGCAGCCGGTGCCAGCTTCAGATCGGTGATCAACAAATGCCGCAAGTCGGGCAAGACAGCCAGGTGCTCGAGCCCCGCCGAGGTGATCCGCGTGCCGACCAGATTCAACTGCGTCAGTCGCGCACACCCCGCCAGATGCCGCAACCCGTCATCGGTCACGGGGCACTTGGCGAGGAACAACCGTTCCAGCGCCGGTTGAGGCCCCAGCGCCTCCAGCCCGGCATCCGAGACCTGCGTCGCGGCCAGATGCAGTTCGCGCAACGTCGGCTGCGGCCCAAGCCGCCGCAGTTCCTCATCGCCAAACGTCGTTCCCGCCACATCAATCGCCAGCAGTTGGCCCTCGGCATCGACCCGCGCCAGCCCCAGAGCCCGCAGTGCCTCGACCAGCGTCCGCCCCTGGTGTTGCACAAACAGAGTCACCACTCCCGCCAGCGAGATCTGAGATCCCTGGATCTCCAGCCGGGCCAGCCGCCGCAGGGGAGCGAGAGACCGCAGCCCCGCATCGGTCACCTGCGTCCCCGACAAGCCCAGCTCGGTCAATTCCTCCAGGGGCGCAAGGTGCGTGAGATGTTCATCCCGCACGGGAGTTCCCGCCAGAGACAACCGCTGCAGCCTGGGTTGCCGGAGCAACTCGCGCCACGCAATCTCGGCCAGCGGCCGATCCTCCCACCGCAAGACCAGCGGGTCTGAGACGGGTGTCGGCGGGTTCCCGGTCCCCACCGGCTCACCAGGCACCCGGATGGGAAAGACCGGGGCCGAGGGGGCTGTCGCCGTGGCACGCACACCGGCCGGACGGCCCGTCAGTTCCGCAATCGGTTCGCCCGACGGCAGCAGCGGCACCGGCCGCCCCACTTCGTTGATCAGCGTCTGATTCGTCGCAATCCGCAGCGCGTGATAGATGGTGGCCAGCAGATCCTGATAAGTGACCGGGCGGTCTTGCGGCTGTTCTCCCCGGCTGTTGGTGGAACCCACCACCTGTCCCATGACCAAGCCTCCGCCATACACCAGGGCACATCCCGCCGGCCCCCAATGCTCGCGTCCCGGGCAGCCCTTGTGAACATGAATGCGTGGCGTCCGGCCAAACTCTCCCGCCACCACCAGCAGCACCTCGTCACGCAGGCCGCGGGCTTCGAGATCTTCGATCAGCGCGCTGACCGACTGGTCGAACTGCGGACCACGCTGCCGCATGATGTCGAAGATGTTCCCATGCACGGCATGGTCATCCCAGCCAATCATCGTGCGGTCATAGTCTCCCCGCCCGTCGGGAGAAAACCGGACCGCCACCACTCCCGCGCCCGCCTCCACCAGCCGTCGCGCCAGGAGACACTGCTGACCAGCCAGGTGCCATCCATAGCGGTCCCGCACTTCGCCCGGCTCGCGTCCCAGATCAAACGCCCGCGCCGCCCGTCCCCCGGTCAGCAAGTCACAAGCCTGCTGCCGGAACTGCTCGGTGGCCCGGAACAAATCGAGTGGGGCCGCCGCGATTGAATGCGCCGGGGCCCGCGCCTCGAGCGCCGTCAGCATCGCCTGCCGGGTACTGAAACGCACACGGTCGGTGGTCGCATCCAGATTCTGAATGGCGAACCCGGGCTTGGCCGGATCCCCCGCCACCTGAAACGGTCCCTGCATCGGTCCCAGAAAGGCGGGCCCCCCACGGTGCAGCCCGCTCCCCAGATCGATGTACGCCGGCAGTTCTTGCCCCCGGCTGGGGGTCCCCCCCGATCCTGCCCGCCGCATCCCTCGCGCCAGCCGCGGATCGGTCGTCGCCCCCAACGCCACGCCCGGGTCGAGATCGAGGCCCCGCAGGTGGTGGATCACACTGGCCAGGTCGGGATACCGCGACCGCCCGTTGCTGGTCTGGTCGTACCAGCCGGTGAGCACATTGTGCGAACCGACCACATGATCGGACGACGGCTGATGCAGCGAGCGGATCACCGCCGTCCGATCGGCCAACTGAGCGAGCCGGGGGAGGATCTCGCAATACGCAACCCCCGGCAGCCGGGTCTCGATCGCCCCCAGTTCCCCACGGTACTCGACGGGGGCCTCGGGTTTGGGATCAAACGTCTCGAAGGGACTGGGCCCGCCATCCTGCCACAACAGAATCAGCGACCGCGGACGGGTTCCGGGGGGGGCCGCCGCGACGGCCCGGGCCCCCTGCAGCACCGGCCCGCTCAAGAGCCCCGTTCCGAGCATCGAACGCAGCCAAGCCCGGCGGCTCAGATCCCGATCCAGCAGCCCCGAGAGTTGCCACATGCTTGCGATCGCCGTGCCATGGTCAGGCCCGGGAGGTTGCGGAGTCGATCTCCGCCACTGGCCCACCCGGCTACGGCCCCCAGTGTACCGCCGTCAAGGCCCGTGGTCGATTGCAGCGGTCTCCCCGGCGACGCAACCGGGAGGAGACGACATGCCGGGTTCGCCAGCCAAGAGGCGGCAATCGACGTTCGCCAGCGGGCCAGGAATCAACTCGCGGCGAGCACTTCCTGCAGGGGATTGGCCTGGGGATCGACCAGCCGCACCGGCCGCCCGACGTTCGACAGGTTCTGCTTCTGCGGATCGAGCCCCAGCGCGAGGCACGCGGTCGCGAGCAGATCGGGAACCGCCACCGGGCGGGCGGCGACCGTCATGCCGTCGTCACTCGTCTGCCCGACCACCTGTCCGCCGCGAATCCCTCCGCCGCACAGCACGGTCGACCACGCCGCCGGGAAGTGATCACGCCCCTGCTGGGGATTGATCAACGGAGTCCGGCCGAATTCCCCCATCCAGATCACCAGCGTCGAGTCGAGCAGCCCCCGGTCCCGCAGGTCGGTCAGCAATGTGGCCCACGCCGGATCCAGCACCTCGCACAGGCTCTTCACCCCGTCGAAGTTCTGGGCATGTGTGTCCCAGCCCAACCCGCCCGCGCCTCCGGGAACGCCGTTGAGCGACACCTCGACGAAGGGAACCCCGCGCTCGACCAACCGGCGGGCCAACAGGCACCCTTGCCCAAACTGATTCCGGCCATACCGCTCGCGCAGTTCGTCCGACTCTTCCTCGAGATCAAACGCCTTCCGGGCGGTCGAACGCATCATCCGCACCGCCGAGAGATACGCCGCCCGGTGGCTGGCCCCGGTCACCCCCGGATGCCGTTGCAGGAATGATTCCTCCAGTCCTGACAGCAGGTCGAGCCGGGCCTCGGCCTGCGCCCCCGACACGCTGCCGGGAGGGGCCAGGTTTTTCACCTGCAGCGACTGCCCGTCATCGTTTGTTCCTCCCGGTTGCCCCTCCCCCACCACCAAGGGGGCGTACCGGGGTCCCAGAAAACCTGGACCAAACGCCCCTGGCGACAGGAACCGGAACGGGGCCACGCTCACAAAGTTGGGCAGCTCGGCATCGCTGGAACCCAACTCGCGGCTCCATGCGGCGCCAACGGTTGGATACTGCACGGGCCCCTGCGGCAGATACCCCGTCCGCAGCAGGTACGTCGCCCGCGAGTGATCTCCCTCCTTCGTCGACATCGAGCGGATCACCGCGCAGTGCTGCATCTGCTTCGACAGCCCCGGCAGATGCTCGCTGATCTGGATGCCAGGAACGGCTGTGTCGATCGGCTGGAAGGGCCCGCCGTTGGCATGCCCCGGCTTGAGATCGAACGTGTCGGTCTGGCTGGGCCCGCCGGTCATCCACAGGAGGATGCACGCCCGGTGGGCCGGCTTGTTGCGGGCCGCCTCATCGGCCAGCGCCGCCAACCAGCCCGACTGAGACCAGCCCAACGCCCCACAGGCCGAAAGCCGCAGCCAGTCCCGACGGGACAGTGCCGGTCCAGAACCCGCGGGGTGGGCAGAACGCCGATGAGTCATGAGGGAACACTTCCGAAACGGCAAACGAAAACTCCGTCCGAGCATGGGGGCTCAGCGGTTGAACAGGAACTCACTGCTGTTGAGCAACGACCAGAACACATCTCCCAGGGCCTGCTTCCAGTCGCCCGTCGGTCCCCCCGTCTCGACGTAGTTTTCCAGCCGCCGCCGTTCCTCGGCCTCGGGGGGCCTCCCCAGTGCCGCCAGGTAAAGCGTCTCAATCCGCTCGCTGTGCGTCATCAGGGGGAAGTCGATCAGGGCGGCCAGCGTCTGGCTGTTCTCGGGACTGGTGGCGTCGGCGACGAACTTCCCGTTCATCATCGCCAACGCCTGCAGGATGGTGGTCTGGGTCTCGGTCTGGGAATCGCGGGTGTTCTCGAACATCTGCACGAACTCGGCCCGCAACGAGTTCGGATCCCCCAGCGGAGACAGATTCCGCCCCCGCTCTTCGCGAAAGCCGGTGGCCTGCGCGATGCTGTCGAAGATCTGGTCGGGACTCAGCCCCTTCACCGCCATCCGCGAGAAGAGCCGGGGGTCGGTCTGCGACGTGTCAGTCTGCCGACTGGTCCGCTGATACGCCTGCGTCGCGGTCAACACCCGAATCACCAGCTTCAGGTCATGTCCCGATTCGACGAACATCCGCGCGAGGCGGTCGAGCAACTCGGGATGACTGGGAGGATTCTCGGCGGTGAAGTCGTCAATCGGATGGACGATGCCGGTGCCGAAAAACTGCCCCCAGAGCCGATTCACCAGCGTGCGGGCGAAGTAGCCGTTCTCGGGCGAGACCATCCAGTTCGCCAGAATCCGCCGGGGCGAATCACGAAAGCCCAGCGTCGGCTGCGATCCATCGAAATAGGTGGGTGTCACTGTCTTTCCCTTGAGGGGAATCTCCAGTTGCGTGGGCCCCAGGGCCTCTTCGATGGCGTTGATCTGCATCATCGCAGCATCGGCGTTGCCGTCACGTTTCAGCCCGGCGAAGAACGCGGCATAGCCCCAGAACTGCTCCTGCTTCCAGTCGTCAAAGGGATGGTCGTGGCACTGGGCGCACTCGATGCGCACGCCGAGGAACATCCGCGCCGTACTGGCCGCCAGGTTCTCGGGCTTGAGCTGCTTCGACTGGTAGTAGCTGAGCGCGTTGAGCCCCACCTGCGGCTGGAAGGGATTCGCCGCCTGCCGGGGATCGACCGTCATCTCGAGGATTTCGCGCACCAGCACGTCGTACGGCACATTGTCCAACAGCCGCCGACGCAGCCACGCCTCGAATGGGGGGAGCAGGAACCGCACCTCGGGGTTCGAGTCGGCCTCGGGAATCATCACCCCGCGCCAGACACGGGCGAAGTGGGCGACATACGCAGGACCCGCCAGCAACTCGTCCACCGCCCGCCGCCGCTTGTCGGGACGCGTGTCGGCCAGAAACTCACGCAGAGCGGCGACCCGCGGAACCCGCCCGGCCACATCCAGCGAAACCCGCCGGAAGAACTCGGCATCGTCGGCCAACGGTGCCGCCACCACCTGCTCTTGCGCCAGGCGGGCATCCAGCAACCGGTCGAGTTCGGCCGCCAACCGGGCCACCCGTTCATCGAGCGCCTCTGCCGTCTCTCCATTCGACCGGGCTGCCGGGGGAGACGCCTGGCGGGCCGAGTCCTGGGCCCAGGCAACCCCACTCAACCCACACACCAACACCCAAACCAGCCGCCTGCCCACCCGCCGCCCCCAGGTCCATGGCAACCGCGGGGCCCCACATGCAGAGAACGCGACACCCCAGTGCCCCTGCCAAGACCAGCCGCGGCAGCACTCCTCAGCCCCGCCCGCGAGGTTCGTGCCGCTACGACGGGCCAGGTTCGGTGGTGGGAGGGCGGAAGGCATGGCTCGGCACCAAGGTTCGAAAGGGCCGGGAAAGGGAGTGAGAAACGAGGAAGACCGGCCAAACAACGCCCGGTGGATTGCCGTCGCTCTCTCTCCAGATCGGGGACCGCCAGATTTTTGTCCAGACAACCGGCCGAATTTCCAACCGCAGCAGAACGGGTGTGCGCTACTCCAGATCGAGCACTTCGGCGGGGAAGATCGGCCCTTCGACGCAGGTCCGGCGGTAGTCCCAGTCGCCGTTCGGTTCTTTGACCTTGGTCACACAACTGAAGCAGGCACCAAACCCGCACGCCATGGGGGTTTCGAGCGAGAGCCAGCAGCGGGCCTGGAACCGGGCGGCGAGCTGCGCGACCGCTTTCATCATCCGTTCCGGGCCGCAGCAGTAGACGGCGACCCGCTCGGCGGCGGCGGGGGTGCCGGCGTGCCGGGTCAACCAGCGTTCGGCCAACTCGGTTACAAACCCCCGGTGCCCGCGCGAGCCATCATCGGTCGCCACCTGCAGGTCGATCGCCAGCCCCTGCAGTTCCTCCGTCCCCACCAGGTAGTCGGCCGACCGGGCGCCGTAGCAGAAGGTGATGTGGTCCGCGGGCAGCGGCGGGGCCATCTGTCGATTCACCCCGTTCGCCCCGGCTCCGGTTCCATACCGGTGGGCCCCCAGGGCTTCTCGGATCACCGCGGGAAAGGGCGTGTTGCCAATCCCCCCCGCCACCAGCAGCAGCCGGTCGCAAGCCGGCAGGGGAAACCCATTCCCCAACGGGCCCCAGACCTCCACTTCGCCCCCGGCGGACCAGGTCGGCATCAGGCGGGTTGCCTTGCCGAGGATCAGGTAGACGAGATCAATTCCCGCCAGGGCGGCGGGGTCGTCTCCCCAGACGTCGTACAGGGCGAACGGCCGGCCGAGAAGCGGATCGGTCTCCCCCGGTGCCTTCACCATAAAAAACTGCCCGGGCAGAACGGCGGCGGCCAGTTCGGGACAGGCGAGCCGGAGGCGAAACGTATCCCGGGCCAGCCGGGTTTGCTCGACCAGGGGAACAGTCTGCTGCCGGGCGCACGGAACCAGCCCGGGAAGCGGTGGCAGAGGGAGTGTGCTCATGGAAACCATGGTAGTCGGGCGGGACGGAGGGGACAATTTGGGAAGAGGGTGGGCTGATTTTTTTGAGGCGGAGCGTCGGACGATCGCGATTCCGGCGTATTTTTCTGAGAAGATTGCGATTCGCCCGCCGAAACCGCTCACATTGACCAACCGGATCTTTCTGTTTAGAATGCCGGTCTTCCCGAGAGGGCAGGTTAACTGCCTTTACATGAGCACCGGGGCGTGGCTCAGCCTGGTAGAGCGCTTGGTTCGGGACCAAGAGGTCGCTGGTTCGAATCCAGTCGCCCCGACTTGAGATGAAGGCCCTTCGGCAACCCTGCCGAAGGGCCTTCTTTTTTTTCCGCCTTGGCATTCATTCGGCGACATCAACCCGGGCAGCGCCCCTCATCGTGCCGTTCACCCACGCCCCTTTCACGAACAGGCTGACAAGCCTGTTCCAGTGCGCTTGTGAAGGTGTTGAGCTTGCAGGGTGCGAGTCCCTGTCAGTGCTGGATGTGAGCACTGTAACTGAACGAAACTGCGTCGCCGCGAGGCGGGGTGGAGAGCATCGGGAGGTGAACGATCAGTCCGTAACGCAAGTGAACTCGAT
>Ga0315903_10010244_pt1 | contig 11211 bp, 18 predicted proteins | sample LakEriMetagenome_7_FD_203524 | JGI IMG/M metagenome (GOLD analysis project Ga0315903, IMG submission 203524) | Freshwater fungal communities from buoy surface, Lake Erie, Ohio, United States - Buoy 2 MA119 | ecosystem: Environmental > Aquatic > Freshwater > Lake | place: USA: Lake Erie, Ohio... | reverse complement strand
CCTGGTCAACGTTACAAAATGCCTGAAGAAATGAAACAGTTTATTCTGCAACAACGAGTGACCGGAGGTGCCCAGTAATGGCTTACGCATCTGTAACTTATACCAGTGCTTCTGGTACAACGTTTGCGCTGACTAACGGTAGTGGTGACCCAATCCCTTACCTTAAACAGGCAGACATTAAGGTTTATGTAAACGACGTTCTTAAAACTCTTACAACTGATTACACCTTTAACACCGCTGGAACAGCCATTGTTCTTAACACAGCGGTAAGTGGTGCAACAGTTCGTCTGGAAAGAACGACTGATATTGGAGCAGCAACTGTTGTTTATACAGCAGGTTCTACGCTGACAGCTCAAGACCTTAACAACGCTGATAACCAAATTCGTTATGGTCTTCAAGAGTTCTCTGATACCTATGACGCTCTTAACAGCGGTACAGGTGACCTAGGAAACCTTGGAGGTGTTGTTGACTCCAACGAAGCTTGGTTGTCAGACGATAGCCATTTGGCTACTACAGCAGCTCTCGATAGCCGTGTAGACACCAAGATTGAGACAGCACTAACTGGTGACATTGTTGCTGGTACTGACCTCAGTATTGCTGACAACACCCCTGGTAGCGGTCAAATCACCATCTCCCATAACGTTGTTGGAGCTGGTACTACTGTTAACAACAGCAACGGTGTAGTCCTTCAAGACATCACTGTTACCTCTCAAGGTCACGTCACTGCTGTTGGGTCTTATGACCTTGATAACCGTTACTACACCGAAGCAGAGACTGATGCAAAGTATGTAGCTCTTACAGGGGCTCAAACGATTGCTGGTGTTAAAACGTTTAGCTCTAGTCCTGTCGGTCCTACTCCTACTAACAGCACTGACCTGGCTACTAAAGGCTATGTCGACGGTGTTGCTATTAGCGGTATTGCTGATGGTGATAAGGGTGACATTATCGTTGGTGGCGGTGGTACTAGCTGGACCATTGATACCGGTGTTGTTACTAACTCCAAGATTGCTGCTAACACGATTACAGACAGTGCTATTAACGCTGCAGCAGGTATCACTGGCACCAAGATTCAACAAGGTTCAACCTCTGTTAGAGGAACTGTTCAACTCACTGATTCTGTAAGCGATATCAGCACTACAACAGCTGCTACGCCTAACAGCGTTAAAACAGCTTACGACCTCGCTAACACTGCTAACACCACTGCTAACGCTGCTCTGCCTAAAGCTGGTGGCACGATGACTGGAGATATTGTTCTGGGTAACCAGACAGATCTTCGATTTGGTGAAGCAAGTGCTAACGGTAGTAACTACGTTGGGTTCCAAGCACCATCTAACATCACTACTAACGTTCTTTGGACACTCCCAGCTACTGATGCAACCGTAAGTGGTTATGCACTTAAATCTGATGGTGCCGGAAACTTATCTTGGGGTCTTGCTGGTGGTGCTCTCGGTGGTGGTACTAACCAAATTTTCTATGAAAACGACCAAACCGTAACTAACAATTACACTATTAGTACAAACAAAAACGCCATGACTGCTGGTCCTGTAACTATTAACTCAGGGGTCACAGTTACGGTACCTACTGGTTCTACCTGGGTGATTGTCTGATGCCTATTACTATTAACGGAACAGGCACAATTGCTGGTATCAGCGTTGGTGGTCTTGAAAATGGTTGTGTTAACGAAGCTGATCTAGCTACTGCTGCTGTTACTAATACCAAGCTGGCTTCTACCGCTGTAACCATTGATAAGCTTGGTACCAGTGAACAAAGTCAACTCTGTAAAGCCTGGGTGAACTTCAACGGCATTGGCACTGTGGCGATCAGGGCTAGCTTCAATGTGAGCAGTATTACGGATAACGGGACTGGGGACTATACGATGAACTTTACGAATGCCTTGGCAGATGCAAACTACAGCGCACTTGGAAGTGTCATCGGCACTACGGGTGCAGCATTTGAATTTAATTCCTTTATTGGTTCTAGCAACATCGGGTTAAATGCTGGCTCATGTCGCTTCGCAACAAAACGTGACGATGGCGTGTCTCTTGATTGCAGTGTTATCTCCGTCGCCGTCTTCCGCTAAACCATGAAACGAATCATTTACCCCACACTTGAAGGCGGCGTAGCGGTGATCATCCCCGCCGAGACCGTTGAACTGGCACTGAAAGACGTGCCTGAAGGTGTCCCCTACGAGATCGTCGATGCTGACGAAATCCCCTCTGATCGCTTCTTCCGTGGCGCTTGGACGATGGGTGACTGCTGCATCGAACATGACCTTGAGAAGTGCAAAGAGATCGGCCATCAGCATCGCCGTCAGCAACGCGCTAAAGAGTTCAAACCATTCGATGATGTGATTGCTAAGCAGATCCCTGGTGTGGATGCTGTTGAGGCTGAAGCGAAGCGGCAAGAGATCCGCGAGAAGTATGCCGCTGTGCAAGATGCGATTGAAGCAGCAGCAACCCCTGAAGACATCAAAGCTGCCCTGGAGGCAAACCAATGACACTCAGACTTAACGGCTCAACATCGGGCTACACCGAGATCGACGCACCGGCAGTCGCTGGTTCCAACACGCTGGTGTTGCCTGGTGGGAATGGCTTAGCAAATCAGCGGCTCGTCACCAATGGCAGTGGCACGTTGAGCTGGGCAAGTGACGCGATGCTGAGCCTTGGCACGGTTTCGGCCCCATCGTTGTTTTTCTCGGGTGATACAAGCACCGGGATGTGGTCGCCCGGAACTGGCTTTATTGCCTGGAGTATTGGGGGAATAGAAGCAGCTCGATTTGAAAATAACGGCGTTTTTATTGTCAACGGAACTAGCTCTTACTCTGATGCTTCAAACGGTCGGCCCAAGTTTCAATTCAATGCAAAGTTGGGAAGTCATGCAGGTTGCGCCAGTATTGCGGATACAACCTCAGCTATTCCCCACATTATTTTCAAGACCCCAAATGGAGTCATAGGTAGTATCGCCACTAGCGGCTCAGCCACTGCTTACAACACCTCCTCCGACTACCGCCTCAAGGAAAACGTCACCCCGCTGACCGGCGCCATTGATCGCCTCAGTCAGATCCCAGTTCACCGCTTCAACTTCAAGGCCGACCCCACCAAAACCGTAGACGGCTTCATCGCCCACGAAGCGCAGGCTGTTGTTCCTGAAGCTGTCACCGGCACCAAGGACGAGGTGGATGCCGATGGCAACCCGATCTACCAAGGCATCGACCAGTCCAAGCTGGTGCCCCTGCTGACCGCTGCGCTGCAGGAAGCCATCGCCAAGATCGAAACCCTTGAAGCCAAAGTCGCCGCCCTGGAGGCACAACCATGAGCACCCTTAAAGCCCAGAACCTTCAAAACCCTTCAGCAGGCTCACCAGCGATTGTGCTGGCGTCTGATGGCACGGCAACAGCTCAGCTCAGTAGCGTCAACGGTGGACCGCTGGCTGGGGCTAGGAACCGCATCATCAACGGTGATATGCGGATTGATCAACGAGGCGGCACAATTACTTCGCCTAGTGGATCAGTTGCATACGGAATTGACCGATGGCGTATTGTCAGATTTAACGACACTACGGGAACTTTTACACTTCAGCAAAGTGCAACCGCTCCTGCTGGTCACACAAAGAGCGGTCTAATTACAATCACCGTAGCGCAAACGTCTGTACCATCGACCGGATTGTACAGATTTGACCATTCAGTTGAAGGCTTAAATACTGCTGACCTTGGCTGGGGTGCGGCTGGTGCCCAATCAATTACCATAGGGTTCTGGGTACGCTCTAGCGTTACTGGCACTTATGGCGCTCGTGTTTGTAACAGCGCAGAAACACGTTCTTATGTATTTCAATACACAATTAACACCGCCAACACTTTTGAGTATAAATCCATCACAATTCCGGGCGATACAACTGGTACATGGTTGACGGATACGGGAATAGGTATTGGACTTAATTTTGATTTGGGTTCTGGCTCAAGTTTTGAAGGAACTGCCAACGCCTGGAACGCAAGTAATGTTTGTCGTGCGTCCAGCAACGTTCGCTTAATTTCCACCTCTGGAGCCACCTTCTACATCACCGGCGTCCAACTCGAACCCGGCACCGTCGCCACCCCGTTTGAACGACGCAGCTACGGGCAGGAGGTCCAACTCTGCCAACGCTATTTCCAGCAACTTGGCGGCGGCATGGTTGGATTTGAAGAAGGAAATACAACGCACTCTTATGGCGTCAGATTTAACCAGCCCATGAGAGCTGCGCCTACATTTGCTTTAATTTCAAGCTCATTTGCTTATCGTTATATCAACGCCTCAAGCGTCGGTGACCGAACAATTACAGTAAGCATCAACGGTGCTACCACTATTTCCACACAAGGCGCTTGGCTTTACTTTGACGATGTAACCACTGGGAGCGTTCAAGGCCGTGGAGCTATTGAACGTTACGGCAGCAACTACATCAACGCCTCCGCCGAGCTGTAACCCATGACCTACCAACTCACCACCGGCGACACCATCCTTCGCCTCACCGATAACGCCTTCATCCCACCCGACCCCGCCAACACCGACTACGCCGCCTATCTGGCCTGGCTCGATGAAGGCAACACACCCTTGCCAGCCCCTGAACCTGAACCCGCCCCAGTGCTCACCACTGAGCAGAAGCTGGAAGCCGCTGGGTTGACTGTGGCGGAACTGAAGGAGCTGTTTGGACTCCCGTAATGGTTAAGAAAACTCTTAGCGGTAAACCAGTACGTCTTCCGCCTAAACCAAAACAAACAACCCAAGGTTCAAGTAAAAACAGTAAGCCTAAGATGGGTAAAAAGGCTTATCGAGGTCAAGGTAAATGAAGGTAATTTCTCCAAAACGTTTGTTACAAAGCGTTTTCCCTACTGTCAGAAATGGCAGTATTTTTAATGCCTCTTCACTTGACCTTCAATTTGCTCGTACTAAAACTCTTGACCCTCGTGTAACTTTTACAAGGGCCAGCAGCGGCACCTACGTCGATAGCCAGGGTGTGATCAGGACAGCGACGACGAACGAAGCACGCTTCGACCACAACCCCACGACGGGCGAAAGCCTTGGGCTGCTGGTGGAGGAGGCGAGGACAAATAACGTGCTGCAATCTGAAGATTTTGCAACGACGTGGACTGCATCAAACCTTACTGTTACTACTAACTCAGTCGTTGCACCAGACGGCACGGCAACCGCAGATACCATTGCTCCTCCAGCAGACGGACTTACCGTTACGCGTTTTCTGCGGCAGAATCCTGTTTTAACAACACAGCAGGCTTATACACTTTCTGTGTTTGTAAAAGTCGGCACTGCAACTACAAACGGAATTGCTCTGTACGTTTCCGACAGCGCAGCAACCAATAACTTTAGGGGCGTGTTTAATCTTTTTACCCTTGCAACAGGCGCTTCTGGCACAGGATGGGCTACGCCGACATCAACAATCGTCCCCTATCCAAATGGTTGGTATCGTTGCATCCTTAGTGGTGTTACTAGCACTGCCCACACAGGACTAAGGGCCCAAATTTATCTGAGTGCATTTGGTACTACTCCTGACACATACGGATCCATCCATGTCTGGGGCGCTCAACTAGAAGCCGGTTCCTTCCCCACCAGCTACATCCCCACCACCACAGCCGCCGCAACCCGCAGCGCAGACGTGGCGAGTATTACGGGGAGTAACTTCAGCTCCTGGTATCGGCAGGATGAGGGGACGGTGTTTGCAGAATACAGAACACCAACTTCTGGGACCAGAGGTGTGACCGGCTTTAATGACAGCACGGCAAATGAGCGAATTGCATTATTTACCAATGGCACCGATCCAAAGCTGACTGTAATTGATGGTGGCGCCCCCCAGGCAGACCTAAATGGTGGCACTATTGTTTCTGGTGTTATGACAAAAAGCGCCGGGGCATATGCGGTCAATGACTTTGCGTTTGCTCACGCTGGTGGCACTGCCGTAACTGATGCCACTGGAACGCTGCCTACGGTTAATCGTTTGTTGATTGGTGCTGATCAGAGTGGCAATTATCAGAACGGTCGCCTTAAGCGCCTCACCTTTTGGCCCCAGCGCCTCCCTAACACCACCCTGCAGCAGATCACGCAATGACACACTTTATTCGCTTCCCCGATGCTGAGACCGGCATGGATGCCCTAGATGCTGCTGGTCTGCTCACTGAAGACGGCGCGTTTATCACTGCTTCCCACATCCACGCCCTTGATGTGATCGGCACCATTTTTAGTGGTGGTGAATGGTCTTTGGATGATGAAGTTATTACACGCCCTACGGTCCTCGATGGTTGGCACATCAACTATGTCGGTGAGCTGCCTGAGGGGTGGGAGGAGTTTGTGGTGACGCCTGAGCAGCCTGTAAGGGTGTTTGCCTAGGTCTACAATTAAAACAAACAGTTTTCAAAGAAATGGTCCCTACTTTTACAACAGCCACTGCGCTGACTGCTACTGGTGCAACTGCTGATGTGCCTTCTGTTGGTGCAGAGGACTTTGTTGTTCAGGTAAACGTATCCAGTATTGGTACGAGTGTTGTCGTTCGTATTGAGGGCACTCTGGACGGCACTAACTATTTCAACTGTGATTCTGGTGGTGACACCACTATTACTGGTAACGGTGCTACGGCGTTTAGCATTCAAAACGTACCGCTTAAGGCCATCAGGGGTCGTTTGGTGACGATTACTGGTGGTACCCCATCTGTTGAATTTGTGTTTGCTCGCCTTAACGCTGGTAGCTGAGTAAAAACGTTAAAAATCTGTAATTCTATTTGCAGCCTAGGTTAGTAGCCTGGGCTGTTTTTGTTGTTAACGTTTTTAAAGAATTGCTTTTTAGCTATGCCGTTTGAATCCGACAAGCAACGTAAGTATCTCTACGCTAATAAACCTGAAGTTGCTAAACAGCTAGCAAAACACAACAGCTCAAAAAGTGGCAAGATGAACAAAGGTTATAAAACCAAGTAACTGCTATGCCAATCAAACGCGGCGGACAGACCCGAAGCAACGCTGGTAAGTACGCTCCTGAAGGTCAAGGTGCTACACAACGAGGAGGTCGTCTAAGGACCCCCAGTGGCCGTACAAGGCCCACTCAAACTGCCCGACTACCTCAAGCTACTGCACCCGGCACTGTGACCCGTACAGGAGCTTCTAGAGCCCCTGCGATGCAAGCTCAAGGTATGAGTCGTGGTGTGGGGCGTCTAGGGATCCCTCTAGCCATCGTTGCAGAGGTTATGCGGGCTCAACCAGCTAAAGGTGCTCTACCAGCCTCTGAGGCCCGTCGAGTAGAAGCTCAACGTACTCAAGGTGCTGAATTTAGCCGTCAAGAACGTGTGGCTCGTGAAGGCAACAAAGGACGTGAGAACAGCTCGTTTGATGACGCTTTTGCTGATGCCCGTAAAGCTGGCGTCGAGACTTTCACTTGGAAAGGTCGTAAGTACACCACCAAAATGAAAGGGGAGAAGTGATCATGGCTAAAGGACCATGCTGGAAAGGCTACGAAATGGTTGGTACCAAGAAGAAAGGTGCCAAAACTGTCCCTAATTGCGTACCTAAGAAATGAAGAGCAAAAGAGGTTATGGAATGAAAAAGTCAGGATCCATCAAAGTAGCTGGTGGTCCTAGCTTTGAGATCCGTCCTACTGAGCACGATCCTTCAGCTAGCCCTGCCGATGAGGCGTACGCAAAACGTACTTGGGAGCGGTTTGCTAACACAGTCCCTAATGTGATGGAAATTCGCAGAAAGGGTCAAGCTTATAAACAGCGTATGAAGGGTGTGTAATGGATCCTTCGTTCCTTTTATCCCTTGTCTTAGGTGCTACCAGTGTCGGTGGTGGTGTATTTGCTTGGTCCCACAAAAGACATATGGAGCTTGATCGCCGCATCGACAGTGTTGAGATGACGATTCACAAAGAGTTTGTTAGAAAGGACGAGCTCATGCCGATGATGGACCGGATCGATAAACAGATCCAACACATCGACGAAAAACTCGACCGGATCTTGCTTAATGGCCGACATCTCTCTCCGTGACGTAGCTAAGTATTACAACAATCAAGAACATCAAAACTTTGCTTTGGACTTCCTGCAGGATCAGATTCCTCCAGGGACCTTGGCAAAGTTTTCTGATTTGTGGAGATCTGGTCCTAAGAACAATATTCCTAGTAACGGCTCGTGGGATGGTGTAGAGCAGCTTGCTCGTGAGGCTGGAGCAAAGTTTCCAGAGCTAGTTGCTGCTCAGTGGGCTTTGGAGAGTAACTGGGGACAACATACATCAGGCGTACATAATTACTTTGGACTTAAAGGAACTGGTAAAACTGTTTCAACAACGGAGTATGTCAATGGGGTACCTGTTTCTGTTCGTGACGGGTTTCTTAATTTCTCTTCTCTTAAAGAGTGCGTTGAATACCTCGTTACTCGGTGGTACAAAGATTACAAACAATACAAAGGCGTAAATAACGCTAAAACAGCGTCAGAAGCCGCTCAGCAACTACAAGCTCAGGGTTATGCAACTGACCCTCGATATGCAAATAAGTTAATCTCTGTTGTTAATCGTCAAACAAAGAAACCTCAAATACAACAAGCAGGTGTGTTGCTAAAGGTGCCGTATGAGTACCAATTGGATAACGGCCCTAATGGTTATCGAGAGTGCTTTAGTTCTAGCTGTGCAATGGTTGCTGACTACTACGGCAAGGTAAAAACAGATAACGAATACAACAAGATCCGTGCTCGATATGGTGATTCAACTTCTGCAGACGCTCAGCTTAAAACCCTTAGACACCTCGGGCTAGACGCTAAATTCATCCAGAACGGCTCCCCAGAGGCTCTCAGACGCGAGTTAGAGGCTGGTCGGCCTGTAGTAGCTGGTTGGCTTCACAAAGGCCCTGTAGGGGCTCCTAGTGGCTCTGGGCACTACAGCGTGGTGATTGGGTTTACAGAAGGCGCTTGGATCCACCATGACCCCAATGGTGAGGCTGATATGGTTCGTGGTGGCTATGTAAACCATTCCAAAGGTGAAGGGGTTGCTTACAGCCAAAAGAATTGGAACAAAAGGTGGCTTGTTGAGGGGCCTAACTCTGGTTGGGCTATTTTGATCAAGAACCCTAGCTAGGTATCTTTATGGATTTTTCTGATCCCCATGTGCAAGCCACTTTTTGGCTTTGTGCTTTTGCAGCTTCTGAATTGATTGCTGTGTCTCGTCTCAAGGAAAACAGCCTCGTACAATTGGGGTTGAAACTGTTCCGTGTAATTTATGGCAGCCGCTCCAAAAAAGTCTCTAAATAAGACTGATGGACTTGCTTCGGAAGATGATCTTTATAGTCTTCACCGTTTAGTTGCTACCAAGCTGATTGATCAACTCAATCGTGATGACGTTAAGGCTTCTGACTTGGCAAACGCTATTAAGTTCCTGAAAGACCAAGGCATCACTGCTCTTAACGGTGGTGATATGTCGGCTATTTCCGAGATGATTTCTGCCTTGCCAGAAGTCGATATCAAGAAGGTCAGGTCTTATATTGGTGCTTAGGAACTAAAACTTCCTATATGTACCAAGCAGAGCCCTCGGTATGGTGATTCGTTCGCCATCCGGGGGCTTTGTCTATTTGACACCAGAGGCTGCTATGGCAAATCTTCAAGCCCTCCAGCGTCGTGAAGCAGTAAAGCAATGGAGACAATCAATTAAAGAAGCTTTTGGTTGTCAGTGTGCTTACTGCGGTGTCAAAAGCGAAGAGTTAACCCTGGACCATATTCATCCCAAAACCAAAGGTGGAGAAGACCTAGCCACCAACATTGTTCCTGCGTGTCGAAAGTGCAACCACGAAAAGGGTAGTTCTAACTGGAAAACTTGGTTTAAACAGCGCCCTGAGTATTGTGAGGTGCGTGAGCAAGTTATTGACCAATGGATGAACTACCTCCTATGCCCTGTTTCGAGCTATCCATAGAACAGCAGCTACGGCTTGAACAGGTACGACGAGACATTCCAAACGCCTCTCGGGAAGACCTAGAGAAGATGCTGTTTGAGTTCTTAAAAATGACCGTGATCCTGCAGAATAACCTCAGTCAGATGTTCAAATGGGCGGTCAATGTCAAGAACAAGCAAACAAACTGAACAGATTATTAAGGAAGCTGCAGAGTCGTTTCCTGTATTTGCTACCTACCTTTGGGACTACCTAAGGCTTCCTAGCCCTACCCCTGTTCAGTATCAAGTTGCTGACTACCTACAGAACGGCCCTAACCGACGCATCATCATGGCGTATCGGGGTTGTGGTAAATCGTTCCTGACAGCTGGTTATGTGCTGTGGAGACTGCGTAGGGATCCAAACTGTAAAGTGCTGGTGATCTCTGCAGCTCAAGACCGTGCAGATGCGTTCTCCGTCTTTTGTCATGACCTGCTCCGAAACTGGTTCATGGTCAAAGACCTATTCCCTAGCGACACCCAACGGTTCTCAAAAGTTGCTTTTGACGTTTACGGAGCGAAACCAGACCAATCTCCTTCAGTCCGATCTAGTGGCATCTTCGGTCAAATTACTGGCTCTCGCGCTGACCTTATCGTTGCTGATGACGTTGAAACACCTCAGTCCTGTGAAACCCAACTAATTCGAGACAAGCTCCGGGAATCAATTAAAGAGTTTGACTCGGTGATCAAGCCTGGTGGTGAGATCGTGTTCCTTGGTACGCCTCACACCCAAGACAGTGTTTACGCAAAGCTTGAGGTCTCTGGCTACTCCGTCAGGATCTGGCCTGCTCTGTATCCCACTGGTAAGAAACTCAAGAACTACTACGGCAACCGTCTAGCACCCAAGATCCAAGCTGATCTAGATGATGACCCAGGACTTGCTGGACACCCTGTAGACCCTCGACGTTTTGATTGGGCTGAACTAGAAGCCCGTCAAATGTCCATTGGACGTTCAACGTTCAACCTTCAGTTCCTCCTAGACATCAGCCTGAGTGATGAGGAGAAATTCCCTCTCAAACTCAGAGACCTTTGTGTGTTCCGCCTTAACCGTGAAAACGGTCCTAATAAAGTCGTGTGGATGGCTAATGGCGATAAAGCCCTAGACCTTCCATCGGTTGGGCTTCATGGTGACCTTTTCTACAAACCGGCTCAAATAGGGGATGAATTTCTTGAATACACCGGGGTTGTCATGGCCGTTGACCCTTCTGGACGCGGCAGCGACGAGCTTGGATACGCTGTAGTTAGCTACCTGAACGGTAACCTTTTCCTTCTCGCTAGCG
>Ga0315903_10010242_pt1 | contig 11211 bp, 7 predicted proteins | sample LakEriMetagenome_7_FD_203524 | JGI IMG/M metagenome (GOLD analysis project Ga0315903, IMG submission 203524) | Freshwater fungal communities from buoy surface, Lake Erie, Ohio, United States - Buoy 2 MA119 | ecosystem: Environmental > Aquatic > Freshwater > Lake | place: USA: Lake Erie, Ohio... | reverse complement strand
TTAAAAATCTGGCAGAGCCACAGTTCCCACAAGACGCAGCTACAAAGAACTACGTTGATACTCTTGCTGAAGGTTTGCATATTCACGAAGCGTGTCATGTTGCAACTCAAGCATCTCTTGAAACAATTACTGGCGGCACAGTATCCTACAATAACGGAACTGATGGCGTAGGTGCTTTTCTTACTCTTTCCGTCGCGGTAACAGTAATCGATGGTCACCCACTAAACAACCTTGATCGTATTCTTGTTAAGAATCAAACACCAGCATCAAGAAACGGTATCTATACTTGGGCAACTGGTGGAACAACTCTTACTCGCGCTGCAGATTTTAACACTGGTGCAGAGATTAATGGTGGAGATTTCGTTTTCGTTGAGAATGGAAATCTTTACAATAATACTGGCTGGGTGCAGACAGAAGAAGTTGTTACAGTAGGAAGCGACTCTATAGTATGGCAGCAATTTGCTGGCGCTGGTACTTATACTGCTGGCTCTGGTCTTGCTCTGGTTGGAAATGAATTCTCACTTAATGTAGCTCTCACTGGTGGTCTTACTGTTATTGGTGACGAATTACAAATTGTTTCTACCGCAGCAGGAACTGGTCTAACATTTACATCTGGTGTATTTGATGTAGTTGGAACTGCAAATAGAATTACTGCTAATGCAAACAGTATCGATATTGCTTCAACCTATGTTGGACAATCTTCAATCACAACTCTTGGTACTATTACTACTGGTACCTGGAATGGCACAGCAATTGGTCCAGCATACGGTGGTTTAGGAATATCCTCGATCAGTGCTAATCAATTATTAGTTGGAGCAGCAGGTAATACATATACTACCCTTTCTATGGGTACTGCTGGTCAAGTTTTACAAGTTAATTCTGCTGGAACTGCACTCGTATACGGAGACATTGACGGCGGAACATATTAATAGAGAATTATTATTCTCTCTTTTTCCTTTTTTAAGGTAATGTAATGGCGAATAGAGTCAAACTTAAAAAGTCAGCGATACAGAATAAAGTACCTCTGCTTACAGATTTAGAGTATGGTGAGTTAGCGCTCAACTATACCGATGGAAAGTTATTTTATAAAGATTCAACAAATGCAATAAAATTCTTTCCAGATTCAACTCAGCTTGCATCATATGCAACAATAGCTGGCACAGAAACACTTCTCAATAAAACATTAACATCTCCAACGATCAATAGTGCCACAGCGAACAATCTAACGCTGACTGGTACTCTAACTGCTGGTGGTCTAGCAGGAACTAATGGACAAATACTACAATCAACTGGCATTGGTGTTCAGTGGGTAACACCAGCAGCTGCTTTAACTGTTAGCGAAATAAACGGTTCTAATGTTATAACTGGTTCAGTTAGTAATGTTAGTGTACTTAGATTTGATACCGATTCTGGTTTTGATGTGACAGATCTTGGATCTGGTGCAGTTAAGATTGGAATGAATTCCACGTTTAAGACTTGGGAAGTCACAGGACAGTCTCCATTAGTTGCAACTGGATTAGATACTGTTCGATTTATTGCTGGTACTGGCATGACCATTACCACAAATCCAAATTCAACGCCACAGTCTATAACCTTTAATGCAACTAGCAGCGGCAATTCCTTCACAACTATTGCAGTAGCTGGTCAACCAAACGTAGTAGCAGATTCAGGTTCAGACACACTTACTTTAGTAGCTGGTTCAGGCATCACGTTAAGCACCAACTCTACTAATGACTCGATAACAATCACTTCTACAGCAGCTGGTGGTACTGCTCTTAGTGAGAATTATATAACAGTTACATCTTTTGTTTCTGACGGAACTACTACAGTTTATGCTTTAGGGTTGGTTCCCTCTACCGATGAAAACGTAATTGTTACTATAAACGGTGTCGTTCAATCGATTGCAAACTATAGTGTAACTGGATCTAATTTAACTTTTGTAGCAGCTCCAAATCTTAATGATAAGATTGAGTTTAGAATTATTTCTGGAGTTACAACTGATGCATCCCTGCGAGATTTTCAAAAGTATCTTTACAACATTACAACTACGACATCTACAATATCTGGCGCAGATGCGAACTCAAACATATTAACTTATGATACAGGTAAGGTTGATGTCTATCAAAACGGTGTTCGATTAGTTGAAAGTGTCGACTATACTGCAACTAATGGAACTTCTATAACATTTACAACTGCACTAGGCAATACTGACACGGTTGAAATTCTTTCCTATGGCGCAGCTTATATTACTCAGGTTATTTCGCCATCGACGGGGTTAATTTCTGGCGAACAGAGTTTAGTCAATACTACTGCGAATCAGATAGTTGATTCTTACAGTGCAACTGAGTTTAGAACGGCTAAATACTTGATACAGGCAATATGGACAAATCAGGTTCATTGCACAGAAGTTTTGGTAACTCATAATGGCACAGATGCATTCGTGACTGAATATGGAACAATGTATACTGGAGCATCTCCACTGATGACTGTTAGTGCAACATTAGCATCAGGCAACATTAATCTGACAGTATCACCAGCTAATCTTAGTACGCAGATTGACTTTAAACGAATTTCAGTAGTAGCAAGAACTTTATCGTAGGAATAAAAAGTGGCACGAACTACAATACGAACTGGTGATATAACTGACAGTAGCGTAACAGCTGCTAAGTTAGCAACAACTGCCATTACAGATAAACTTGGATATACTCCTCTTCAGGCTAGCGATCTTAACAACTATGTTACGCTAACTGGCTCTGCCACACTTACAAATAAAACCACACAAAACTTAATTCTAACTGGAACTTTAACCGCAGGATCTACCACTGGAAGTTCTGGTCAATATTTGCAATCTACTGGCTCTGGCGTTCAGTGGGTGTCTTTAAGTATTCCCTCTCCAAACAGTTTCACAAACATTGCTGTTACAGGTCAGAATACAGTTGTAGCTGACAGTTCCAGTGATACATTAACATTCATAGCTGGAACTGGAATAACAATCACTACAGATAACACTAGTGATAGTATCACTATTACTGGTAGTGCAGTTAATAATGTATTTTCTACAATAGCAGTTTCTGGTCAGTCAAATGTTATAGCAGATGCTACTAGTGATACGCTAACATTCGTAGCAGGATCTAATATAACAATTACAACAGATTCTACAAACGACAGTATCACTATCAATGCTACAGATAATGTTTCAAATTCTTTTGCTACTATTGCTGTTGCTGGACATTCTAACGTAGTTGCTGATTCTTCTACAGATATTTTAACTCTTCTTGCTAGTTCTGGTATTGATATTTCAACTAATGCAACAACAGATACAATAACAATAACTAACACTGGCGTAACTTCTGTTAATGGTTTAACAGGTTCAGTTAGCGCACAAAATATAATAGATGCTGTTAAATCTTTAGATGGACCAAACAGTGGATTAGATGCTGATACGCTAGACGGTAATGATGGCTCTTACTATCAGCAAGCATTAGGTTATACTCCTGTCAATAAGGCAGGAGATACAATGACTGGTAATCTAACACTTTCTGGTGCACCTACAAATAGTTTACATGCTGCTACAAAACAGTACGTTGATGATGTTGCTTCTGGTTTACATTGGAAGGGAGCTGTTAATCTTTTAGCAGCAAGTAATATAGCGTTAACTGGAAACACGAATACTCTAGTTATAGATGGTCATGATGCATTGGTATCAGCAGATTCTGGTTATAGAATTTTACTAAAGAACCAAACAACTGCAGCCAATAATGGTATTTACACGTATACTGATAACGGAACAACTTATACATTAACTAGATCTATTGATGCTGATACTTTTCAAGAATTAGAGGGAACTTCAGTTCTTGTATTAGAAGGTACAACATATGCTCTAACTGGTTGGGTTCAGACTAATTATTCTTTGACAAGTTTCTCTGGTCAAACATGGGTTCAGTTTAACTCTGGTGGTGGCGTTGGTGGATCAGATACTTTTAGAACTATTGCAGTCAATGGACAGAATTCTGTTGTTGCAGATTCTTCAACAGATACTCTAACATTAGTAGCTGGAACTGGCATTGTTATTACAACAGATGCAGCAACTGATTCTATCACTATCAATTCCACTGGTGGCGGAGGTGGAGGCTCTGGTGGTATAACTACGACAGTTGATAAATTTACTGGCAACGGAAGTACTACACAATATACTCTTTCATCAACACCAACAAATGAAGACCACACTATCGTAGTCATAGAAGGTGTTGTTCAGTTTAAGGATACTTATTCTGTTTCAGGAAATGTACTGACATTTTCTAGTGCACCATATAATGGCTATAACCTAGAGATTACAACTATTTCTGGTGTTTTAGTTAATGCGTTCTCTACTATCGCAGTTGCTGGACAGTCTAATGTAGTTGCTGATAGTTCCTCTGATACCTTAACATTATCTGCTGGTTCTGGTATTGCGATAACGACAACTGCTGGAACTGATACTGTAGCAGTTGCAGTTGATAATACGGTTGCGACATTAACTGGCACCCAAACTCTAACCAATAAAACATTAACGTCACCTGTTCTTGGTGGAATAACAACTTCTGCTTCTGGCAATATAGTAGTTAAACCAGCTACTAGTATTTTAGAAGTACAAGGTAGTGTTGCAGCAAGTTCTGGAGTTTCCCAAACATATACAGTTACTGTTGTTGGTGGTGTATACGTAATAGATGGAGTAACTACACCAATACTAAGTTTTGTTCGTACTGGTGTTTACACATTTAATCAAAGCGCAGCTTCTAATACTGGTCATCCAATTGCGTTTAAAGACGGCAGTGGAGCATCATATACTACAGGTGTAGTAACTACTGGTACTCCAGGATCTTCTGGCGCACAAACAGTTATCACCGTTGCTAGTGACGCACCTAATGATTTAAGATATTATTGTGTAGTACATGGTAATAGTATGGGTAATACTATAGGAGTTACAGGTACAGCAGGAACAGAATATATCGGTCAAATTCAATTAAATTGCCCTGTTAATACACACGGACAAAAAATCTCAGCACAACCTCATGCTGCTGCAGCTACAAATAAATTAACACTTCCTGGTGGTACTGTAATTGGCAATGCTGATGCTGTTCTAGTATCAGATACTGGTACACAAACTTTAACTAATAAAACTATATCTCTGTCTAACAATACTGTTAGCGGGACGCTAGCTCAATTCAATACTGCTGTGACTGATGCTGATTTAGCAACAATAGCAGGATCTGAAACATTAACGAATAAAACACTAACAAGTCCAGTACTGAATACTGCTACTGCTGATAATCTAACTTTAACTGGAACATTAACAGCAAATGCTGCAGTTGGATCTGCAGGTCAAGTATTAAAATCGACTGGAACTGGAGTTCAGTGGGCTAATGAGAGTGGCGGTTCTTCTTTCTCCACCATAACTGTTGCTGGGCAGTCTAACGTAGTAGCTGATTCTGCTTCTGACACTTTAACACTTATTGCTGGCGATAATGTAACTATCACAACTAATGCTAATGATGATAGTATTACGATTTCTGCCACAGGTGGCGGAGGCGGTGGAGGAAACTCTTTTACAACAATTGCAGTTTCTGGTCAAACTAGCGTAGTTGCTGACAGCTCGACAGATACGCTAACACTGGCAGCTGGATCTGGTATTTCTATTAGCACTGATGCAACAACTGACACCATAACGATTACAAATACTGGTGGTGGCGGTGGTGGTCTTGCGTCGGACTCATTTAAAACTATATCTGTTGCTGGTCAGTCAAATGTTGTGGCAGATTCTGCAACAGATACGTTAACATTAACTGCAGGTCCTGGTGTTTCGATAACAACTGATGGAACAACAGATACTATAACTATATCTGCTACTGGTGGAGGTGGTGGTGGGGGCGGAACAGACATACCAGTTATAGCAAACTCATTTACAGGTAATGGTTCGCAAACTGTATTTACTTTATCTGCTACTCCAGGAAATAAAGATCAAACTTTAGTTATAGTTGGTGGTGTTCCTCAGGCAAAGGCAACATATAGTTTGACAGGCACCACATTAACATTTTCAGAAGCTCCAGAAAATGGATATGAAATAGAAATAATTATTTTTGCGCAGAGCACAACTCCTGGTGATGGCACCAGTGTAGGAAAAGCGATTGCTCTGTCAATGTTCTTCGGATAAGGAAACGAAATGGCTAACCCAAACATAATTAATATTGGTTCTTTATATGCTAAAACTGCAGTGTTAAATGTAACAACTTCACCTACGGCAGTAGTTACTAACGCTGCAGCATCAAACAAAATACTTAAAATCACATCAATATATTTGAGTAATATAGATGCAGCAGCATCAGTCAATGCGACCTTAGAAATTTTTAGAGGTTCAGTTTCATATTATATAATGTTTGCAACTCCAGTTCCAATTAATTCTACTATTGATGTAGTTAATAAAAATATTTATTTAGAAGAAGGCGATCAGCTTAGAGTTACCGCATCTGCTGCTGGTGATTTAGTTGCAGTAGTTTCATATGAGGAAATTGCTTAATGCCATTTCCTTCTATTTCTAACGCTCAAGGTGTATGGAAACTAGGAGAAATACCAGATTATACGAATTCATCTAACTATAGATGGGCTAATACTAGTATTATAGAAGTTTATATTTGGGGTGCTGGCGGTGGAGGCGCAACTCCAGGTGGTTGGAGTTTTGGTGCTCCTGGAGGAGCTGGTGGAGCAGCAGTAGCATATCTATCTCTTCCAACAGAAACTGTTAGTTATCATATCACTGTCGGTCGTGCTGGTTTGATTAATCAATATGAATATAGAGAAGGTGGTGGAGGTATAGCAGCTCGAGCTGGTGCTGCATTTATTGCTGGAAGTAACGTATATTCTGGAGGTGGCGGAGGATACAGTGGTTTGTTTAGTTCATTAACTAAAACGCAACAGACTGCATTAATAATAGCTGGTGGTGGCGGTGGAGGAGGCTCCTCGAGAACAGGAATAGGTAACTCTGGTGGTGGTGGAGGAGGATTAATTGGAGAAGATGGTGCATCTCCATATGATTCTAAACCATTATATGCTGGAAGAGGTGGTTCACAAACTGCTGCTGGTGTTAATGCTTCTTGTGATAGTCAACAAGATACGAATGGATTTCAAGGTGCTCTACAAGGTGGTTCCTGTTTAGTTAACAGTAATGGTGGCGCTGGCGGTGGTGGATACTGGGGTGGAAGTGCAGGTGGTTATTCAGAAAGTAACACCATGGGTGGTGGCGGTGGTGGTAGTGGATATATAAAACCAGGAACATTTATTGGCGCTACTTTGTATAGAGCATCAGGAACTTCTGCAGGAAATGCTTCAGGTTTACAAAGAGGAACAGCTGGTAATGCTGGCGCTGCATCTGCTAATGGAGCAGATGGAATGATTTATTTTAAATATAAGGGAACACCAAGAGCAACAGGCGGTAATAACGTGTTTCAAACTGAAGGAAATACATATCACTTTTTTAATATTTCAGGAACTATAACTTTTTATTCTGCTCCATTGTAATGCAAAATTTATCTCGTTTATACAATTTAACACAGATATACAGATCTATAACTGATAATGCTTGGCCACCAGTAACAGGAATGGATATCTATCTTTGGGGTGCTGGTGGTGCTGGTGGAACTGTTGGTGGTTGGAGTTTTGGTGCTGCGGGAGGTGCTGGTGGATCTGTACAGGGAAAACTTCCAAATACTGCAGCTACATATACTGTACTTATTGGAGGTGGTGGTGCAGTAAATCCAGGAACAACTGGTGCAGTTGGTGGCGGTGGCGCAATGGCAAATACTACTGATAACAGATATGGTGGTGGTGGCGGAGGATACACTGGGCTATTTTTAGGATCTATTTCTCAAGCTAATGCTATACTTATAGCTGGCGGTGGTGGAGGTGGAGGTTCTTCTAGAGCAGGAACAGGAAACATTGGTGGTGGCGGTGGTGGATTAACAGGGCAACAAGGATTTTCACCATACGATAATAAACCTCAATTTGGTGGCGGTGGTGGAACTCAAACTGCTGGTGGTTCTGGTGGTCCTGGTGGTAATGGTGCTGCTACTCCAGGAACTGCACTACAAGGAGGTAATTCTGCTGTTAATACCTATGGCGGTGGAGGTGGTGGCGGATATTTTGGTGGTGGTGGTGGCGGATATTCAGAACCTAACACCATGGGTGGTGGCGGTGGAGGCTCAGGATACATACACAGTTTAATCAAAAATGGTTTAGATTTTCAAGCGAACGGAAATACTCCAGGAGATTCAACAAATGTTTTGAGAGCAAACTATGGTAATGGTGGTGCTGTTGGTGGAGCAGGAACCCAAGGAGTATTAATTCTTCGTTATCTTGGAGCTGCAAGAGGAACTGGAGGAACAATAACATCATCAGGTGGCTATACTACTCACACATTTACGACAGCGGGAACACTTGTAATATTTTAATCCAAGCATCGTATAATTATAAATTTACAAGTAGTGGACAGATATCTTTTTAACAATTAATTAGAGTAAAACATGGCATTAACAAGAATTAACACAGATATGTTCAAAGATAATGCTATATCTTTGGTAAAAATAGATCCAGCTACTGGTTTAACTACTCAGTACTACGAGAGACATTTTAACTATCCTGGCAACATAATAGTAAACAACGGAACTGTTAGATGGTGGTCGCAGGGAGAACTATTAATTTCCAGAATCAGAGCACAGGTCGACACTGCTCCGCTCGGTGCAAATATTACAATAGTTGTTAGAAAGAACGGCACTTCAGTGCAAACTGTAACTATTACAGCAGGACAGTCTTCAAGTCAAATAAATACAAGTATAACGACAGCAAATGGAGATTATATAACAGTGGATATTACCAACACTGGTTTATCTCCAGTAGGATCTAATTTAGTAGTAAGTTTTCTATTTACTAGGACAGCATTATGACAGATTGTTTCAGAGTAGAGTTCCATGGTGGAGCTACATTAATGGTATACGAAGAAGGGACGCCAATGGATGGACGTCTTGCAGTTATTCAGCCATTTAATCCAAACACAGGAGATCCTTGGCTAGACGAAGCAGATGCTCTTGCTTGGTGGGAATCAGTTAAACATCAATATATGCCGCCAGCTCCAGCAGAAATTGTAGAAGAAACAGAAGAAGTTCCTCAGGAAGAAAATAATGGCTAAACTACTTACAACAAGATTAAACTCTAGAGCTGGTATTATCTGGGGAGATCCAGATTTAACTAAAAGTCGTATATTCATTGACACCTATGCCTATGACTATACTACACTAACAGCAAGACCAGCAGAAACTTTTTATTGGCAAACAAGAGCTAACACATTTAACGTTAGCGCTGATTTTGATAACTATGGTCCAGTAAATTTTGCAACTGGTATTGATGGTACTGCGTTTTCTGCTTCACAAAATGACTTTTATTATATGCCAGGAGTTTGGAACACTTGGCAGTGTAGTTTAGATTTAAATGAATGTATTCCTACACTAGCGTGGAGAACTACTGCTAGAAATGGATTAAGTATTTTATCTTATCCTAGATCAGCTCCTGCTGATAATTTACAATCAGATCATTGGTGTGGTCCTAACATGAGCGAGCGTGCTCAAAGTTGGCGTCATACAGACACTCTAGCAAACTGCCATTTGTTTGAGAGAACAGATCAGTTAAACTTTAATGCATTATCTTGGTCATATTCTGGTACAACTATCACTGTTAACTGGAACTCTCATGGTTTGCAGCCAGGAGACACAGTAACTATTACTGGTGCAGTTGCAACTACATTTCCTCCAAATGGTACTTGGATTGTTTATACTACTGCAACAAACTCATTTACTTATATTACCGCAGTCGCACCAACTGGCACTGCTGCTGGAACCATGAACGTAGTTGCCGAGTGTCGCTCTGCTTTTGGTATTGAAACTGAGAACGGAGCATCAATGACACGTTTGAATGTTCTCAAAGGTTATCAGTGGACATATTCAGATAACAGTGCTACTGCTGGTATTAGCCGACCAACATATACAACATTAAACTCCAGTGATTGGAAGTTTTATATGGGTCGTGATGATTATTTTGTTTATATGTTACAAATGGCTGGCGGAACAACCAACGCATATACTGTAAACAGGTATTATATTCCAAGAGGTGTTGGAACTACTACTACAATGATCTCGGCACAATTGCCAGCTGGTGCTGCGAGTTCTATTATTTTAGCATACCCAAGTAACATTAGACATGCATCTTCTACTAGAAAAGTATTGTATTCTGGACACTTTAACACAAGTAACGTGCTTGCACCAATGCGTTTGGTTTGGACAAAAGGTACTACTGCGATTTCGTTCACACCAACTAACGTAACATTTTCTACTACTACAATAACTGTAACTAGAGCAGATCATGGATTTAAGGTTGGTGATGTTATCGCTGTTACTGGATTAACTGCCACAACAAATGCACCAAATGGTAACTTTTTTGCTGTTGCTACCGTTCCTTCTACTAGCACATTTACATACACTGCATTAGCGACTCCAACTGGCACTATTGGATTTGCTTCTGCTAATATTTCTGGCGTAACTACTACAGAAGCGCTGCCAATAGTAAAAACAGATTGTAGTTTGACGTATCCTGCTGGAACAACATTCACGACTTATTCTGCAATACCAACAGCAGGATCTTGGAATGGAAACGGAATTAATAACTGGTGGTGTCAACCATATCAGTTTACTAAAGATAACGTAAATTATATTACATTTACTGTTTCTGATTCTTTCTTCTACTCAAGTCAGGCTAGATTCCCAACAGTAAAATCCAGAACATGGATGACTTATACTATTGGAGCAGGAACTGGCGATGATGCATTAACATTCCATAGCGCATTTAATTTCCCAGCTATATACGATTTTCCATTATCTTGGTCACCATACGGGCATCAGTCTGCAAATCAAGATAAAGTTCTTATCTATGGAACTAATGGAACTGGAATGTTGCAATTTATTCCCACTTCTTTTGATGCTGACTCTTGGAGTTATGCAAGTGATGTAGATGGCGTTACCACCAGCACAATTACAGTAACAAAAACTGCTCATGGTTTATCAATTGGTGACGTTATAACAACTTCTGGAGCTACAGCTGCAACAAATGCACCTAATGGTGTTTATAGAGTTTTTT
>Ga0315903_10010239_pt1 | contig 11214 bp, 16 predicted proteins | sample LakEriMetagenome_7_FD_203524 | JGI IMG/M metagenome (GOLD analysis project Ga0315903, IMG submission 203524) | Freshwater fungal communities from buoy surface, Lake Erie, Ohio, United States - Buoy 2 MA119 | ecosystem: Environmental > Aquatic > Freshwater > Lake | place: USA: Lake Erie, Ohio... | reverse complement strand
ATTCAGCTTCAAAATGAAAATGTGCGAGCAGTGGGCAATATGAATGTCAATGCTCGCGGAGATCTAGTGGATCACAACAATCGTCCCATGACTCGACGCACACAACAAGTCAGCAAACAATACAATCGACAGGTCACTAACGTCAGCGAAGCGCCTGTGGTTTCCAGTCGCAAACATGCACAGGCACAGGCAGATGTCTCAGCGGAAGAAGTTGTTGTGGCACCCGAACCAGTGACCGAGGACCCAGTGGTGTCAGAATCTGCACCTGCCCAAGAACCCGCCAGCGAAGGCGGCCTGGCCGCTGCCATCGCCAAGGCAAGACAGATCAAACAAGAGCCCTTGAAGTCTCCCAGACAACAAGCACAAAGCACACCCGGAGTAAGGAAGATCTAATGGAAATCAAAGCCGCATTTGCACCCCATCGCATAAAGAAACTACAAGCCCTGCGTGATAACATACTGGTCTGCGACATGGAATTCAAAGGCCGCCAGCTTTCCAGTGGTATCATACTGATGAATGACAACGGCAAAAGCGAAGGCATCCGTCCACGCTGGGGTCGTGTTTACGAAATCGGACCTGATCAACAAGACGTACAAGTAGGACAATGGGTCTGCGTAGCTCATGGTCGTTGGACCCGTGGCTTAGAAATCGAAGATGACGAGGGTCCAAAAACCATTCGTAAAATCGATCCCAAAGACATACTCTTGGTCTCGGACGAGCATCCAGGTTCGGATGATACTATATCCGAGGCCGTATCGGGCACATGATCCGGCACTGTGATACCTGTAAAAAGGTTTACACTCCTGCCTGCGATTGGCAACAAGGACGTTGTCCACATCACCCTCCGACCATTGACATATACCGAGCAAGATACTATAATCTAATAAAAGCTATCGCGAATTTTTTCCGATCAAAATGACTGGTAAAAAAATCAATATAGAAACGCTGGAAGTAGCCCATCGTTGGGCCAACGTGATCGGGTCTACCAACCGAGAGACCCTGCAGAACCTAAAACGCATCCAGCGAGAAGAAGGTGAACGCCAGGCCCAGGCTTGGCTCCGAAACGAATACTATGACTTAGAGGATAATGAAGATGCAGATTCGAGCAGATCAGATTAGTGAAGGTGGTGCCTCATGCGGATGTGGCCGCTCACCCACAGGTAAATGCTGTGGCTGGCATGCCTTGACAGAAGAGGCCTATCGTGTTAAACTCAGTGAATGGGAACTAGAAGAATATCGCAAACAAGCGCAAGAACTTTGGAACGATAGTTGTACTTCTGGCAGATCACAATGACTCGATTACGTATGGCCTTGGCTCGCTGGATACTGGGCAGTCATTGTGCCTGCTACAAAATGGGATATCACAGTCTGTGCGATTACACAAAACATGGGATTGGTAAGAAGAAATGAAAGAACTCTGGACAGAAAAATATCGCCCACGTGACATAGATGGTTATGTGTTCCGTGATGACTCGCAACGCCAGCAAGTACAAGGATGGATCCAATCAAAATCTATTCCGCACTTGTTGTTTTCAGGTGCGCCGGGCGTGGGCAAAACTACCCTGGCCAAGATCTTGATCAATCAACTGGGCATCGATGACTATGATGTCTTGGAGATCAACGCCAGCCGTGAAAACTCTGTGGATACCATACGTGACAAGATCACAGGATTTGTACAAACCATGCCATTTGGCATATTCAAGGTGGTGTTACTAGATGAAGCAGACTACATTAGTCCCAATGGACAAGCGGCCTTGCGTGGCGTTATGGAAACGTATCATGCGTCCGCTAGATTTATTCTTACTTGCAACTATCCTAACCGTGTTATTCCTGCCTTGCATAGTAGATGTCAAGGATTTCATATTGAACGGGTTGATGTCACTGAGTTTACTGCTCGCATGGCTACTGTTCTTGTGGCGGAATCTGTAGAGTTTGATCTTGATACGCTAGACACTTATGTCAAAGCCACTTATCCAGACATGCGCAAATGTTTGAACATGTGTCAGATGAACAGCCAAGATGGCACACTGGTTCCACCACATGGCGACGAAGGCGGTGTAAAAGAATGGAAACTGGATGTGGTCAACTTGTTCAAAGCAGGCAAGATCACAGAAGCTCGCAAGTTGATGTGTGCATCAGCTCGTCCCGAAGAAATGGAAGAAATATTCCGCTGGATGTATGACAACATCAATCTCTGGAGCAAGGACACACAGAAACAGGATCAGGCCATCGTGATCATACGCAATGGCCTGGCCAATGTGCCTTTGGTCGCAGATCAAGAAATCAATTTGAGCGCCACACTGATAGAACTCAGCCAGTTGGATGCTTGAAAGACACACACTCGAACCAACGATTGACCCGGTCAACAGGATAGTATTCCTGTTGGATTGGGAACTCACAATGAAGTGTAATCTTGATTGCAGTTATTGTTTGACAGGAATATACGCAGGCCATGATAACTCTACTGCCCATCCACCTTTGGATCAATGCCTTAAGACCATTGACTTCATGTTTGAATATGTAGATCTCTACATGAAATACAAACCTAAAGGTCTTAAGTACGTAGTACTCAATGTGTATGGTGGGGAAAGTTTGCATCATCCTGATATAGTAGAAATACTAGAGCAGGTGCATCAACGATATCAATCCTACAAAGATCGGTGGCACCTCACAGTGACTACCACAACTAATGCCGTGGTCAGCGAACGAAAGATGGATCAGATCATTCCGTTGATTGATGAGTTTACTGTCAGCTATCACAGTGAAAGCACTGACAGACAAAAACAACAATATAAAGATAATATTCTAAAAATAAAACAGGCAGGCCGCCGACTAAAATCTGTTGTGCTAATGCATACCGATCCTGAGAAGTTTGCAGATAGCCAAGCTATGATTGATTGGTTGAAACAACACGATATCCAAATACTGCCACGACAGCTGGATGATCAAACTACAGATACACTAAACTACAATCCACAACAAGTCAAATGGTTTGATAGCTTGTATAGATCCAAGAGCACCAACAAACAAACTCAGCTGATTGGCGGAGATAATGAAATAAATCTCAGCAACACGGGTAGAGCCTGTTGCGGTGGAAGATCCATGTGCGAAAACACCAATCAAAAAGAAAAAAAGTTCTACGTCCTTGACAACAAGTTTCCTGGTTGGAGTTGCAGTGTTAACTGGTTTTTCTTATATGTCAAACAAGTCAACGGTGAAATTTTTGTCAATAGAGATTGTAAAATGCGGTTTGATGGCACAGTTGGGCCCATTGGAACATTGACGGATACTCAGTCTATCATTGATAGTCTTGATCATGATTTAAAAAATAAATCTATGTCTACGATAATCTGTGCTAAATCAAAATGCCATTGTGGATTATGCGCACCAAAAGCAGCCAATACAGAATCGTACCATTCAATGTTTAAAAAATATACCAAGGACTACTATCAATGAGATATTTTATCGTCACTTACTACACCAAACCCAATGGCAAAGTAGATGAAGTCACTGAAGTTAGTAAAAAGGTTCGCACCAGAGACCTACAATCAGCATCCGTTATACTTGACTTTAAAACCTGTTCTGTGTTAAAATCAAGCATGGGAGGTGTAGTGGTTCCTCGAGATTTCCAAAAGATCGTGAGTTTTTATCACCAACACTACCCCAATATCATAGAACGCTTGTTTAAGGAAAATGGTTATGAAGTCACGGTGGAAAAATCTGGATCGCCTGATCCTAGTTGATGCAGATGGTGTACTCCTTGACTGGGAGTGGGCTTTTAACGTCTGGATGCAGGAACATGGGTTTGAAGAAATACCTGGATCTAAACTCAGCTATGACATGGCTGCTCGCTACGGTGTGCCTAGAGAACAAATCAGAAAACTAATACGCATCTTTAATGAATCAGCGGCCATTGGCTTTTTACCAGCTCTCCGAGATTCAATGTATTATGTCAAACGATTACATGAAGAGCTAGGATACAGATTCCACTGCATTACCAGTTTGAGTCTGGACCCTAACGCACAAAAACTTCGAGAAATGAACTTGCAAAAGTTATTTGGCCCCACTGCCTTTGAAAGGATTGTGTGCTTGGACACCGGTGCACCTAAAGACGAAGCCTTGGAAGAATACGAAGGTACGGGTTGCTGGTGGATCGAAGACAAGCCCGAAAATGCCGAAGCTGGATATCACTTGGGGCTTAAACCTTTGCTGATCGAGCACGGACATAACATGCACTACTACCACGAAGGTGTTGTCACGGTGAAAAATTGGAAAGAGATTTACGCTAGGCTAACTAGTTAACGAATATATCAAGGAGATTTCATGTTTAAGAAGATTGTTTTGTCAACATTGATGGCAGTGGGTGTAGTTGCTTCTGCCATGGCCCAGGCCTGGCAACCAACCAAACCTGTAGAAGCTGTTATGGCGTGGACTCCGGGCTCGGCCAACGAAATCATATTTCGTGTGCTGGCCAAACAAGTAGAAGCCAATAATCCTGGAGTAAAGTTTATTGTAAACAATCGCCCAGGCGCATCAGGTGTGGTGGGCACTGAATATTTCAGTAAGCTACCAGCCGACGGCCACGCATTGACCATGGTATCAGTGCCAGGCATCACTGCCATGGACAAGGTAGCAGTGCCTGATCCAATCAATCGAACCTATACCACAGACACATTTGTGTATCCATTGTTGGCTGCCAGTTCAAACTTTGTTTTTATTACACATCCCCGTGACACCGTTAATACTCCTGAACAGTTGATTCAAGCATTGAAAACTGAAAAATCAACATTTGATGCTTTGGGCGGCGCAAGACTGGCATATGAAACTCTGTCAGCTCGTACAAGGTTTCCACAGGGTGATGCCGGGGTGGTGCGGATTGAACACAAGGGTCCCGCCGAAACTCTCAACGCCATTGCCGGCGGCCATGTGAGGTTTGCAGTGACTCCAGTGAGTGTAGCTTACCCATTTATTCAAGATGGTAGAGTCAAGGCTATTGCACTGTCAGGTAACAAAACGCTGAAACAACTGCCTAATGTTCGGTTGATGAGTTCGGCCTTGCCTGGATTCAATGTGCCAGCTGGATGGGGATTGATGTTGCACAAAAATACACCACCTGAAGCAGTGACCTGGTATCAAAATGAGTTTACCAAGGCTCTACGCTCAGAAGAAGTGAGAACTATTTTTGAGAACAATCTTTTTCAAGATGAGCCCACATTACAAACAGCTCAGTCATTTGGTTCTTATATACGACAGTTAGAAAAGCAATATCAGCCGTTGGTTGATAATATCCTTAAACAGATCAATAACAAATAAAAAGACAGCACCCGAAGGTGCTGTTTTTCTATGTACTGTATAATCCTAACACAGTATCAATGATAGGGTGACGTTGGATATCCCGCTTTCCTAGTTCACAAACACATAGGCCATTTGCGTCTTGCGCTTTCAGTCTCTCACAGAGATCTAGGAGGCCATTATCTTTTTTAGTTCGATCGGTTTGTTCAACGTCACCCGTAACTACAATCTTTGAGCCGCGACCAATGCGACTCAAAAGCATTTTCATTTGTCCGGGAGTGGCATTTTGCATTTCATCGCCAATGATCCAAGCAGATTTGAAAGTACGTCCCCGCATGTAAGCCAAGGGGGAGATTTCTATGATCTGATCGTCCATCATTTTAACGATGTCTCGAGGGCTATAATACTCACGCAACACATCTAAGAGTGGTCTGGTCCACGGCTCCATTTTTGAGATTAAATCTCCGGGCAGGAATCCATGACGCTCATCTTCTACACCCACCGCAGGACGGGTCAAAACTATCCTTTCGCATTGTCCTTGTTTGAGAGCCTTGATGGCCGCTTGCATGGCCAGATAGGTCTTGCCCGTGCCAGCAGGACCTACAGCCACCACTATGTGCTGGCTGGGATCTAACAAGTTTACTATTAGGGTTTCTTGGTTGCGGGTTTTTGGCACAAGTTCTACGTGCCGGCTTTGTTTGAGTGCTTGATTGAAGTTGATGGTGTTTTCTTGGATCTGAATACGTTTTTGGGCTTTTGCCCCTCTTGCTCTACTCAATGTAAATTCTCCTTTGAACATATCGTGCGCTACCTCACGTAAATATTTAGGTGTCTGCTGTCGCCCATAAAACATAATACATTCCTGATTTTTTCCTGCTAAGTATTAGGCTCCAGTGCAAATATCTGAATTTGGCCCAGAAAATTTTACAGCCAAAGATAATAAATAACAGTAGCACCAATAATGGGTGCGTGATTAAAGGAAATAAACACATGAAATCAGCTAAACAGTTTGTCAAAGATTTAAGAGAAGATTTTCAAACCCTGTTTGATATCTCTGAAAAACAATGCCGCATGTACTTTTCTCAGCCCGATTTGACCAAAGAAAAAATGGCTGATTTTTTTAAAGTGCGCATGTTTAACGAGCGTTGGAACATGGTAGAAATCTCTAAGAAAGTAAGTGAGCTTCCGGTTGACACACCAGCAGACGAAGCCAAGTTGCTGGCCAAGCAAGCATTCGACGAAGCCGAACATTTCCGTTTGGTTTGCGAAGTACTGGAGCACATCACAGGCGAGCCTGTTGATCTAAACCAGTTCAACGAAACACACGGCCAACCACGCCCAGGTTATGGCGTTATGTTGATCAAGAAATACGAAGCACACAATGATCCATTGATTCTTGCTGTGTATCAGTTCTTGGTTGAAGGCCAAGGCAGCCACGTTTGGGCAACCATGGCTGACTGTGCATTTGATGACTTTATCAAGCGTCGTTATGCCAAGATTGCCAAGGACGAAAAGTTCCATATGAGCATTGGTCGTATGCAGTTGGAAAAAATGTGCGAAACTCCTGAAGCTCAAGAAAAAGCTCTCCGGGTTGCACGTGAAATCTACTGGGACCTCTATGAGTGCCATTCGATTGCACTGTTCCCTCCCACAGAGGAAATCAAGTCGATGATGCGCAACGCTTATGGCGAGCCACCACGTCAACTCTGTGTAGAAATCTAAGATTTCTAACCATACAAAACAAGGGCGATAACTAATGTTAGAGCCCTTTTTTTATGAAGATTCTAATCACACAAGCCGAACACAAAAATCCGCCATTTTTCTTTGTACACGATTCTTTAGAAAGATCGTGGCATCATTTGTTGGCCGGTCATGAATTGATCCTTGCACCCAATATACCCAACCATGATTGGGATAACATAGATTATGATTGTTTAGTAATGACAGGTGGAAATGATAGCATGGCCCGTCATCTCACAGAAAATCATCTTTATCAGATCACCGAAACTGCGGGCAAGCCCATCGTGGGTTTTTGTCACGGAGCATTTGCTGTCAATGATCTTGCCGCAGGAATCAACGGTCGCATAGAAGGGCATGTGGGAACTGAACACATGGTTTCCATGAATGGGCAGAAGTTCTTGGTCAACAGTTATCACAGCCAGAATATCATGAAACTGCCACCAGGTTTTGAATCACTGGCCCTAGACGATGACGGTAACCCTGAAGCTTTTAGGCATCTATTTAAACCCATCTACGGCGTGGTATGGCATCCTGAGCGCCAGGAAACTCCTGTGTTACCTGCTTGCGTAGCAGATTTATTGCGCACACCCAAAAGCCGATTCTAACCATAAATAATAAATCATGGATGAAAAACTGTTTAAAAACGATCAAGACTACTGGCTGGTAGCAGAAAACATCAGAGATCTCTACATGAGTGACAGTAGCTTGGCCACTCTCATGGACTTTGAGCGTGTGATGGACGAAATGGATATCTACGCATTTAAAAACTGGGACCTGGGCGAGCTCGTGGCTGGCCCAGACATTGGCAAATACAAGGTAGGTTGCATATTCATGTGGCCTGGAGAACTCATGCCCGACCCGCGTGGCGCCGCTAGATTGTTGCCCTTTGACTGTGATGTCAAGTACAAAAAGACCAAGATCAAAGTCCCAATGAAAATACGCAAGCCCGAAGATTTCCGTGAGGGAACTCACAAGGCCAAGCTCACAGAAAAACCCGTGTGGCTGGTCGAGATCGTCATGCCCAAGCACTTGATGAATGACATCAAAACAGGCTCCATTGAGCTGGAAGATGAAAGCATAGACCTAGAAGAACTAGATCAGGCCTATGAACAAGAGCTAGATCAAGAACAGTATCAAAGCCAGGGCAATGCTCAGCAGGCCCAGGCACAACTACAAGCACCTGGAGGATTGCCCAATGTCCCGCCCACTATCTGAAGGTCTTCATTATAAGGATCTCATGGGCATGATGAAGCCCACTGTGCATATCGACGAGTTCTCCAGTAAAATGGGTGACGATGATGAAATCATCGTGGCATCATTTTTTGTTCGTGATCGTGAAGCTGCCAAAGATCTCATGAACTGGTTTGAAAAGGGCTATGACTGGATCTTGGACTCTGACATGAGTCCTGGCGAGATCAAACCCAATCGTTACTTGGTATATGTTGAAATGAAACGCCGGAGCAACATAGGCGAAAAGCTCAATGAAATGTTGAATGATTTCAACACCTTGACCGAGTATGAAGATTCTGGCCGTTGGATCATGCACTATCGAGGCAAAGAAACACCATGGTCGGTAGAAGCATTCAACAGCCAGGTACCTACGTCTCCTGCAGAATATCGCAAGCGTGTGGACAGTGAACTCAATGAAATGCGAGCAGCCGCTGGTATGCCTGTGAAACAGATCTACGAGCGCGAGCCCGATATCAAGACCCTACAAAGTGCGGCCGGTCTGATTTAAACTCATACATACAGCCATGATAGTGAGTTGTGGCGACAGTTTTTTCTACGGTAGCGATCTTCAAGACACCCGCAATACATGGCCCAGTTTGATAGCCAAATACCTGGGCCGGGATTATCAATGCCTGGCTCAACCAGGTGTGGGCAATCTGCAAATACTAAAACAAATCTTAGAAGCACAATCACAGTTTGGCAACTCAGCTGTCTATCTGATCAACTGGACCTGGATAGATCGTTTTGATTATGTCAACACAGAAGACGAGCAGTGGCACACAGTGAGGCCCAGCCTGGACGATGCCACAAGAGATCCTGCTTACTATCGTTTTTTCCACAGTGAGCTGGCTGACAAGTTTACCAATCTTGTTTACATTTCGCAGGCCATACAAGCCCTGCAACAACACAGGTATATCATGACTTACATGGATCCGTTGCTGTTTGATACGCAGTGGCATGCTCCTGTGTATGTGCAAACTTTGCAACAACAGATCAAGCCACATTTAAAATCATTCGACGGACACACGTTCCTTGGGTGGAGTCGAAGTCAGGGATTTCCTGAAAGCGATCGCTGGCATCCACTGGAACCAGCACATGAAGCCGCCGCTGAACACTGGTTACCTTGGGTGAGAGTGCTATGACCTGGTGCCCACTGCCGTTCCGTCATGTGTTCGTGGAACCCCGCGGAGTAAAACCCTGTTGTAGTTACACCAAGATGTATCCAGGAACTGTGAAACAATGGTTATCTAGCCCCGAGCTACGAGATCTGCAAAAAGATATACTGGATGACCGTGTGTCTGAAGGTTGTCGTTATTGCGTGTCTGGGGAACAACTCGATGGATCTAGCACCAGACTCAGTGCTATAAAAGACTATGGCACCGATCCCATTGGGACAACCGTGATAGATTACGTTGACTACAGAAGCAACAATATCTGTAACTTTCGTTGCAGAAGTTGCGAACCTTTCTACAGCAATGGTATAGCACAAGAAGCTCGACGCCATCCCGAGCTACAGCAGTTTTATGCTGTTCCTCTACAGAAAACCGCACCCACACAAACTTCGGACAAGCAATGGATATTAGACAATCTCAGCAGTATCAAAAGATTGATGTTCACCGGCGGAGAGCCCACTCGCATACCCGAAGTTCGCGAAATCATTGATCGCATAAGACACACTGGCAACACAGACATTTCTGTGATGATGACCAGCAATGCCAGTTTTACCGATCCTTATTGGTTTGAAATCACAGAATCGATGCCCAACATACACTGGACGCTGAGTATAGACTCAGTGGGGTCAGCGGCAGAAATCATCAGAGATGGCACAGACTGGGCACAGGTATCTGCCACGGTGGAACGCATGTTTGACATCGCTCCCAGCGTGAACATTGGCACAGTGATCACAAACTTGAATCTCACACAGTTGGATCTGTTGTTTGTCTGGGCCAATGGTCTCAAAGAAAAATATGCTCATAGAACCAACGGGCGTACACATTTTATCGAAATCTGCAACTGGCCCCGACATCTCAGTCCCTACAACTGGCCCAATCATCGTAGATCAGACATAATCACATTTTTAGAAACTCTGTGTGATCAACCAGGACTCCAGGAAAAGCAACAACAGATAGCGCAAACTCTGCTGTCAAACATCCAGCACACACAGGCCGATCCTGAGCTATGGGCTAGGTTTGAACTGTTCAATAAAACCCTAGATAATGTAAGAAAACAAGATCACACTGTGCTATTGGATACTCACTGATTTTTTGCTAAATATTGGACAAGGAGTAAACCTATGTCCGTTATCACAAGAGAACAACTAGCACAACTGATCCCCGGCAATCCCTATCTCACCCAATGGTGCGATGCACTCAACGAAATATTGCCCGAGTACGGTATCGACGCACCACAGCGTGTGGCCGCTTTCATAGCACAATGCGCACACGAAAGTGGCGGCTTTAAGTTCTTAAAAGAAAACTTAAACTATCGTGCGGCAAGCCTGCGTAAGACATTCCCCAAGTATTTTCCTGACGATGCCATCGCGGCAGCCTATGCCAACAAGCCTCAGATGATCGCCAACCGAGTGTATGCCAATCGCATGGGCAACGGTGATGAAGCATCAGGTGATGGATTCCGTTACTGCGGCCGTGGCTTGATACAGCTCACAGGTCGTGACAACTATGCTTTCTTTGCCGGCAGCTTAGACATACCCATTGAAGAAGCCGCAGAATATCTAGAAACCTTTGAAGGTGCTGTGCAAAGCGCCTGCTGGTTTTGGGAAACCAATAATCTCAATCAATGGGCAGACAAAGATGATATCTTGACACTGACCAAACGTATCAATGGTGGTACCATTGGCCTGGAAGATCGCAAAAAGCACTACGAGCATGCCAAGCATGTGTTAGGTCTATAACATGTGGCAGATACAATGGATGTTGCAGTTGATACCAGACT
>Ga0315903_10010238_pt1 | contig 11214 bp, 7 predicted proteins | sample LakEriMetagenome_7_FD_203524 | JGI IMG/M metagenome (GOLD analysis project Ga0315903, IMG submission 203524) | Freshwater fungal communities from buoy surface, Lake Erie, Ohio, United States - Buoy 2 MA119 | ecosystem: Environmental > Aquatic > Freshwater > Lake | place: USA: Lake Erie, Ohio... | reverse complement strand
AATATCATATGAAAACTTCAGCTTCATTGTTCGTCATGGCCGCGATGATTTTAGTATCATCAATGGTATCAGCTCAAACCATCCTTCACCAACCCAAAATCAAGAAAATTGTCGTCACCGGCAGTGCCGAGATGGAAGTGGATCCGGATGAGATTTATGTTAATTTTATTTTGCGTGAGTACCATAAAGGCAACAAGGAAAAAGTGGGTATTGATGCCATTAAAAAAGAGTTTCTGGAGGCCTGCGCTAAGGCGGGAGTACCAAAGGAGAACATCAGTGTTGAAGGCATGGCAGGGAATGCATACGGCGACTGGTTTGTCAGGAAAAGAAAAAAAGATCCCGACTTCATCGCCAACATCACTTACATCATTAAATTTTCTTCTTCAAAAGGTGTGGATGACCTGGTGCCCCGGCTGAACGATGATGCGGTTTCGAACATGTACATCAGCAGAAAATCCCATTCAAAGATGGAGGAGTTCAGGAAAACTGTAAAGATCAATGCTACCAAAGCAGCCAAAGAGAAGGCTGTTTATCTCTCTGAAAGTATCGGTGAGAAATTGGGCGGCGCTCTGCTGATTGAAGAAATCGACACCGGTTCACCCATGCCTTACATGATGAAAGCTGCGAATATGGCCATGGAAGCCATGGACGGTAATGCCTACGGCGGCGAAACTTCCATGCCGTTTGAAAAGATCAAGATCAGATATGAAACCCGGGCGGAGTTTGAGCTTCTGTAAGTGGGATTTGACGGATCTTAGCGAAAAAAATTACAACAGGATCTAACGGATTTAAACAAGAAAAGGAACGAGAGGGTATCTCGTTCCTTTTCTTGTTTACTATCGCAAATCCCGGTTGTAATTTTTTATATCACATTCTAATCTCAAGACTTTAAAGAGATTTCCTCAGCGATTCATACGCATCCTTGATATTCTTCCCGTAAGCTTCAATCTTGTCGTCGGCTTTGTCTTTGACCTGCTCCAGTAACTGATCGAACTCCTTGCGGAAATACTGGGTTTTGGATTCCACGCTTTCCTTCAGATCGAGACGACCGAGCTCATAGCGTATTTTGAGGACATCCATCTTCAATTTGAACTTTTCAATTTCGTTATGGATTTTAATCTTGGCATCGTATGAAAGCTGGCTTCGGGAATCGCGGATGTTTTGCTCCAGGTCATCGATAGCGGCATTGATCCTGGCTTTCTGCTCTTCGTATGCATCCAAAGCCTCAACTTTGCCCAATGCCAGCTGAACCTGGAGGGCTTCAATCCGGGATTTCACCGAGTTAAACGCCTCTTCACCTTCTTCTTTTACTTCAGCGGTAATATGATGAAACGACTCGCCTAATTCCTTTTTCATCTCCTCAAAAAGATCGGCGCCATTCATTTTACCCAAGGCGATTTTTACACGCAATTCGTCAATTTCCGTTTGGGCCCGGTTAATCAACTGGCCTAATTTTTCAGTGAACTTAGTTGTTTCCATGATTGCCGGTTTTTGGTAGTTGAAAGGTAGTCAAAACCGCGGGTGACGACAAGTGACAAATGTCAATTTATGAAATAATGTATAGCATTGAAAATCAGAAACATGTTTCATTAACCAGATGTATTTTGCATTTAAGCCACCAAATGTTGCGTGGTTTTAGCCTTTAGTCGCCAAGATCCATCAACCGCCCCGATCACCGAAGAAGAGCCTTTCAGAATTTTAATCAGCTATCAGATTCATGGTCAGGCACGCTTCGGGGCATACCCCCTGACTCTCCCGACCCTTCGGCAAGCTCAGGGCATCGCTCCTCCTGACCCTTCTTGACCCTTCCTGACTCCCTGACCCTTCCTGACTCTATGACCCTTCCTGACTCTATGACCCTCCCTGACTCCCCTGACCCCTCCTGACCGGCCGTTTTCCGGCCTTTTCAACCCCAATTTTCACTACCTTCGCACATTCTTTTTGAAAAATGAAGTATCCTGAGTATAGAAAGCTCGATCTGCCCGAAATCGGAAAGCAGGAACTGCAGCGTTGGCTGGATGAGAAGGTCTTTGAAAAAAGCATCTCCTCCCGCGAAGGCCGCCCTGCCTTTACCTTTTATGAAGGACCACCCTCGGCCAACGGTCTGCCCGGCATCCACCACGTCATGGCACGGGCGATCAAGGACATCTTCTGCCGCTATAAGACCCTGAAAGGATTCCAGGTGAAACGCAAAGGCGGCTGGGATACGCATGGTCTTCCCATTGAACTCAGTGTGGAGAAAACACTGGGCATCACCAAAGAGGATATTGGTAAAAAATTATCGGTTGAAGATTACAACAAAGCCTGCCGAAAGGAGGTGATGAAGTACAAGGAAGTTTGGGATGACCTTACCCGCAAAATGGGATACTGGGTCGATCTCGATCACCCCTATATCACTTTTGAGAACAACTACATTGAATCGGTTTGGTATCTGTTGAAGAAGTTGTATGAGAAAAATCTTCTTTACAAAGGGTATACCATACAACCGTATTCACCTGCTGCGGGAACCGGACTGAGTTCACATGAACTGAATCAGCCCGGTACTTACCGAATGGTGAAGGATACTTCGGTAGTAGCCCAGTTCAAGGTGAAACGCGAAGCTCACTCCGAATTTTTATTCAAGGGAGTGGATACGGATCTTTATTTCCTCGCCTGGACTACCACACCCTGGACATTGCCTGCCAACTGCGCACTGGCTGTGGGAGAGAAAATAAAGTACAGTGCTGTCAAAACATTCAACCCCTACACCGGCATCCCGGTTACGGTGATTCTGGCAAACGACCTGATCGGAAAATATTTTTCTCCGAAAGGAAATGAAATCGCTTTTGAAGAATACAAACAAGGTGACAAAGTAATTCCTTACAAAGTGATTGCAGAGTATACCGGCAATCAGTTGAAGGAGGTGAATTACGAACAGCTGATGCCTTATGTTCAGCCGGAGGGTAAGGCGTTTACTGTCATTATCGGAGATTTCGTCACCACAGATGACGGTACAGGTATTGTTCACACCGCTTCTGTTTTTGGTGCCGATGACTTCAGGGTTTGTAAAGAGAATAACATCAGTTCCATCATGGTCAGGGATGAGGATGGTAACCTCTCCCCTCTGGTTGACAAGCAGGGAAGGTTTGTGAAAGAGGTAACTGATTTCGCGGGAGAATACGTGAAGGAAGATTACCTGACTGAATCAGAAAAGGAAACTGAAAAGCAGAAACAGGGCCGTGATAAATATCTTTCGGTTGATGAGCGTATTTCCATCAAGCTGAAAACCGAAAACAAGGCCTTTAAGGTGGAGAAGTACGAGCACTCGTATCCTCACTGCTGGCGAACTGACAAGCCTGTGCTTTACTATCCGCTTGATTCCTGGTTCATCCGCACCACTGCTTGTAAAGATCGTTTGATCGAACTCAATAAAACCATTAACTGGAAGCCTGAATCAACCGGTACCGGACGCTTCGGCAACTGGCTGGAGAATCTCGTTGACTGGAATCTGAGCCGTTCAAGGTTCTGGGGTATTCCACTACCGGTATGGACATCGGAAGATAAATCCGAACAAATCTGTATAGGTTCAGTTGAAGAGCTGAAAGCACATCTCGCGAAAGCACAAGCTGCCGGGATTGAAAATAAATTTGTGGTTGAAGGAGAGCATTTCGATCTCCATCGACCCTATGTTGACGACATCGTCCTGGTTTCTGAATCAGGAAAAAAACTTTTCCGCGAAAGCGATCTCATTGACGTTTGGTTCGACTCCGGTGCCATGCCTTATGCTCAATGGCATTTCCCGTTTGAGAATGAAGCTGAATTCAGAAGATCGTATCCGGCAGATTTTATTGCTGAAGGTGTTGACCAGACAAGAGGCTGGTTCTTCACGCTTCACGCGATCGCAGTGATGCTGTTTGATTCGGTGGCTTTCAAGAATGTGGTGTCTAACGGACTGGTGCTCGATAAGAACGGCAACAAGATGTCGAAGCGTCTCGGCAACGCGGTTGATCCGTTTGAAACGATCGACAAATACAGCGCCGATGCTACACGCTGGTATATGATCAGCAATGCGCAGCCCTGGGATAATCTCCGTTTCAATGTTGACGGAATAGGTGAGGTGCAGCGCAAATTTTTCGGCACGCTTTACAATACCTATTCTTTCTTCTCGCTTTACGCCAACATCGACGGATTTGTATTTAAGGAAAAGGAAATTCCGGTTGCAGATCGTCCGGAAATAGACAGATGGATCATTTCAGAGTTGAACTCACTGGTCAGGTTTACGGATGAGTGCTACGCTGATTACGAGCCTACCAAAGCTGCACGCGCCATTCAGAACTTCGTTGATGAACATCTCAGCAACTGGTATGTGCGTTTGTGCAGAAGACGTTTCTGGAAAGGGGATTATACCGCAGATAAAATTGCCGCTTACCAAACCCTTTACCGTTGTCTGGAAGTAATCGCCCAGATCATGTCACCGATAGCACCGTTTTATGCCGATCGTTTGTTCAGTGACCTCAATCAGGTTACCGGACGGCAACATGCCGGTTCAGTTCACCTGACCGACTATCCCGTTGTTGAAGATCAGCTTATTGACCGCGTGCTTGAAAAACGAATGGAGCTTGCTCAGCAAGTTTCTTCGATGGTTCTGGCGCTGAGGAAGAAGGTCAACATCAGGGTCAGGCAGCCGCTTTCGCGGATCATGATACCGGTGCTGGAGCCCGGATTGCGCGACATGCTCGAATCGGTTCGTGGCCTTATTCTCGCCGAGGTGAATGTTAAGGAGATCGATTATATCACGGATACCACCGGCATCCTCGTGAAAAAGATCAAGCCCAATTTCAAGGTATTGGGTAAAAAAGCAGGGGCCCTGATGAAAGAGCTGGCAGCAGCCGTAGGAGGCATGAGCCAGAGTGATATAGCGTCATTTGAATCGGCCGGATCGTTCCGGATAACTGTATCAGGAACTGAATTCACCCTGTTGCCTGAAGATGTCGAAATTCTTTCGGAGGATATCCCCGGATGGGAAGTCAACACCGATGGTAAACTAACTGTGGCTTTGGATGTTACTATCTCCGATGCACTCCGCGAAGAGGGTATTGCCCGTGAACTGGTGAACAGGATTCAGAACATCCGCAAAGACAAAGGGTTTGATGTTACCGACCGCATTACCGTTAAGATTCAGGATCACAACCTGATCACCAATTCCGTAAAAAACAATATGAGTTACATTTGCAACGAAATTCTTGCATCGTCGCTAAATCTTGTCGAAACCATAGATGACAGCGACCCGATCATGATTGAAGTTGACGATAACATTCGTGTATTAACCAGTATTAATAAATTCAACAATGGCAACTGAAAAAACCAGGTACAGCGACAGTGAACTTCAAGAGTTCAAGGAATTGATCCATCAGAAACTGGAAGATGCCCGAAGAGAACTGACCAATTTACAGGCGGCACTCAACAACGCCAATGAGCATGGTACTGATGACACTGCCAGTACCTTTAAAATTCTGGAAGACGGTTCCGATACGCTGGCCAAAGAAGAGGCCGGACAGCTTGCGGCACGTCAGCGTAAATTCATTGAGCAGCTTGAGAATGCACTCATCCGTATCGAGAATAAAACTTACGGTATCTGCCGTGTAACGGGAAAACTCATTCCCAAAGAAAGGCTCCGCGCTGTTCCCCACACTACGCAAAGTATTGAAGCCAAACTTCAGCAATACAAAGACTAATAAAGTTCTTAGTTCTTAGTTCTTAGTTCGCAATCAGAATACTCAATATATTGAACTAAGAACTAAGAACTAAGAATTAAGAACCAAGAACTTCTCTGCATGAGATTGCCGCTCATCATCATTTTTCTTGTTCTTCTGGCCGATCAGTCGCTGAAGTTCTGGATCAAGACCAACATGTATCTGGGGCAGGAGTTCCATTTGATTGGCGACTGGTTTATCATTCATTTTACCGAGAATAACGGAATGGCTTTTGGAATGGAGTTTGCCGGAGAGTACGGCAAACTTTTTCTGAGCCTCTTTCGAATTGTTGCCGTCTGCGGCATAGGCTGGTATCTGACCCGTCTGGTGAAGGAAAAAGCCCATGCTGTTCTGATCATTGGACTGGCGCTTATTTTTGCAGGGGCACTGGGAAATATTATAGACAGTGTTTTTTACGGAATGATTTTTTCTTCCAGCGAATTTCAGATGGCACAACTGTTTCCTCCCGGTGGAGGATACTCTTCTTTTCTTCACGGCAAGGTAGTAGATATGTTTTATCTGCCGGTTTTCAAAGGCACCTGGCCTGAATGGTTCCCTTTCTGGGGAGGTGACTATTTTATTTTTTTCAGACCGGTATTCAACATCGCTGACACTTCCATCAGCGTGGGTGTAGGGTTGATCATTTTGTTTCAGGGCGTGATTTTCAAGAGCACTGAAAATAAAACTGCCGATGACACTAATTCCGGAGAAGGGTCAGTTGCTGAGGTAAAAAACGGTTGATTGCAGATCGTGATTATTGAACCGTTATCAGTGAACTGTGACCAGTGAAGCGCAATTCATCAATAATTACAGCTTCAGGACTTAATACTCATTCTTTCTTACTTAATTATTTTTGAGGTGATATGGATGGTCAAGGTGTGTACGGAAAAGCTTCAGCCATATCATTCGTAAAACCGGTTCCTCCAAATCGCAAGTCATTATAGTAGTCCTGCTCCGGCAGATAAAGTATATCAAAACCTTTATCGGAAAATGACTTCAGGGTTTCTTTGTTTTCGTAGTAAACCAGCTCCAGATGTGCCGGCTTCTGATTCAGTAAAAAGTAATTGATCTCATTCTGCCACCATCCGGCAATGATCACCGTTTTATTCTGAATTGTCATAAGTTGCGATGCGATAGCTTGCGCGTAGTCGATTTTTCGATTACGTTTTTGGTGATCGGCTATGACCATTCCTGCCAAAGGATCAACTGCCACCGGGGTGTTGCCAATTTTTGTTTTGAGAGCGAGAGGCGACGCACTGCTTCCGCGGAGATTGTCATCGAGATTGATGCCGAAGAAGAAGCAGGAAAAAATCAATGAGCCCGCAACGAATTTCAGTTGTTTATCAGTTAACAGCAAACAAAACAGGATGACCAGAAAAGGAATCACCGGAATCACAAACGCTGATTTTTGAGGAATCTTCAGAAATGAAAAAGTGAATAATGCCATCGCTGCAAGTGACATCAGCAGAAGCCATTTGGATTGATGCCTTTGGATGGCTTCAGAGGCTGCTGAGGTAAATGTTGATAAAGGTTCTTTCGGATGGATATTGTTTCTGATTTTTAAAAAGTAATTTCCTGCAGCAAGTGCAATTCCTGCAGCAACAGCCACTGTTCCGATGACGCCCCATGCGCCGACAGTTGCCTTGTAAATGTTTTTCAGTAAAGGAGGGTAGGGGAAGTATTCATAATAGGTGAAGAATCCGGTGCCGTACACTTCAAACGCAGGTAGAAACGAAACCAGCGCGGTAATCAAGGAGGTAATGGCCAGGATCATGATTTTCAATACAGGCCGGTCCTGACCTAAAAGAAAAATGGCGAATGCTATACCCGCTGCACCTGCAGTAATTCGAAATCCTACCGCCAAACCCAGCATTACCCCGGCAAAAACAAATTTATCCTTGGAAACAAAATACATCGAAATCATCACCAGGGAGATCGCCCAGGTGTAGTCCATTACATTGGTGCTGTTGATATAGTAAATGGGGGTAAAGGCCAGTATCCATCCTGCAAGGATATGATGAGGCACCTTCCATTCTTTCAATGCGAGCATGAAAAAGTATACTCCCGAAGTGGAAACCATTGCGGTGAGCAGATTGAGCAACCAGGCCGGCCAGTTCCAAATACCGGAAAGAAACAATTCCTGCAAAGGGTGCCCGGGCATCCGCGAGACTTCATAAATGCCGGTGAGGTCAATGTTTCTTGCTACCAGAATGAGTCCCCAGGCATCTTCTTCTGAACCGTATCCGCTGAATAAAAAAGGTATTCTTGAAATAAAAATGACAGCCAGCGAAAGGAACAGCCATTGCTGCTCTCTGTCTTTGAAGATGCCGGTCATCCGTAAATCACTCGAAGCAGTCATTTTCTCCTGACATCCTTTTGGTTCATCAGTTCCATGGCCCGGCCGAAGGTTTTATCCTCATTTAACAACACAGGGAAAAAGGCTTCATTTTTGAACAACTGGCGGCCGATGTAAGCTTTGATCTGATTTTTTAAATAGGGGGCAGCTTCTTTGACTTCAGCAGGGGTGCGTAAAATTTTCTGCTCATCAGACTTTTTAAGGAAGTCATTAAATACCTTTTCGGTCACTTCAAACCTGTTAATGTATTCAGCAGCTGATTGATAAGATTGCAGTCTGGCGCGTTGGTCGTCGACATAATCGTACGAAAACTGGCTGGTGAGTCCGCTGTTGAGCACTCCGATCAGGAACTGATTGTTTCTTCCGGAAGTGTCGATCGGAACAAATACATCAGGCATGATGCCGCCACCACCGTAAACGATTTTACCTCCGGGCGTGGTGAACTTCAGTGAATCCGAAAAACGTATGGAGTCGGCCGTTATCAGTTCATTGTGGTCGAACCTTTGAAGCAGTTCATTGTTGTAATCCTCGTAACCATTTTCATATGGCTTTTGAATACTTCTTCCTGTCGGGGTGTAATATCTGGCTATGGTCAGTCGCAGCGCGGATCCGTCAGGAAGAATTGTCTGTTCCTGAACCAATCCTTTTCCAAAAGACCTTCTTCCCACAATAGTGGCCCGGTCCCAGTCCTGAAGAGCACCGGCCACGATTTCTGAAGCAGAAGCGGATCCTTCATCGATCAGTATCATGACCTTGGTGTCCTCAAAATCGCCCGATGAAGTGGATTCGTAGTTGGATCTCGGTCTGGACTTACCTTCAGTGTAAACGATGGTTTTATTTTTATCAAGAAATTCATCTGCCAGTTTGGTGGCCGCATCAAGATAACCTCCCGGATTGCCACGAAGGTCGAGCACCAGATGCTTCATGCCTTTCTTTTTCAGCGGTAATGCGGCCTGCATGAATTCCTCATAAGTAGTTGCGGCAAAACGACTGATCTTGATATAGCCGGTACTGTCATTCACCATGTAAGCCACATCGAGTGAATAAATGGGAATCTTGCCCCTGGTGATGGTGAACTCAATCGGTTTGGGTACACCTCTTCTGACCACTTTCACCCTGACTTTGGTGCCGCCGGGGCCACGAAGTTTTTGCATGACTTCCGCATTCGTGATACCCACTCCGGCTACAACAGTATCTTCGACCATCACAATCCGGTCGCCGGCTCTGATGCCTACTGCTTCTGACGGGCCACCGGAAAGGGCGCTGACTACCATAATGGTATCCGACTGAAGATGAAACTCCACGCCAATACCTTCAAAGTTCCCTTCGAGCGGTTCATTGGCTGAGCGCAGTTCTTCGGCAGGAATATAGGCAGAGTGAGGGTCGAGCGCCTGCAGCATTTTTTCAATGGAGGAGTTGACCAGCATTTCACGGTCGACTGTATCGACGTACTCCTGCTGGATGTAACTCAGTACATCTGAAAGTTTATTGAATTCGCCGGCACTGATGGAAAAAATTGATCGTTCCCTGCTGAGCGGTGAACTGATCCTGGTTCCAAGATAAAGTCCTGCGCACAGCACAATGGCAAATGCGACCGGCAGGTAATGACGCTTTGGTTTGTTTGGTGATTCTTCCATCTTTAGTTCTCGGCCTGCTGGTATCGTACCACTTCCACCTGGAAGCGTCTCAGAAACTCCACGCCTTCATCTACATCGATTCCTTTGTATTCAGCGTACGAATTGAGGTAAACCACTTTTTTGACACCCATCGTAAAAATCACCCGGGCGCAGGCCAAACAGGGTGAAAGTGTTACGTAAATGGTGGATCCTTCTATTTCGGCATTGTTACGGGCGGCGTAAAGAATGGCGTTTTCTTCGGCATGGATGGCCAGTGAGCACCCCCCTTTACGGTCGCGTGCGCATCCCTGACCCGGCCACTCTTCATCGCAGTTATGGGTTCCCGCAGGAGGACCGTTGTAACCGAGGGAAATAATTCTGGAATCCTGAGTCAGAACAGCGCCCACTTTTATTTTAACACAATGAGATCTGCCGGCCAGCTTTTGGGCCAGTTCCATGTAGATATCGTCAAAAGAGGGTCTTTTCATAGGGTGCAAAGATAACAATAGGGGAATTGACTGCCCGTCTCCGGAAGGATTACTGCCTATATTTGTAACGCATGATGAGGTGGTGCATTGTTTTTTTGATGATTCTTCCGGGTTGGACTCTGGCGCAGGGGCCGGGCAACGACACCATTGGCATTTACAGGTCCATTTATGAGTATTCCAAAGACAGGAAAGCCGCCTACTTTTTTTACAGAGCCATTTTCAACGTTCCGAAGGATCCGGTAAGTGCAACCCATGATATCCGGGACCCGGATGACGAAAGGTATCATTCATTTGAAGGCATGCGGATCAGAAGCGTGAAGGTGGTAACGCTGGAGCCTTTCGGTGAATCACTTACCGATACCACACAGACAGCACACAGTTTTTTGCAGAAAGCCGGCAACGCACTTCATTTCAGAACCAGGTCATCGGTGATCAGAAATTATCTTTTGTTTGAGGAAGGAGATATTATTGACCCTCTGATGATCTCAGAATCGGAGCGTCTGATTCGTTCTTCCGGTTTTGTGAGGGATGTGCTGATCAGTTTCACCAATCAGGATACAATTGCCTGCGAAGTGGATATTGTGGTGAGGGCAAGGGATCTATGGTCGTTTTCGGTAGCTACGGTAGTGTCTACGGAGCGACTTCGTGCCAGACTCATCGGCTACAATATGTTCGGACTTGGACATCGTTTTTCCAACAGATTCGATTACAGATACATGGACACCCCTGATGAATTGCCAGATCTCAGAGGCTATTATCTGATACCGAATATCGGCAATACATTCATCTCCTCCGAGCTGTTTTACTCTTACGAGGATAATGAAGAAGTGAAAGGTGTTTCTGTCAGCAGGCCTTTTTATTCGCCGACTACATTGTATGCAGGAGGAATATCTTATTTTAATAAAAGTCTTGACGATTCTATTTATCTGAGCACTAAAAAGTATGAGCCTTTCAGCCAGACATCCGGAGAGTTGAGTGTCTGGGGGGCGAAAAGTTTTCTGCTCCGCAAAGGTGGAACAGCC
>Ga0315903_10010237_pt1 | contig 11214 bp, 8 predicted proteins | sample LakEriMetagenome_7_FD_203524 | JGI IMG/M metagenome (GOLD analysis project Ga0315903, IMG submission 203524) | Freshwater fungal communities from buoy surface, Lake Erie, Ohio, United States - Buoy 2 MA119 | ecosystem: Environmental > Aquatic > Freshwater > Lake | place: USA: Lake Erie, Ohio... | reverse complement strand
GCGTATTCGCCAATGGTCATACCATAAACTGTTGGAATAGATTTCTTTCCAACAAAACTACTATATGGTTTTTCTAATACAGGTCCATCTACATAGTGCCCATTTGGATTAGGGCGATCTAAAATAATCAAAGGCTTATTATTGGCCCATGCTGATTCCATATAATATTGAAGCGAAGAAATATAAGTATAAAAACGTGTGCCCACATCTTGAATATCAAATAGCAACACATCTACATCCAAGAGGTCTGCATCACTTGGTCCGTATTTTTTTCCATATAGGGAAACAATTTTTACGCCTGTGGCTTCATCAATGCCGTCCTTGGTTTTTTCACCTGCATCTGCCGTGCCTCTAAGGCCATGTTCCGGGGTAAATACTTTTTGTATTTGAATCCCACTTGTAAGTAATGTATCTATCAAATGTTTTTTCCCTACAGTAGCGGTATGGTTGGTAAATAAACCGACTCTTTTATTTTTTAAAAGTGGCAGGTATTGTGAAGTTTGATACGCGCCTGGTAAAATGGGTGCGGATTTTTGTGCTACAGTCTTTAAGCTTAAAAAAAGTAATACACTGGCTAACCAAATCCAGTTTTTGTTTTTCATATTTTAATTTTAATATTTTAACTTAAATATTTCCCAACAATAGGCATTCTTCTTCCTACCCCGAATGCTTTTGGCGATATCCGAATGATAGGGCAAAATTGATTGCGTTTGTATTCGTTTGTATTCACCATTTTTAAGGTGCGTTCTACCAATGCTCCATCAAAACCAAGTGCTTTGATGTTTGCAGGGTCTGCACGTTTTTCAATGTATTGGTACAAAATCTGATCTAATATTGCATAGTCTGGTAAGCTATCACTGTCTTTTTGATCTGGTCTTAATTCTGCACTTGGTGCTTTTTCAATGATATTTTTAGGGATGATTTCTTTTGAAGAATTAATATAGTTGGCTAATTCATACACTTGTAATTTATAACAATCACCTAATACGCCTAATCCTCCTGCCATATCTCCATATAATGTGCCATAGCCTGTTGCCAATTCACTTTTATTTGAGGTGTTCAATAATACATATCCAAATTTATTTGCAATGGCCATGAGTAAATTGCCTCTCGATCTGCTCTGGATATTTTCTTCGGCTAAAGAGAAGGGCAGGTCTTTAAAAATAGGTTTCAGTGTATGTAAAAAACTTTCATAGACATCCTTAATAGCAATGATATCGTATGGGTTGCCTAAGTTTTTACTTAATTCAACAGCATCATCAACAGAATGCAAGGTTGAATATGGAGAAGGCATTAAAATAGCATATACATTTTCTTTACCTAATGCTTCGCAAGCAATGGCAAGGGTTACAGCGGAGTCAATACCACCAGAAGATCCTAGTATGGCTTTTTTAAAGCCCATCTTATTAAAATAATCCTTCACGCCTAAGACCAAGGCTTTATAAACTTGGTCGATATTTAGTGCTGGAATTAATTTAGCAGGATTCAATTCCTTACTTGGCAGGGAGGCAGCTGGTTCAAGAATTGGTGCATTGATGGTGCCATCGTCATTGCATTCAAAAATTTGCATAGCTGATTCAAACATCGGCAAGGCGCCACATAAATTTGCGTCTTTATCAAAAACTAAAGAAGCACCATCAAATACAATTTCTGTTTGACTTCCAATGGCGTTGCAATAGAATAAAGGTTTTTTATATTTTACCACATTAGATTTAATGGTGGCTTTACGATCTTCGTCATGGGTATAATCAAATGGGGATGCACTCAGGTTGAGTAAAATATCTGGGGACTGTTGCATCATTTTATCCATCGGGCAAATCGTGTACAAAGGGTTGTCTCCAAGGTTCCAAATGTCTTCACAAATGGTGATAGCCAATTTTTTTCCTTTAAAGGGTACTACTTTCCATTCGCTCGATGGTTCAAAATATCGATTCTCATCGAATACATCATAGGTGGGCAATAAAGTTTTATGAACCTCTGCTTGTATTTTTTGATCGTATAAAAAAAATGCAGCATTGTATAAAGATTTTCCCTTTTCATTGGTATTATGTGCAGGCGCCCCAATCAATACACCAATAGTGTCTGCCACTTTACGAATGGCATCTACACTTGCATAACATTGGTTGATAAAATCACTGAACTCTACAAAATCTCTCGCAGGATAACCGCAGACACTCATTTCGCTAAATAAAATCAAATCAGCACCTTGCTGCTTTGCACTCTCAATAGCATCAATAATCTGCTTTGTATTGGCCTCGAAATTGCCAATATGATAATTCTGCTGGGCGATACAAATTTTCATATACCAAAGGTCGGTTTTTAAAAGAAATAACCTCGCTTTTTTTGTACTTTCGGGGATGCGCTTTACTGCTTTATTTTATGGTTTAATTGGGCTAGCTCTTTGGGGATGTGAAACACCATCAGAGGACCCAGCTAAATTTGGACCTACGCCAAAGATCAAAGAAATCAGATTTGACAGCGCCTTCTTTGCTATGGATAGCTTGCATTTTGAGTCAGATTTAGCCAAATTGGTCCAACAATACCCTCAATTTTCAGAAGATTATTTTAACCGAATTTTAATGCTGTCTTCAAAAAAGGAGTCTAAAAAAATATTGGCATTTTACAAGGCCTATCTCCCAATCTTTCAAGCAACAACCAAAATACAAGCATCCAAAAAAGCAAGTCCAGAAATAGCTGCAGCTTTTAAAAGATTCCATTTTTATTTCCCAACCTATACTTTGCCAAAGCAATTATTTTATTTTATAGGGCCACTCGAAACTTATGGTAATGTGGTTACAAAAGATGGACTAGCTATCGGACTTCAATTGTATATGGGTGCGGAATCAAGTTGGTATTATTCCGAACAAATCAATACAATATACCCAACTTATATTAGTCGGCAATTTGCACCAGAATATATTGTAGTGAATTCAATACAAAATATTCTAAATGACTATGATCCACTCGCAATAAATGGGAAGCAGTTGATAGAACAAATGATTGAAATTGGAAAGCGTCAATACATAATCAGCCAATGTATACCAAATGCATCGGATACACTATTATTGGGCTACACAGGCAATCAGTTAAAAGCAATTGAAGAAAGTCAAGTTGATATTTGGACTTTCTTATCAAGCGAAAACAGGCTTTTTTCTGTGGATCCAAATTTGACCACTGCTATTTTAAGAGAAGCACCTTATAACGATTATTTTGGTGAAGACATACCTGGCAATGTGGGTAAATATATTGGATATCGTATCGTGCAATCTTGGATGAATCAACAAAAAGGAAAGTCAAAATCCGATCTCAATCAATTATTAAAAACACCTGCAAAGACTATCTATGACCAAGTTGATGTTGATTTTTAATTTAATTTAACTGGTGCAATCATTTTGAATGCAGGAATTTTAACTTGAATGGATTCCCTGTTTTCAACATTTTCCATATTATAGTAACCTTGCATTTTACCTAATTCGGTTTTTAAGTTACATCCACTTACATATTGGTATTGCTTTCCAGGCATGATTAAAGGTTGAACACCCACCACGCCTTCGCCTTCTACCACTCTATGCTCTCCATTGCTGTCAAATATCTCCCAAAATCTACGTAGTAGTTTTACAGGAAATGCGTTGTGGTTTTCAATAGTAATGCGATAAGCAAACATAAAGTCTTGCTGTAAAGGGTTGCTATAATCTTTTTGATAAAAGGTTTCAACACTTACTTCTATTCCTTCAGAAATGGTAGAAATCATGACCGTTATGATCAAAAGTAACTTGCAGAGTATACTGCAGGATAAAATTAGCAAAAATTTTACTCAGCTTGCACAAAAAGTAGGGCTATTTTTTTTTAAGCAGGGGGAACTCACCTAACTTTGCGGAAGCGTTCGTAAAATGCACATTCAAACACCATTTTTCACTAAAAAAACTGACTAAAATGAAGATAGCTGTAGCTAAAGGTGACGGGATCGGTCCAGAGATTATGGAAGCAGTACTTGGCATATTCAATGCGGCTAAAGTGCCATTGGAATATCAGTATGTAGACATGGGAAAATGGGTGTTTGACAAAGGATTTAGTATTGGGATGACCCCAGAAGCTAAAGAGGCAATTGAACAATTAGGGATCCTGTTTAAAGGTCCTATGGAAACACCAAAAGGTAAGGGTGTTAAAAGTGTCAATGTAACTGCAAGAAAAACATGGAATACTTACGCCAACGATAGAAAATTTCAAACATTAAGTGGAGTAGATACAGTTTTTAGTAAAGCGGGTATTAATATTGATCTAACAATTGTGCGTGAAAATATCGAAGACACTTATGGCGGTATCGAACACATGTTAACACAAGATGTAGCCATTGCAAGAAGATTCATTACAAGAGGTGGAAGTGAACAAGTAATTCGTTATGCATTTGAAATGGCTCAGAAAAAAGGTGCAAGAAGAATAACATGCGGGCACAAGGCCAACATCATGAAATTAACAGATGGTCTTTTCTTAGAAGTATTCAATGAGATTGCAAAAGAATATCCAAATTTAAAAGCGGATGATGTTATTGTAGATGACTTATGTATGAAATTGGTAAGTCGTCCAGACTTATTTGATGTGATTGTTTTAACAAATTTACAAGGAGATATAGTGAGTGACTTATGCGCTGGACTGGTTGGTGGACTTGGCTTTGCACCATCTTCAAATATTGGCGATCATATTTCTATTTTTGAAGCAGTTCATGGCACTGCACCAGATATTGCAGGTAAAAACATTGCCAATCCTACTTCTTTATTACTGAGTGGTTTAAATATGTTACGCCATTTAGGTATGATGGAAAAAGCTGTGATGATTGAAAATGCACTATTGTGTACATTAGAGTCGGGCGTGCATACTGGAGATTTTGGAGACAAGTCTATACCGTCAGTGAACACAACTGTTTTTGCACAGGCGATCATTGATAATTTTGGCAAACAACCAACACATAATCCTAAACCAAGTTTGCCAGATTTTAATTTTGTACCAACCAATAGTGCTATTTCAAAAAATCCAATGTTATTAAGCTCGAAAAAAGATGACCATAAAATTGTGGGAGCAGACTTTTTTGTTGAAACAACATTGCAACCAAATGATTTGGCTGCTGTAGCAATTAAACAAGAAAAAGGTCAATTAAAATTGGTGACAATTTCAAATAGAGGAACACAGGTTTGGCCAACAGGTTCTGTTTTTACCAATCTTGTGAATCAGTATCGTATTCGATTTGAAACTGACCCAGCAAGCCCGCTTACCCAAGCAGACATCTTAGATTTATATAGTGCGTTATCTAAAGATTTAAAGATAAGTTCACTTGAAATCTTGAGCATGTGGGGTGATAAAAAAGCATATAGTTTAGCTCAAGGACAATAAGCGATCTGGTATTTACTTTTATCTTCCTTAATTTGCCCTTATTTGCTATAAAATTGCCTATTTCGGTGGGAAAAAATACATTTTTAGCGTAATTTCACGACTCAATTACAAATTAGCTTTTTACCTATGGCAGAAGTAATATTAATGCCCCGTTTAAGCGATACCATGACTGAAGGTGTTGTTGCGGCTTGGCACAAGAATGTGGGGGATACCGTAAAAAAAGGCGATTTATTGGCCGAGATAGAAACGGACAAGGCAACCATGGAATTGGAGAGCTATCAAGATGGTGTTTTATTACATATAGGAACTCCTCGTGGGGGCAAATTACAAGTAAACGATTTATTAGCCATTTTTGGAAAAGCAGGAGAAGATGTATCTGCTTTGATAGCTCAAAATACAGGTGCTACAAATACACCAGCTCCAGCTCAAACAATGGAAACTTCAGCAGCACCTGCTGCAAGTTCGACGCCAGCTGCTCCAACTGCTCCAACTGTTCCAACTGCAGATTTTTCTGCAATGGAAGAAGTAGTATTGATGCCAAGATTAAGTGATACAATGACCGAAGGTGTAATCGCTGGATGGCATAAGCAAATTGGGGATTCAGTTAAAAAAGGAGAAGTATTAGCAGACATCGAAACCGATAAGGCGACGATGGAATTAGAATCATATAAGGATGGTATTTTATTATACCAAGGTGCTAAGGCCGGAGAAAAGATTTTAGTGAATGAGTTACTTTGTATCATTGGACAACAAGGTTTGGATATCGCGCCAATTGTTGCAGGCATAAAGGGTGGAGCATCAACAACTACAGCAGCTACCCCAGCGCCTGCTGCACAAACAGCTCCTGCTGTAACTACTTCGGCTCCAACTGCAAATACGATGACGCCTTCTACAACACAAGTGGTAAATGAAGGAAGAATTTTTGCTTCACCTTTAGCTAAAAAAATTGCAAAAGAAAAAGGCATTGATTTAAAATTTGTAAAAGGTACAGGTGAAAACGGAAGAATTACAAGAACAGATTTAGATAATTATACGCCAGGCAATACTTCAAGTGTTGCAAGAGCAGCGGCTCCAAGAAATTCTAATTTTGTTGGTCAAGTGAGTTTTGTAGATACGCCGGTATCTCAAATGCGTAAAACGATTGCTAGACGTTTAAGCGAAAGTTTATTTACAGCGCCTCATTTTTATTTAACCATGAAAATTAACATGGATGCAACCATCGCTGCAAGAACTGTAGTGAATGAAACTGCTCCTGTTAAAATAAGCTTCAACGATTTTATTGTTAAAGCAGTGGCCCTTTCATTAAAACAACATCCAAAAGTAAATAGCAGTTGGTTAGGCGATGTCATTCGTGAAAACCATCACGTGAATATTGGAATTGCAGTTGCAGTAGACGAAGGATTACTAGTTCCTGTTCTTCGTTTTGCAGACGGACTTTCTTTGGATGAAATAAGTATATCTGTAAAAGAGTTTGCTAAAAAAGCAAAAGATAAAAAATTACAACCTTCAGATTGGGAAGGAAGTACTTTCACCATTTCTAATTTAGGCATGTATGGTATAGATTCATTCACCGCGATTATTAACCCTCCAGACGCTTGTATTCTAGCGGTAGGTGGTATTGCACAAGAGCCCGTGGTAAAGAATGGTCAAATCGTTCCAGGTAATGTGATGAATGTAACATTAAGTTGCGACCATAGAGTAGTGGACGGTGCAACAGGATCCGCTTTCTTACAAACTTTAAAAAGTTATTTAGAAGAACCTTTAAGAATGTTCGTTTAATAAATAAGCCTCACCAATTTTGGTGAGGCTTTTTTATTTAAACTCAAATGATTTTTCTTAATCTAAATCACATCCTATCGGTGCGCCTGGAGGAATGACTACAGGTTTAGGAAGGATAATATCTTCAGGATCATTGATTCTGCTAATCGCATATTGGTAATGCGCTGTTAGTTTAGGATTGCTTATTGAAAGACTGGTTAATTTTGATTTCAATTTATTCAATCTGTTCGCACAGATACTTTTTACTTCAAAATTAGCATCGCTGCTTTGGCTCAAGCCAATTAGCCAGCTTAATGTTTGTTGTTGCGTTTGTAATTGAATAGATCCTGCCATGCCAGACACTGTTGGGGCGTACCATGTATTCACTAAAATAGCATCTAATACATCATCCCATCCCATACTACCTGCTCTTGCCTTATTTTGTACTAAACGATTAGCCCTTTCTGCATTGAATAAAAAAGATAATTCAAAATCGACTAAGGCTTCGGCTGGTGACAATGCATCAAAACTTAAGCCTGTTCTTTTTGTAAACAATTCTCCAACACCATAATACATAGGGGGTCTTGGAGGAATCAATTGCAAAATGTTTTCAGGAATCGATAAGAAGTTAGGACTTAAACTAGATAAAGCGGCATTCAACGCTTTTTGTTGTATAGCATTTGAAAGAATAGTAGGTTGAATTTGATTTTTATCACCTCTCACACTATATTGGTAATTTACACCACCAATTAATTTTGTAACTGCTTCATATTGATAACGATGGTAGTTGTAGACTGGTACAAGCATGTCTTCTAGTTGTGCTAAAGGTGTCCCAATTTTCACAGCCTCTTCGTTAAACTGTTGCATTGCTTTATTGCGAACTGCAAAAGTTTGCATTAATCCATCTACAGCATCTGCTTGATTATCCCATAAATGCGCATTCGGGTGCATACCGCCAGCTGCTCTTGCATCTGCGTCTGCAATAAATTGCCATCCATTTTTTGAATTTTCTTCTAATAATTGATTCAATGCATTTGCTTCATTGGTGCCATTAGGAAAATCTTGGTAACCATAAGTGATGGCGCGTTTATCCCAAAGACCAATTTCGTCTGTGTAAATTTTTGAAAAATCTAATGCCCCTTTTTCATTCACAAAAATATTTGGATGCGGGTAGTCCATTACAGAAGCCCTGTCGTTGAAGCTAGATGCATAATTATGTTGTAATCCTAAAGTATGCCCAATTTCATGTGCAGAAAGTTGTCTTAAACGATGAATAGCTGCCTTGCGCATTGCTTCTGAAACAGGTTGTCCAGCAACATAAGGAGAAAGTAATGCTGCAAAAATCAAATAGTCCTGTCTCACTCTCAAAGAGCCTAATGATACCTGACCTTTGATAATTTCTCCAGTTCTAGGGTCTACTACAGAAGCTCCATAACTCCATCCTCTAGTAGAACGGTGTACCCAATTGATCATATTGTAACGAATATCCATTGGATCTGCAGAGTCGGGAAGGATGTATAATTGAAATGCATTTTTATAACCAGCTGCTTCAAAAGCTTGGTTCCACCATCTCCCTCCTTCTAATAAAGCAGAGCGAATTGGTTCAGGTGTGCCATTGTCTAAATAATAGATGATTGGTTTAACCGCTTCGCTGATGGCAGCAGTTGGATCTTTTTTCTCTAAGCGATGTCTATTGATCACCATTTGCTGAATTGGTTCGCTTATGTCTGAACTGTAATCAAAATAACTCGTACCAAAAAAGCCACTTCTTATATCATATTTTCTTGGCGTGTAATTATTATCTGGTAATTCTACAAAGCTATGGTGCATCCTAACAGTAATGGCTTCTGGAGATGGTGTGACTGATTGCACCAATCTTCCTGCGTCTGATCCCCCAACAAATGTCACTGTAGCTTCGAACTCTGCATTCTTAGGAAAATTCTTTGTGTTTTGAATGTAAATAGCAGATCTATTTTCATTGATAGTATAAATGCCTTGTCTTGCGCGTTTAATTCGATCAACCACACCATGTGCATCTCTTAAAAAGAAGCTGGTGGCATCCACTAAAATTTTACTCAACGATGGATCAGATGTATTTACATCCTCGGCTTCGATCGTAAAATTAAATAAGATAGATTGCGCAAAAGATTGTTCAACTGCTTTTTGTTCTCTTTTGTCATTTGTAACAGCTCTATAGTCTAGATTAGGTTGCGTTAAGAATATTTTTTTACCTACTCTGTTAAAGTAGACAATTCTTGAATCACCTAATTGGCCTCTATCAAGCCCGATATCATTGGATCCTAGGCCAGCAGGTAATGAATTGACATATAAAAACGGGGTATTCAATTTATCTACCACTAGATAGATTTTTCCATTGGAATTATCCCAATAAAAATCATAAAATCCTTTTTTTAATTCCATATTTTTTGTCTTCTCTGCAATGGAGCCAATTTGAGAAAAACCAAAAAATGGGATGACTAGCAATACAAGAATCTTGCGCATAGGTATTTATTTTTGTTGACATAAAAAATCCCGCATAAAGCGGGATTTATATAAAGCTATTTAAATTAAGCTGTTGGATTGTTGTCCGTGCTTGGAGCTTCAAAAAGAGTAGGTGTAACTACAGGAGCTACTACAGGTGCTACAGTTGGAGCTGCAACTTTCTTAGGAGCAGTCTTCTTTTTTGCAGGTGCCTTCTTTGCTACAGCCTTCTTAGCTACAACTTTTTTTGCAGGCGCTTTTTTCGCTACTGCTTTTTTAGCTGCTACTTTTTTCTTAGGAGCCGCTTTCTTTTTTGCAGGTGCTTTTTTCGCTACTGCTTTCTTAGCTGCTACTTTTTTCTTAGGAGCTGCTTTCTTTTTTGCAGGTGCTTTTTTAGCTACTGCTTTCTTAGCTGCTACTTTTTTCTTAGGAGCCGCTTTCTTTTTTGCAGGTGCTTTTTTAGCTACTGCTTTTTTAGGAGCTACTTTTTTCTTTGCAGGTGCTTTTTTAGCTACTGCTTTTTTAGGAGCTACTTTTTTCTTTGCAGGTGCTTTTTTAGCTACTGCTTTTTTAGGAGCTACTTTCTTTTTAGCTGGAGTTGCTTTTTTCTTGCTTGCCATGATCTTATGTTTTTTAAGGATTGTTGATTTTCATAAAAATACATTCTTTTATTGTAACAAAATAAAAACAGTTTTAATTTTTTAATAATAAATTTGTTTTATGCAATCAAATACTACCATGGTTTTAGGGGCATCTCCCAATCCAGAAAGATATAGTTATATGGCCACTGTCATGTTATTAGAAAAGGGGCATGCTATTTATCCCTATGGGATTAAAAAAGGCATGATCCAATCTCTGTCAATTGAGCAAGAATGGCCAATTCCAGGCTCCATCAATACTTTGACTTTGTATTTAGGGCCTACTGCGCAAGTCGAATATTATGATCAAATTATTGCACTCAAGCCCCAACGTATTATTTTTAATCCAGGTACTGAAAATCCTGAATTAGTTCAATTAGCGCGCACCGCAAATATTGAAACAATTGAGGCTTGCACCTTGGTGATGTTAACGACTGGACAGTATTAGGAGAATATCAATATGTCTGACCCCAGCCAGCACGATCCAATATCCTGTACTGAATAGATTCACTAATATGTTGATTTTGAATGTCTTTTGACCCATCTAAATCTGCGATGGTTCGAGCCACTTTGATGATACGATCATAGGCTCTTGCGCTAAGATGAAATTGCTCCATGGCTAACTTTAATAATTTAGCAGATGATTCATTTAATTGCGCCCATTCTTTTAACTCATAAGATTGCATTTGTGCATTTGTATTGATGCCAGGTCGTTTAGCATATCGTTTTATTTGAATAGCCCTTGCATTTTGTACCCTGTTACGGATGGTCATTGAGTTTTCAATAATACTATTATTTGTTAGTTCCTCATAAGTCACAGGAACCACTTCTATTTGTAAATCAATCCTGTCCAGTAATGGCCCTGAAATTTTATGAAGGTATTTTCCAACAATACTAGGACTGCAGGTGCAGGCTTTTTGAGGATGATTAAAGTAGCCACAGGGGCAGGGAT